>JGI24135J36437_1000188_pt1 | contig 20754 bp, 17 predicted proteins | sample BarGraNGADG00211_3_FD_36437 | JGI IMG/M metagenome (IMG submission 36437)
GTATATAAAGCAAGGTATATTAATTTATGCGCAATTACTTATGACGTTAAGTACTAATAGCATTAGATGACAAATAAGAATAATATTCTTTTAATAACTTTTTTACGAGAGTTTATGAAAAACAGTTTGATAATAGACGCTTTTAGGTTCAAAGATACTGATTTTACCCGAAACAGAAAGCTACCATTTTGGAAAACTACAGTATTAATTCTTAGGAGTTGGAAAACATCAATTCATAGCAAATTAACAAAATTTTTCTATGATTTAAATTTACTGGATGTAATGCCTACGGCCAGTGCTTTTTGTCAGGCCAGAAAAAAAAATAAAACCTGAATTATTTATAGCTCTAAAAGATGAAACCGTAAAANTCTTTTATAAGAATTATGATAAATCCGGATTGGTAAAACGCNNGAACGGACGTCTTCTTTGNGCGATAGATGGTTCATCTATTAATATTCCTGATACGCAAGAAACAAGGAATAGATACAGCATAAAAGTAAATCAATTCAATAAAGATGGAACCGTCCAGGTATTATCAAGCTTTTTATATGATGTCTTGAATGAAATCTGTATAAATGCTGTATTTAATGGGGCACAAAGTGAAAAAAACTCTATATTCAAGGAGCATGTAAATTATTTCAATAAAGAAGCCATAAATATTTACGATCGACTCTATGCGGATTATTCTGTTATATCATTCCATGCAAAAGAAGACATTGATTTTGTGATAAGATGTCGTCTCACTCAGTCTTTCAAGGAAGTTATTGATTTTGTTAAGAGTGATTGTGGAGACAAAATCGTGAATTTGAAAGTCACAGAGAAACAAAAAAAGTTTGTAAAGGAAAATAAATTACCTGAAGAAACAACAGTAAGACTTGTCAAGGTAAAGTTAAATAATGGAGATATCGAAGTTTTAATAACTTCTTTATTGGACAGAGAGAGGTACAATTACAGAGATTTTAAGTGGCTTTATAATAAACGCTGGGGCATAGAAACATTTTTTAACAGGTTAAAGAACCTATTGGAAATTGAAAGATTTAGCTCTGAAACCATGATCGGAATAGAGCAAGATTTTTATGGTTTAATATTTTTAAGTACTTTTGAAAGTGTATTAGGAAAAGAAGATGAAGAAGAATTAAGCAAACATAATACTGAGAAAAAACTCAAATACGAATATAAAATCAATAAATCGGTTTCATATTCAGCACTTGCGGAACATATTGCTGAGTTATTGTTGGAAACCAATATTCCACCACCAGAAATCTTGGATAAGCTGAGCATAATTTTCAAGACCGGATCGTGTCCTCAACGGCCAGGAAGACAGTTTAAGAGGAAAATTGCGACTCCGTCCCAGAAATTGAGGTTTCATAAATATGGTAAGAGAGTTTTGGCTTAACTTAATGACATTGGCCTTCAGGCGTGGAGAGGGTTCAATTCTAATCTTTCACCAAAGAATGTTTTCCCATCAAGAGTTTAATTTTTCCCAGATTTGATTAAACTTGTTCAAATTTGATTCCATATCTTTGGAAATACAATATATTTTACTGGATTTGTCTCCTTCTATTGTGATCATTCCATTATTGGCAAGGACCTCAAGATGGTGACTGGCAGTTTTATAATCTATATTCAAAGCTTCAACTAATTGATTTGTATTATACGGTTTATAGGTAAGCTTCTTAATGATAAATCCCCGTGTATATCCACCTAATGTGCCTGCTAACATTTGCCATAGTAGCCCCTTCATCCACACTCAACCCCTGTCTCATATTAATATGCATGAGTATATAATTATTATTAGTGACACTGAGATATATTATGGTAGCATTGAAGTAGTACTGAGATTAATATTATTCACCTTTCAACGATAACGCATGGAATTCCTTCATGCTTTCAATTGACGAAACACTTTATCCCTTCAAATGCTATTAATCTTCCGGAAATTTCTCCCTCCCGGATAACCAGTTCGACTGCGCCAGGTTCGGATAATCTTGGCGATGTGGGGCTTCCCGGACAAACAAGAAGCACATCGCTTTTTTCGATCACAGGCTTATGGATATGCCCGAATACAAGAACATCAACATCCATTTCTTTTGCCATGTAGCGTGCGCCTGTCGTATCATTGATCGAAAGTGTTGCTTCGTGTACTATTCCGATCTTAACACCACCGGCGTTGATGATCTTCCTCTCAGGGAGCAAAATCTTTAATTTCACTTCATCCATGTTTCCATAAACAGCTTCAAGCCTGCAAATACTTTTTAGTTCTTCATGAACCTGTTTTGTAACAAAATCCCCGGCATGGATGACGATATCTGCCTCTTTCATCAATTTCACAAGCCCTATCGGCAACGACTCAATGATCGAGCCTGATCTTATGTGTGTATCAGAAATCGCTATTATTTTCATGCGTATCCATAATCCATATAGTTCATTTCTTTTTTGACTTCTTGTATGAATTTCCTGTATGTTTCTGTGGAAAAATCCAGCCAGTCCTTAAAATCAGAATTCAATTTCTTTCCGATAGTGTCCTCTTTTTCAGTTCTGCTCTTTTCACGATAATCCTTAAGGTCATCAAGATTCTTTTCAACATAATGATAAAGCGCTGTTTCAGCAAAAGGCTTGGGGATCAGGGGAGAATTCGATGAGATCTTAAGCATAAGGTCTCTTTCTTTCATGAGCTCTTCAGGTGAAATCCCTGAGCAATTGATCGCCTTTTCCAATGTTTCGTTGCTTATTTTTCGTTTTTCCTCAGGAGAGAACTTTCGGATACCGTTCCTCATATTTTCTTCATATATTTCTTTTTGCATGAGTTCATGGAAAAGTGCATATTTCAAAATGGTCTGGCTTGCTTCTTCCAGGTAAGTTGAGTTCAGGGTTATTATTGAATACCAGGAACCTTCGATATAATAACGCCTGTTCAGGGCAACAGCATAATCAAAAACTCCCGGGAATGGAGCAAAAATGCTCTGTGAGAAGACGATGGCATCGGTTGAAAGAAACAGTATATTTTGCATAGATAACTTTTTGACAATGTCAAGACCTGAAGAACTAAAAACAGATTCAGGTTTTTCAAGATATTGTTCGTTGCGTCTGATGATTTTCTTCAGGTCGCCTGCTTTTAACCTTTTCAAGGAAAAGGTGATATCTTGAGCAGCAACGCGTATCCATTGTGAATATTCTTCCTCGAACTTCTTCTTTGAAAGCTCCTGCATAGGGGATAAATCGTAATTTAATGATATATATAGTTAGTGGGAAGATCGAATACAATTTGTATGACAGTTTTTCAATGACTGAATCTTGTTTTTGATTCTCTTGTCAAATGCTCCTTTTCAAGTTTTGATCGTGTATCTTTAAACATTGTCCTGATCCTGTTTTCATCAATCAGCGGATCATCCTGGGCGCATTCCCCGGATTTCCTGCAATCCTGCGCCAGGCGAAGCGCTCGCTCTTCGAGAAGAGGGAGGTTTTCCTTAAGTGTATGTTCCAGCCATTTATCGTCCTTTGCGAGTACTCCAACGAACATGGAAGGGATAACATCTTTCTCGATGATCTCAAGCCTTTTCTTTGCACTAACAGTTCCCATGAGGAACTATTTTAATTTGTTAAGGTATAAAAGTTGGGTTATGATTTCAGACAGGATTTACAGGCTCAACAGGATTGGATTGAAAATCTATCCTGTTGATCCTGTCGAGTTTACCACAGCTCATATCAATTACGGCTGCCCCGTCTTTGTGAATTTGACCTGTCTGGACGAGGCCTGCGCCTGCTACTTAGTTGCTCTCTTCTAATAAAAGGCTTATTCGACCCTCTCTCTGGAGTTTTCATTGCGATTTTCTGGAAAGCAGGCAATGTCTCTTCAGTTATTTCCACATCATTTTCTTTCAAAACTCTTGAAAAATTATCATAATCTGTTTTTGAAAGTATATTTATCGCCTTACCTTCTGCTCCGGCTCTGGCTGTTCTTCCAATTCTGTGGATATACCCCTTGCTTTCCCTGGGAATATCATAATTGTACACATGGGACACCCCAGGGATATCAAGACCTCTTGCAGCTACATCGGTGCATACAAGGACACAGAATTTCCCGGAATGGAATGAACCCAACACATCATTGCGTTTGTTCTGGGTCAATCCGCCGTGGATCGCGAGGGCATCTATACCTGAAGATCTCAAATTCTTTGTAACTTTATCCGTATTTCGTTTGGTATTGCAGAAAACCATAACAAGATTTGAGTTCTCATTCTTGAGCAGGTGCACAAGTAATGAAAATTTAAGTTCATCGCCAACATCATAAAAAGTCTGGACAAGTTTTTTTGGGTCAACATAAGAATCAACCGAGACCTGGAGGGGTTTATTCATATAACGCCGGGAAAGCTGGACAACTTCTTTTGAAATTGTTGCTGAGAATAAGAGTGTCTGCCTTTCTGTCGGGCATTTCCGGATTATTCTTTCTACATCATCCCTGAATCCCATATCTAACATGCGGTCTGCTTCATCAAGAACAAGGGTTTTTACCCTTCCAAATTTAATAGTACTTCGTTCCACATGATCAAGGATCCTGCCGGGTGTTCCAACTACAATATCGGCGGTCTGCAATCCTCTTATCTGCGGATTGATCCCAACGCCACCGTAAACCGCAATAATTTCTAAAGGTTTGTACTTTGAAAACTTCACAAAAGCCTGTGCCACCTGCTCTGCAAGTTCTCGCGTGGGGGTCAGGATCAAAGCCTGGATACCCTTTCCTTTTTCGCATGTCTTCAGTATCCCGGAGGCAAATGCAAGTGTCTTTCCCGAACCCGTTGCAGACCCGGCAATAACATCTTTTCCAGCTACGATCAAAGGAATAGATTTTTCCTGTATTTCGCTGGGACTTTCGAATTTCTCATCTTTGATCGATCTCAAAACAGGCTCACTAATGCCCAGATTTTTAAAACTTTCCATAATATTTATGAAATAGCTTAACAGCTATTTCTTTCTAACCTCTTTAATATATATTTATAACAATTAAGAACCATAAACACAACTTTATAAAAGTTAAGATTAATTTTCTCCTAAGAGTTTATTCGATAATGCTTAACTCCATTAAAATATGTAGTTTAGCATATTCATCTAAATAACATATATACGGATAAACTTTACGGTGTGGGGATGGAAAGCTTCAACCCCTGATAAATGTAAAAAAAAAGTCACATATAGTCATCCCCGGGATTTTATGGGCCGGAGATGACTTAAGTATTTCTCGAATTATTTTGCCAATCTTTCCGCTTTTCCTGTAGCGTGACAATCAGAGCAGAATTTTGGCTGATGACAATCGCTACAGACTTTTCCTATTAAGACCTGTGACTTATGAGTATTCAACCAATTGCTTGGATGATCACTCTTATGACAGGTGGCGCATAGATTTTCTTTAATTTGAGGGGCATGTTTTACATCAGAATGACAGTTGTAGCAGGCGATCTTATTATTTGTGACATGGTTAGTATGCACGAAATTGAAATCATCATATTTTGCCACCCTGCCAGGTATATAGTGGCATGAAAGGCATTTGTCCTTGGGAACAATGTCGTTTGCCCCTGTTGATATATTAGTATGACATGTCAGGCAATCAGCTCCGCGGCTCAGATGGCTCGTATGATTGAAGTTTGTATAATTCTTGGGCGTTTCTTTTGGAGGACCATGGCATGAAGGGCAACCTGATATTGAATTATTATCCTGGACATCCCTGAAATGGCAGGTGAAACATGTCGAGAACGTAACTACTATATGCCCTTTATCGTTCTGAACTATGTTTGGATGACATTGGCCGCATGTTGGGTCAGATACAGCTTGATGTTCTTTCATGCCAATAACGATCATGGAATGACAGCTTGTGCATGTCAGTTGTATTCCTCTATTTGTTTTCAGCAAATGGTTCTTATGACTGAAATTGACCCCTACGAATGGAATATTTTTTAATGGAACAGTATTTGAAAAAATGCGGGTTTCATGGCATACGAGGCAGTTCTTATCCATTACTTTAGCATATAAACTACCAGAGTATTCTTCCACAGTGGTCTCATAACTGTAAAATTGCATAAGCCCGTTAATTTTGCCCTTTACATGTCCTAAAACACCCGGTTCATAATGGCATTCAACACATCGCACGTCATTATGAGATGAACTTCTCCATGAATCGTAATACGGTCTCATTATATGGCAATTTTTGCCGCAGAATGCAGGATTCTCTGAGATATCAAGCACTTTTGCTGAAATTACCAATATTGTTAAAAACAACACGATCAATACTATTATTATTGGAAGTTTATACTTGGAAATCCGATGCTTGATTACATCTATGAGTGAAATTTTATCCATTTTATATCCCTTCACCGTTTTCTAAAAATGTATAAGGTGATGATTATTCCCAGAACTGTAACCATCCCAATTCCTGGAACAGGTGGTACAGTAGGCTCAACCTCAATTAGTTTATTTTGAGCTTTTTTCGCAGAATCTATCCCGGTCTGGATCTGTGTGTCAAAAGCCTTGAGGTTAAAGCTATGCCAGAGGGATGGAACATCTTTCATAACAGATGATGCCTTATCTAGGTCATTCTGGGCTGAAGAAACATCTATTCCTTTTGCCTTTGCTTCAGTTATGGAATTTCTTAAAGTAATTATTTCATTCTGTAATTCATCGGCTTTTTCAAGTGCAATTTTTGCATCTTCCGGGACGTTCGCAGATGCCACCTGATCTTTTTCGTTATGGCAAACACGGCACGTTGGTGCGAGTTCTGATGCCTTTAATACTTTGAAGCTGTGTGGCTGATGGCAGGTTGCGCAAGAAGGGGCGCGTGATTCGGCTCTTAATCTTTCATAGTGCATCGTGTTCTTAAAATGCTCTAATTCTGTATCATGGCATTTTCCACAGGTTTGCGGAATATTCTTGAAATAAATAGGACTTTCCGGGTCTGTGACGTTCTTCATAGTATAGTGAGCCCCAGTTTTTGAAGTTATATTTGGGTTCCCACCATGGCAATAATCACAGGTTACAAAATTTCTTGAATGGCCAGAATCCGACCATTGCTGGAAATTATCCGAAGATTGCTTGTCTGCAGTAGGGGATATATTTTTATGACAATTAATACATGAATTATTGAGAGCATCCAGATCGACCGCTCCTGCTGGAACGATCAAAAAAATAAATGCAATCAATACTAAATGAACAAGCTTTAGACTATACGTGTAATAAGTTGATTTTTCATTTTCGGGGGACATTTTTTCCTTCTCCGTTATTCTGATTCTAAATATTTCATCTTTAATGCCAGAACTAAGTACCCGTTTTTTTAATTCTGTCTATAGGAGAACGATGTGATGATTCTGGAGAATAAAAAGTTTGCTATTATATTCCATGAATGAATTCATAGCTAAAATTGAAGTATTCAAGTGTAGTAATAAGGCTAATTTATGGCTACTAAACGCGACTATTATGAAATACTGGGAGTGGACAAGAAATCTTCAGCCGATGATATTAAGTCAGCATATCGAAAGTTAGCGATGCAGTATCATCCGGACAAGAACAAATCCCCTGATGCCGAGGAGAAATTCAAGGAAATATCGGAATCATATGCTGTGTTATCTGACTCGAATAAGCGCCAGCAGTACGACCAGTTCGGTCATGCGGGAATCGATATGAGATATTCTCAGGAGGACATTTTCAGGGGTGCTGACTTTGAGGATCTCTTCAGGGATTTTGGAACGGGTGGTTCTGGAAGGGGCAGAGGCGGAATATTTGATATATTTTTCGGGGGCGGTGGGCAGCGCGAAGGTCCAAGGAGAGGGTCTGATATTCTTTATGAATTATCCATTAATCTTGAGGATGCAGCCTTCGGAAAAGCAGTGGAGCTGGAAGTCCCAAGAACGGAAACCTGCGATACATGCCATGGAAGCGGGGCAAAACCTGGAACATCCCCGAAAAAATGTTCTTCGTGCCATGGAAGCGGCCAGGTGAACAGGACCCAGAATACGCCATTTGGGAGGTTCATGACAACCTCAACATGCGGTACATGCCGCGGAGCTGGAACCATAATCGATTCGCCATGCAGTACCTGCCATGGTTCGGGCAATGTCCAGAGAAGGCGAAAAATAGAAGTAAAGGTCCCGCCTGGCGTTGATACGGGTTCAAGGCTGCGAGTAACAGGAGAAGGTGAAGCGGGAGGGAAGGGTGGACCCACAGGCGACCTTTATGTGGAAATGAATGTGAGGCCTCATACTATTTTTACACGAAATGAGAATGATATTGTCATGGAAGCCACTATCAGTTTCACGCAGGCTGCCCTTGGCGATGAAATAATCGTTCCAACGCTTGATGGAAAAGCTGAGATGAAAATACCTCCGGGAACCCAGAACGGACATGTGTTCAGGCTTAAAGGAAAAGGAATTCCAAGCCTCTATAATTCAGGGAAAGGGGATGAGCTTGTGAGGATCAAAGTCGTAGTCCCAACAAAGTTGACTGATAGGCAAAAAGAGCTATTACGGGAGTTTGCCCCGATAGGAGGTGAAAAAACAAAGAGCAAGAGTATTTTTGACAAAGTTAGGGACCATATTTGAATCAGGGCTCAAGCAGCGTCAGCGACCTGATCCATTCACCCTTTGGTTCTCTTTTTGTCCCCACGACCAACCGTTTCATATTCCCCACGATCTCAAGCATCCCCCGCGCCTCGATCCTCTCGCCCTTAAGCGCCTGCCCGGCATATGTGTGTGTATATGACAGGACATAATCTATTTCGGGATGATCTATCTTAAATATCGCCGGGCTGTCGAATGAAAAATCATCGTTCGTGACTGTGGCTTCTATGGTCATTATACCAAGATCCTTTCCTCTCATGCATGGTGCGATATCTCTCCAGTCCCGGACATAAAGGAGATCAAAATAGGTATCTCCGACCATGCCCCTGTTGCCCTTTCTCACCTCATGCGCCAGGAATTCATCAAATTGTATATCTGGTTTTCGTTTCTTATAAATATCAATCCACATATCATCGCTTATTTCGGTTATAGGATTTTTCTGTTCTTTCTCGCGTTTTATTATGTCTCTTGCAGTAAACCAGGAATTTCCATATACAATGAAATCAATATCTGAGGATTCAATTTCTAGGCCGGCAAGAAGAGAGCCTGTCACTCCCATTTTATTGAGAGGCACCTGTTTTTCAAGCGAACTTACAATTACTTTTACTTTATCATTTTTTGCAGCTAAGAAGGGCAGCTTCTCATTCGGCCTAAGTATTTCTTTGACAGAATCCCACGGTATGATATGGACATCGCTTACCCATTCAGGGCGGGCCGTTTTCATGAAAACGAAGGATTCATCAAAATCCATCTTACGGTATTTTTTTAGAATGCCTCTTGTACCATTCGGGTCGGGCACATACCTCAGTATGGAGCGGATACCATCTTCATGACAGTAATCTGCTACAGCAAATATCCAGTCATCTTGTGTGATTATGAAATCACGCAGGCGTGTTCGAAGCATCGAGTACTTTACAGAATATGGATTATATAAAGGATATGCATTTGTCGCAGCTGGATCTTCATTTATATTTATTTTCCTGGATTTTTTAGCAAAGTTTTATATAATGAAAAGACAATATCCACTTAAGATTAAGTCTGTTCTGGAAGCAGCATTTACGGCAGTCAAAAGTTCAATCTATTTCTGCAGTCATGTTTTCCTTGGTGGACGATGATCGAATGTTAAGGATGTGTAAATTTGAGTGAATATCAGGAAAAAGTTGCTCCGGTAAAAGTCGGAGAAAGTTATGATGTATCGATAGATGATGTTGCTAAAGAAGGCGACGGAATCGCAAGAGTAGAGGGCTTCGTGATCTTTGTGCCGCAAACTAAAGTCGGCGATAAGGTAAAGATAAAAGTTAACAAGGTAATGCGAAAATTCGCGATCGCAGAAAAAACGACATAAAGTCGTTTTTCTGTTTTTCATTATATTTTCTTATCAGTTTTTGCTGCATTTTTTCTTATATCTGTAAAAAAGTTCATAAGTGAATACTTGACGCGCTCAGGCTCAACGTCAATGATCTCAGCGCGTTCTTGTTCGGGGAAAAATTTAAAGACAGAGTATTTACCATAGCGCTTAGCTGATGCAGATGTATAACGTCCATCAAGCAGAATTCTTGCTCCATAATCATCAGGAGAACGAACCACACGCCCCAGCGCCTGCCTGACTTTCCTTATTGTCGGTATTTCAATAGCGTATTCCCAGCCGTGCCCGAATTCAGAGTCATAGGCAGATTCGACGGCGCGCGTCCTGTCATTCAAAGCCGGGTATCCAACGCCTACGATGACTACAGTCCTCCCCCTTCCATGTTTATAATCCACTCCTTCAGTGAGCGTTCCCCACATATATGATATAAGTACCGATTTTTTCCCGGATTCGCCCAACCTGAAGAATTCATCTCTGATGGGCTGTGCTGAAACCCCAACCTCATCAAGAAATATGGGGACATCACATCTTATCCTGTTCTTGTACTGGGTGGCTTCAAAAAAGCTTGGGAAAAATATGATTACGTTTCCATCTGATTGTTCAATTATATCCGTAAGGACTTTTGTGATTATCTCTTTAGTCTGGGGGTTGTCCCTGTCCTTAGAAAAAAGAGCTGGAACAGAGACCGCTATTGTAAGGCGCTTTTCCTTCGGGAAAGTCAGTCCGAAAGATAATTCACATGTATCACGCTCAATTCCAAGAACGGTTTTTATGGTCTCAAAAGGAGTAAGCGTAGCTGACATGAGGATGGCTGAATGAACCGAATTAAATAACGGCGCTGTAACATTCTTCGGGATACAGGTGAATAATTCAAGCCTGCCTGAGATCTCGGAATTCTGCCGCCTCACATTCAAGATAGGATAATAGCTTTTATCGTTTGAGAATTTAATGTAATCTGAAAGGAAAATTGCGATTATTAAACTGCTACATATTTTCTTGATCGGGCTTTTCCCTTCATGGAATTGTTTTTCATAGAACGCATCAATCATCAACCCGAAACTTCTCAAATGTTCGATCGATTCATTAAGGTTTTTGATCCCCGCCTTTTCCAGGGCTGCCATTAGTTTTGCCCTGAACATGTCTGTGCGCTCTTCTGGGTCTGCTATTCTTAAGTCATACCAATCCTTGCCAATTCTTTCACGTTCGCCAAACTTCTTATCAAGAATGATATTATATGTCGATCGTATGGCTTCAAGAAGGACAACGAGAAGTGTTCTGGCATCATCCGAAATAGCAGTATCCCCGTTCGCCTCGATCTCATCAAGAGCCCTATTAAGGGTATATTCGGTGAGGGTCATGGACGAATGGGAACGCGCCGCAGATTCGATGTTGTGCGCTTCATCAAAGATCGTTATTATATCAGGGAGTCCTTTATCAAGCCATCCCAGAACATTGGTGCGGATGTCTTCATCAAGAAAATGGTGGTAATTGCAGATCAAAAGGTCAGCTTCTTTCATATAACGTTTCAGAAGCTCATACCCGCATGTGTTATTTGATAATGCCCAGTCTGCTACTTCTTCAGGTGTGCGCACACCAGCGAACAGCCATTCACGAAAGTCATCGGTGTCGCTTTTTAATAATTCAAGAAGCATATCACATGAGTTTTTCTGTGTATCATGGAGCAGCCTTTCTTCCCTGTCGACCTCAGTGCTTAATTCCCTTTGTAACTGGATCAAAGTTGGATCCTTATCCCTTTTTAGCTTATCTTTTACTGATCTTATTTCATTTTTTAATTGCCCGAAATCTTTTTCGTGCTCCAGCAATTTATAAGTATTTTCTCTTTTTGCACTGCATGTATCATAATCCATATTCGGCTTTGGGCACATCAGCATCTTGCCTTTCAAAACAACGACTTTGATATCGGTAATTTTACGTATTTCCCTGGCTTCTTCGATGAATTGTGCCATCTGCTGGTGGACGTTAGTGACGATGACAACAGTTTTTTTCTCTATTTTTCCTATATGAAGGGCGGGGGCAAGGGAACTCAGGGTTTTACCTGTACCGCAGGCTCCTTCAAACAGGACAATTTGCTTTTTGAGGAGAGCTTCATGGATTGCATTCATTGCCTCCAGCTGGTTTGGATAGCATGATCTCTTGGGAAAATAGCGGAGAAAGTCCTGTTTCATCAGCGCCTATAAGATTTTGCATGATATAAACTATGGCGTAATTTAATAAATTATTTTCGGAAAAATTTGAGACTTTATATTTTTTACATGTTTACATAGGTTATAATAGCACCTTAGTAGTACTATTGTGCTAATTGGATAGCACCAGCATATATATTGGTGCCAATCATAAATATCACTAAATATGAATAGCATCGTTATATGGGTGCTAATCATAGGTGTGGATAAATATGAAAAACTTAAAAATATGGGGGCAAAAATGAATTCGATGGCTGTTGTAAGAGCAGATGATGTATCGAAAGTGAAAATAGCATTATACGATTTAATCAGATATGCAAATTTGACATTTTCGGATCAGGCTAGAAAATTGGACCCAACTTTTGCAGATAACATTCTCACGCATATAATGAAAAGTCCATTAAGAGCGTGCTGTACGTCCGCTGCGATAGTTCCCCTTGAAGACCAGGCAAGCGTTGCCATTGGAAGGCTTCGAAAGATCCATCCGCCGGCACACGTAATAATTGTGAGTCCAAGGCATGAAATATATCACGAATTGGTAAATTATGTTGATATATTGCCTGAAATTGACCTCACGTTCGATCAAAATATTGTGATTGAACCGGTCAGCGAGATGGTTGAAGTCTAGAATATTTTAATTATATTTTATATTTTTATTATAGTTTATTTTGTTTTTCCTGATGGGACAAAAATAACGAGTTGGGAATTTTTTGAGTAAAATTTACTCAAAGTTGGGTTGGATAGAAGGCTGAGGAAGATTATGGTCATAAATCTTGTTTTCATATGTTGAACACAATGTCGTGGATTATTGCCGTCCGGAATTCTTTTCAACTTTGAGATAAAATTATCGGGACCACTCAGTTATTTTACTTTCATATAAATTAATATATTTTCAAAAAAAAGGAGAGGAAGCGCCCCAGTTCCGCGGGTGCTTCATGTGATGCAGGATTCAGATAATCAGGAGGATATGGCTTTTAATCTTCCTGGAAATATGTGCCTGCTCTCCAATCGTAATCTCCTGTAACCGTACGAAGATTTCCTCCGCTGACCGATGAGGACCAGCCGCTTGCCGTGTTTGTCTCTCCTCCACTCACCGTTGAGTAATAATAGCTTGCTTTATTCCCTGTTCCCCCATAATGAAAAAAGAATATGGGTTGGTGCAGATCATGGTGTTACTTTTGAGCAATTTAGACATGTTGTAATTACATGTGGGTCTCAAGTTGCATGGGATTCAATTTTGGATGCAACTGGAGTAAAATATGGAAAACCAATAGCATATGCTGTAGGCCATTTTCCTGATGTTTACTTTATTATGGATGATGTCGTGAATAAGAACCTTGAAGGTGTAGCCGAAACTACCGGCTCAGAAGTTATCGCGGTTGCAGATATGATAACTGATCTTCCAGGATTGGATATTGCTTATGATATAACAATGTGCCTGAAAGCTTGGTGGGATGTTGGAGTGGAGGCAGGTGTATTTGATGACATGAGAACACTTGGTTTATACATAGATTGGAAACTGCATAACTGGTATTGTACTAACAAACCAATCATCATCTCTTCTTTCCCTCTTGATAACACTATAAAACAATCATTATCCCCCACACCCAACATCAAAGATGGCTATATTGTAATGCGCTTCACCTTGCCTTGGTCTCGTGATTCATATCGTTCACATAATGTTAACGTGTATTTGAACGATATCAAAATCGGAAGTATTAATAATATTATTCCCGAGGGGCATTATACGTTCAGATTCGACCCGTCTATTCTTAATTATGCTGACAGTGGTTTTGCCTCCAACAAGATTACAGTCGCTACAGAAAATCTAAACGGAGGTCACTATATTGTCTCTACGGATATCCAAGTAATTTTGCCAATGAAAAAAGTCTATATGTATGTTGTAGCTAGCAACCAGAATGAAGCAAATGAAATCATAAAAAATATGAGTGATGCTATGCGCAACGAAGCAGATATTGGAATTTATTCTGAAGATATCAAATTTTCGAATCTCATTCATACTTAAGGAACAAATGTAAATATTAATGCCACCATCATAAATCTTGGAACTAATGAAGCCTTCAATATACCTCTTCAATTCTTTGATAATGGCGTGCAGATGGGCGAGAATTTAACCATTGGCTATATTCCATCTCTTAGTAACATCACAGTTAACTTCCCATGGAACCCCACTCCAGGGGTGCACACAATCTCTATCTGCGTAAACCCAGCTAGGAAAATCGATGAGCCTGATTACTCGAATAATGAAGCCACCAAGCTCATCACAATCGGCAGCGTCCCTGATACCACTGCGCCTCAGAGCATCACCAACCAGAGCTTGCAAGCAGCAGGTATCACATGGCTCAACTTCACCCGGCTCAACCCCCCCGGACCCTGACTTCTCCTATGTCATGCTCTATCTCAACGGCAGCTTCAAGGCCAACATCCCGGCGCCACAGAACTACTACAACTTCACAGGATTGTCACCAGATACTTTCTACGAACTCGGAACGCATACCGTGGATAGCTCAGGTAATATTAATCAGACATGGAAGAACCTGACAGTGCGCACTCTCCCATCATCAGAGACTCCTCCACATAGAACTGGCGACATAAATGGAGATTGCAAAGTTGACTATAAAGACCTTGGGATTCTGGGAGCAGTCTACGGGAAAGTCAGGGGAGTTCTTGGTTACAGGGAAGATGCAGACCTGAATGGAGATGGTAAAATAGACTATAAGGATCTTGGAATGCTTGGTTCTAATTATGGAAAGACCTGTTAACGGAGATTAAGAAAGATTATTCATGCTGATGGGTGATATTAACGCAAATGGAAGAGTAACTCTCTTGGATGCAATATACCTGGCAGGAGATAGGCAGCGAGATGATTTCGTACAAAGGGAACAGAGTTCATCNCTGTCTTTCTTTTTTAGTATTGTATTTTTTCATCTTAATTTTCAATTATGAGCATAATTATAATTTTTATAATTATCATATAATTAAAAAACAAGTTTTATATACATCTTTCAATTCTTAGATTATAGGATTGGTGGCCAAGCTTTAAAGGAGCGGGCCGAAAGTTCAGAAACAGGTATGGAAAATGGTATGTGATGATTACATTGGGAGAGGGCGTGCCCTAAGGATAGCGGTTGGAATAACATTGCTGATATTATTACTTTCAGTAGGAGGGGTAGTCCAAGCAGCGGCGGTATTGCCAGAAATACCCCAAGAACCACAAATGCCTGGAAGGCTTGAGGCTAATGGCACGCATTTTGAACTAAACAATAGTGAGTATCTAAACATTACCTTGGACAGCTCAGAACCTATTAATCTCACTCTTGAGTCTGTTCCTGAAATGGTTACAATGCACATCGAATCTGCTTCAGGCGCAAATTCAGCCCAGATAATACTCGGTGGTTTTTTATCACATACAACATATCACAAATACGAAGACGATTATCACAATCACACTATCTTCACTACAGACGCTAATGGAAAATATACCTATATCCAGGACTTATCCAAGAAACATTTTGTCTTCATTCAGCCCAGACCAAGCACAAAATTTATCAACAATAATGCAACCGGTGGTGATTGCATCTCTATTGGAGCATGGACAGCTGCAACCAAAACATGCACGTTGAGTACTGATTTTGGTGAAACAATACAGATCGATAGCGATGGTATAACCTTAAATGGCAATGGACACACGATAACAGGAAGTAGTACAGGTAATGGGGTTTACCTTTCGAGCAGAACCGATGTCATTATTAAGAACCTGAATGTGAGACGATTTAACACGGGAATCTACCTGTACTATTCCAGTAACAACAACACGTTGAGCGGGAATAATGCATCGAACAATTACGAGGGGATCTATCTGCGCGGTTCCAGCAACAACACGCTGAGCGGCAATAATGCAAGCATGAACAATAACAACGGCATCTATCTGCTATCTTTCGGCAACAACACGCTGAGCGGCAACAATGCATCCAACAACTTATACGGAATCTACTTATACTCTTCCAGCAACACGCTGACTGGAAATAATGCATCGAACAACAACATCGGAATCTTTTTGGACCATTCCAGCAACAACACGCTTGGAGGCAATAATGCCAACTCGAACAACTACGACGGCATTTATCTGTACTCTTCCAGTAACAACATGCTAGGCGGGAATAATGCCAGCTCGAACAGCTACACCGGTATCTATCTGTACTCTTCCAGCAACAACAACACGCTAAGTGGGAATAATGCATCGAACAACAACTACGGCATCGATCTGGGCTTTTCCAGCAAAAGCCTGCTTAAGAACAATATAATGAAAGAGAATAATATGAATTTTGGATCAGGTGGAAGCATAGATTCAGAGATTGATACAAGTAACTTGGTGGATGGAAAACCAATTTATTACATAAAAGGTGCGGCAGATATAGTATACGATTCTTATACAAATGCAGGAACTTTCTACTGCATAAACTGTGTAAATGTAACTCTAAAAAACCTTGACTTAAAAAATAATTATCATGGAATATTTTTCTTGAATACTACTCGCTCGAAAATACAAAATGTAACTGCCTCGAACAACTACTACGGCATAGATCTGGATTCTTCCAGCAACAACACGCTGAGCGGGAATAATGCATCGAACAACAACTACGGCATCGATCTGAGCTTTTCCAGCAAAAGCCTGCTTAAGAACAATATAATGAAAGAGAATAACATGAATTTTAGATCAGGTGGAAGCATAGATTCAGAGATTGATACAAGTAATTTAGTGGATGGAAAACCAATTTACTACATAAAAGGTGCGGCAGATATAGTATATGATTCCTCTACAAATGCAGGAACTTTCTACTGCATAAGCTGTGTAAATGTAACTCTAAAAAATCTTGACTTAAAAAATAATTATCATGGAATATTTTTCTTGAATACTACTCGCTCGAAAATACAAAATGTAAACGCCTCGAACAACTACTACGGCATATATCTGTTATCTTCCAGCAACAACAATCTGGTCGGAAATAATGCCAGCTCGAACAACTACAACGGCATACATCTAGAGTCTTCTAGCAACAATAACATGGTGAGCAGCAATAATGCATGGAACAACTTCCGCGGCATCTCTCTGGAGTATTCCAGCAACAACAACACGCTGAGTGGGAATAATGCCAGCTCAAACAACTACGACGGCATTTATCTGTACTCTTCCAGCAACAACACGCTGAGTGGGAATAATGCCAATTCGAACAATAACTACAACGGTATATATCTGGTATCTTCCAGTAACAACACGCTGAGAGGAAATAATGCCAGCTCGAACAACCGCAACGGAATCTATCTGGAGACTTCCAACAACAACAACGCACTGAGCGGCAATAATGCCAGCTTGAACAACTATAACGGCATCTATCTGTCCTCTTCCAGCAACAATACGCTGATCGACAACAATGCCAATTCGAACGTGTACTTAGGCCCCTCAAATGGAAACGGTGTTGGCATCATTCTATCTTCATCCAACAACAACACGCTCAGCGGTAACACTGCAAACTCGAACTCCGGCTACAGCATGGGGTTGGATCTGGGATTCGGTATTGGCATACTTGTGTCCTCATCCAACAACAACACGCTCAACGGTAACACTGCAAACTCGAATTTTGGCTCCTGCTTGTTCATTCCAGAATATGGTGTATTTAAAACATATTCGTGCTACAGCGATGGTTATGGCATCTTTCTGTCCTCATCCAATAACAACAACCTCAGCGGTAACACTGCAAACTCGAACTCTGGCGAACACTCCGGCGATGAGCAAGGCCACGGTTATGGCATCTTTCTGTCCTCATCCAATAACAACACGCTCAGCGGTAATAATGCAAGCTCTAACTCCGGCGAGTACTACAACAGCTACGGCTACGGCTGTGGTTATGGCATCTCTCTGATTTATTCCAGCAACAACACACTCAGCGGTAACAATGGAAGCTCGAACTCCGCCGGGGACTCATACGGCTACAGCTGCGGTTATGGCATCTCCCTGTTCTCTTCCAGCAACAACTTGATCTACAACAACATTTTCAACAACACTAACAATGTTGAAATCTCTGACTCAAATAATAACAACTGGAACATTACGAAGCAACCTGGGACCAACATCGTCGGTGGCACCTATCTGGGAGGCAACTATTGGGCTGATCCGGATGGAACTGGCTTCAGCCAGAAGTGCATGGATCCAAATGGAGATGGGATTTGCGATACGATATATGCATTAGATTCGCAGAATATTGATTACCTACCCCTCGCAGTAAATGTATTTCCCATTGTAATTGGGAATACTCCAGTTGGAACAGAAATTCCAGTAACTACTGAAATAACTCTAACATTCAGCAAATCCATGAATCAATCTTCTGTCCAATCAGCATTCTCAACTAGCCCGGCAACCACAGGAAGCTTTAGCTGGGACGCAAATAACATGACATATACCCCAGATTCAAACCTTGCCTATAGCACGACCTATACAGTCACAGTTGGAACTGGAGCCATGGATCTGGCTGGGAATAATTTGCAATCACCTCACAGCTGGCAGTTTACAGCCTCTGTCATCGGCGCAAATTATCTTTCAGTAAATATAACACCTGCATCGCAGACAATCAACGCGGGCAAAAACCTTACTATAAAGGTATTTGTAAATCCAGAAAACTTCGGCATTAGCGCAGGCCAGATAGATCTTAAATTCAATGCATCTGTGTTCCAGGTCACAAGCCTCATAAAAGGAGATATACTTGGAACTGATGCATTTGATGCAGGCTCAGGCTATGATAATACTGCAGGTACAGTGAGCGCTGTACTTGCGCGGGTTGGTGCCACAATACCGCCTACAAATCCAGGCACCTGGACAACGATCAATCTGACTTCAAATAAGACTGCCAGGGCAGGCACCTATTCTGTAAATATAACCTATGTGGGTATAGCAGATGAGACGTTTACTGACATAGAAAATATAAAAATAAATAATGGGAGCATCAAACTGGTAGCGCTTGTGGGAGACATAAATGGTGACTGTAAAGTTGACTATAAAGACCTTGGTATCCTGGGAGCAGCCTATGGGAAAGTCAGGGGAGTTCCTGGTTACAGGGAAGATGCAGATCTGAATGGAGACGGTAAAATAGACTATAAGGATCTTGGAATGCTTGGATCAAATTATGGAAAGACCTGTTAACGGAGATTAGAAAATGAGAAGAAGAATACATTTATTTATTTTAGTATTGTTTACGACTATATTAGTAATAACAGCGGCACAAGCAGCGCCATCTGTTAGTATTATTCCGGCATCCCAGAACTTGAAACAGGATGACACATTTGTAATTGGTGTATATTTTGACCCGGCAGGAGCCAGCGTGAGTGCAGGCGAAATAGATATTTCTTTTGATGCATCAGCTTTGCAGGTCACAAGTCTTGTTAAGGGTGATATATTGGGCAGCGATGCGTTTACCACGGGATCGCAATATAACAACACACTGGGCACTGTGAACGCGGTGCTTGCCCGTTTTGGCGATACGCCTGATCCATCACCGGCTGGTTATTGGGCAAATGTAACATTCAAAATTAACAGCAATGCGGCGAATAAGAATTATTATATTAATTTAACATCCATCGGAATCGCAGACAAGGATTTTAATGATATTTTAGGGACTATTCCGAATAATGGAACGATAACGATAGGTTCGATTCTTAAATCAATCTTGATTTCACCGTCAGCAACAACCACGCTGACTGTTGGAGAGTCACAACTCTTTTCAGCGACTGCAATAGATCAAAATGATAATCCAATTACGGGGATTGAGGTTTCCTGGACTGTCAGTAATTCTACTGTCGGAAGCGTAAATCCCACAAACGGAATAACAGTGACCGGAGGTGCAACTACTATGTTCACTGCTCTAGCTGCCGGAACCACAATGGTCAATGCCACAAACGCATCAGTTAAAGGAACCGCTAGTGTAACTATTAATCCATTACCCCCTGTCCTGACCTCTATCGTGGTTTCTCCCTCCTCTGCCACATTGACCGCCGGAGCAACCCAGGCATTCATTGCAACTGCATTTAACGGCACAAATCGCATGCCGGGTGTTAATATTTCATGGACCAGCAGCAATACAACAGTCGGAACTGTGAGCCAGTTGTTTGTGATCACAGGTGCTGATGGCAATGCTTCAGTCACGTTCATTTCAGATGGAGCAGGCACTTCCTTTGTCAATGCCACCAACAGCTTAGTTAAAGGAACCGCTAGTGTAACTGTTAATCCAGTCCCCCCGGTTTTAACATCTATCGTGGTTTCCCCCTCCTCGGTCACATTGACCGCCGGGGCAACCCAGGCATTCATTGCAACTGCCTTTAACGGCACAAATCGCATGCCAGGTGTTAATATTTCATGGACCAGCAGCAATACGACCGTCGGAACAGTCAACCAGTTGTTCGCGATCACAGGTGCTGATGGCAATGCTTCAGTCACGTTCAGTTCATCTGTTGCAGGAAATTCCTTTGTAAATGCTACAAATGCATCAGTTAAAGGAACCGCTAGTGTAACTGT
>JGI24135J36437_1000190_pt1 | contig 20746 bp, 19 predicted proteins | sample BarGraNGADG00211_3_FD_36437 | JGI IMG/M metagenome (IMG submission 36437)
CGTCCCCGCCATCGGCGGGGTGGCGCGGTTTTTGCCGTCAAGTTGCAAGTTTTTTGAGTTTTACGAGTGTCGCGGTACAAGATTTATTGAGAGCAGGTCAGCTATCACCTTACACAGGTTTTATTAAGAGCAGCGGCGCGGTCACGGTGAAGTCCCCTTATACTGTGTTGTCTTGAGTGCAGAAACGCTTCGCAAAAACCGTGACAAGCTTATAACCTTTATTGTCCGTGTTAGCGGTTTGGGCTTACCCTTTTATCCTTCCATTTGGAGAAGATTATCTTAAGAAATTTTACTCTACTTTTGTCCAGGTACAGTCTTGACTTTTATCGAAAAATTCTACAAGCCCGGTACCTTTTACAACAAGTATAGAACTGATTCTAGAATTTTCTTGCATTTTGATTGAAATTGAATCTCCAAAAATTTTACTGTTATCAGATTTAAATGGATTTAAATTTTCTACAATTAATGTGAATACATCGCTGTAAATTTGATCATTAAAGAACTCAATTGCAATCTCAGATCTGTTTTCGTCTGGAAATAGTGACATCCCTCCATGTATTCGTAAATGAAAATTAGATTCAAGTTCTGAGTTAAATCCGGCGGAGGCCTCACATGCACATTTACAATTCCACTTGAATGAATAATCACGGGTTACCCAGTTGTCACTTATTGTCAGGTGCAGAGTATCACCATTTTGATTGGTAAAATCAATAATATCACCTTTTTTGTAGGGATAATAGTTCTCAAGATAATCTGGGAATGAGGGGCAGTTAGTGTTATTACAACCTAATAACGTAATGAATATCAATAAGCTCAGGAATATGGCTTTCATATTTTAGGTTTGAATTATTGAGTTCGTAAATGTCCGGGTTGTAGAAATCTTATAGTTAGTGCAAATTACTATGGAAACGGTAAAATGTCAGGTATAGTGTAATCTAAAGTCAAGATATTTATATCGTTAGCGGTAGGGCGGAAGTAAAACTAGAATTAATTATTGAAACTAAGCGATTATTGATAATTATATGTAAATAGTTTTGAAGGTGTAAGTCTTAAGTGGCAGTAGTCTAAAGCCTTACCGCTAACGGCCCGGCAATAAAGGGAGGTTGTGTTGCTGAGCGAATGAAGGCTGGAGCAGTTTTGTGTCATCGGGGTAGAGTCCGCTTACCAGCCGGAATGAGCGAAGCATGGCGCATTTTTTGCCGTCCAGGTACAAAGGTTTGTGGGTTATACGAGTGTCGCGGTACAAGCTATCTCGGAGCCAGAAATTTGTCATGGTACAGGATTTTAATTGCGAGCAGATGCGCGTGTCCGGGTGCAACGGCCATTACGAATTTGTCTCGTGTGCAGGAGCAAAGCAAAAAGTGTGACAAACAACTTACCTTTATTGTCCGTGTTGGCGGTTAGTGCTTTATTTTCTCGTTTTAAAGAGATTTTATTTGATAGTCAATCCATTTTTTAGAGGTTTTATAATTTTGCCCCATCTGGTACCAGAATTATCTGACATTAATTTTTCAATTATAGCCTTTTTACTTGTTTCTGGAAGTTCCCACTCATCCTTAAGACTAGAACCTAAAATTTGATATCTTCGATCTAACTCTTTAATGAAATTGTCACTATAAAGATCGAACAGGATTTCTCCATTCGGTTCATTATCGAGCGATCCTAAGAAAATATAACCATCATAATTATCTTGATATGTACCATTACCATCATAATAAAGTCCATCAAAAGGTTCTTTACCAAATGGGCTATTTTTAATTTCAAAAGCAACAGGTTTATCTCCGAATTTATAAAATGCATAATCGAAGATGCCATACCTAATCCTTTCATCGATTGGCATAGTGTTATCTACTCGAGGGCTGTGCTGAAAAATTGCATAAGTAGCTTGAGGCATTTTTTTGGATAAAATAGAACCAGCAGAATTTGATCCTTCACATACATGGCCGGTTCCAACTATAAATAGTGCATTTCTTTTGTCATTAATTGATTTTAGGTAATTTAATATTGTATCAGCCATAAATTCATCTCGATCATATTTGGCAGCATTAGCTCTCATTGCTTCTTTAGATTTATACGAGTCTGGTGGACGCGGTGTGTCAACTGCTACTATTTTGATTTTTTTATCAAGGGGTAAGTTCCTGTTTATTTGCCAGATACGGTTAATAAAATCAAACTTTCCTTTATCATTCCAACCGACTAACATGTAATCCCTGAATACATTTAACAACAACTCCTTGTCAACAAAGCTATTTGCCAAAAATTTATCAATATCTTTCTGCTTGTCAGAACCTAATTCCAAGAAAATTACAGCTGTTTCATCAATGAATTTCTTCTCATTTACGACCTCCTGTAAAAAATCCCACGATGCTTTTCGTCTGTGAATTTCTCCATACATTACAAGTTTATATTTACTCAATTTATCAAGGACAAATTCCTTAGGTTCTCTTGCATAATTTTTTAGATAATTTATGAATGCTAAAGTGTCATTTGGCACTACAGAGAAAGCATGTATTTTTCTAAGATCTTTAATGTTTTTATCAACTCCCTTTTCTATAAGTTGACGTGCATCTTCAATACTCTTTCTTCCATCTTCACCTGCATTGAGCCATTTTCCATTTTCAAAAAATAACCACCTTATAGAATAATCAGAATCTCTTGTTTCACTTATAACACACGAAATAGAATCTTTGAATGTAATTGCCTGTCTGATCGTTGTATTAAGGATTCTATTTTTTCGATCTTCAGAAACGTTAGAATCTATAGCTGATGTGTCAGGAAGAAATAGCTGGTTATTACTACTACTAATTTTGCGCCAAAGGTTATTTTTTCCATGGGCCATTATGTAATTAATAGATACACATGATTTTATGGGTGTACTCAAATCAAGTATATCGGGGAATTCTTTAATCTTCTTATTCACCTCGATCGTATTAAAATCTGATGGTACTTTCGGTTTACATGACAGAAGTAGCGAAATTGAAATAATCAAGAAAGCAATAGTCGTTTTCATAATGTTTAATTTTGAGAAAATAAGAGGAGTTTGTCTATTCTGTTGTGTCTCAGGCATTACCGCCAACGGCCCGGCAATAAAGGGAGGTTGCGTTACCCGACGCCCATCCGGGCAAATCATGTTAATCTTTAGCCGGTCATTTATCACGGTGGGCACGGAGGGTATGGCGCGCCTGCCTGCCGGCAGGCAGGTGTTTTTGCCGTCCGGGCACAAGCTGTCTGGGATATTCGTGTCTCGTGGGTCCCAAAGTGGCTAGAAGGTTGCGAAGTTGTCATGGTGTTTCAGTACTGTCTCGGTGGCAAGGCGCAGTGTCGCGGTAGGGATTGTCTCGGAGCCGGAAGTTTGTCATGATTGCAGGTGTTTTATTGCGAGCAGTGCGCGTATCCTGGTGCAGCTCTCATTCCTGAGTTGTCTTGATAGCAGGAACCTCTTTGCAAAAACCGTGACAAGCAACTTACCTTTATTGTCCGTGTTAGGGTTAGTTTTATTAAAATCAACATCAAATTGGGCAATTGTCGAGGTTTTAAAAATGTATACCTATTAAAGTTTTAATTTGAAGCTATTGAGAATTTTTTCTCCAGGTTCTTTATACTTATCAAATTCATTGACTTCACAAGTCAGGGTCAGAATATAGGCTTTTTGCCTCTCAACCCAATAATATTGTTCAATTTTTAGATTAAAAATCCCTTGTTTACCAGTATAGATTTCTTTATGGAAATTGAATCTATTGAAATTTAATCTCTTACTTTCAATTATATTTCCATCAGTTATCATTGTTTTGATTTGCCCTTCAGATATTTCGACATATTTGTCAAGGTTTATATTTTGTCCTGAAACATCTTGGATTATCAAATTCACATTTTCTCTAAATTGATCTTGTTCAGAGGATTTAGTAGAAAGAAGCATAAACGTAGTCCCCATTTGTCCAGATGTATTTAATTCCCAGTTATCTGGATATTGAATAGTATATTCTTTTTGATCAAGTACCTTCCATCCGTTTTGATTGACATTTTGGGAGTTTTTATTAGTTGTTTGACCACATGCAAATAAACTTATGAGCAATAAGGTTAGTCCGAAAAATTTCATTTTGTTCATGTTAATTGTTTAAAGTTGTTAATTATCAAGGAGTCTTTTATGAAATGTCATTTGTATTCAGTCATAAATCACTTACTTTAATGAAGGGCAAGTTAAAAAACTGTCTAAGTGTCTGTATGTGAAGAATTAAGCATAACGGCCCGGCAATAAAGGGAGGTTGTGTTACCTGACGAAGTACCATGCACTCCTATGGAATTTAGCCAGAAAATGGTCCTGGTACAAGGAAGGTATGGCGTGCTTTTTGCCCCAGTATTGGAGGCTGATTGAGCTATACGTGTCTCGCGGTACAATATGGAATGAGCGCCAGTTATTAGTCACGGTTTAGAAGTTTTATTGCGGGTAGCTGCGCGGTCCGGATTTATCCCGGTTTACGAATCTGTCATGTGAGTAAGAGCAAATTGCAAAAAGCATGACAAGCAACTTACCTTTATTGCCCGTGTTAGGTTTTCGTTGCAATTCGGTCTTGTCCAGGTTGGGATTTGTCTATTAATACTTTTAAGAGAGCTGGAAATCTTTAATTGTTGTTATCCCATCACCACAATCTTGAATGAGGATATTAAAATTCTTTAAGGATCCGTTTATGTATCTTAAGAGAATACCATTAAGATAAATATTGTATTGATTATTTTGAAATTTTAATTCCACCTTTCTTCCTGTTGAAAAATCCAAATTTATATTTGTAAGTGAACCCCAATCAAATGACAACGATCCTGTCAACAATTTAATAATTGTATAGTTTAAATCTTTTTTAAAAGCTAAAAAGGCATAACCAATGTTTGGAAGTTCATAAGCATATTCACTGGCCTGCATAAAATCACCAGATGATTCCAAAACAATTCCAAAGTTGGTAATGCTGATCGAATTAGTTTGTATGACAAATGACACATTAGGATTACCTGTCACAGAATTATTGAGTATTAAATGACGATAAATACGACTATCACAGTTTTTCAATTCGATGGTGTTCGGATCAGTCAGATTCCATGTTCCATTACAATGCCAATTTAACCCAGAAAAAATAATTGCATCATCGACTAATTCCTCAAAATACAATCGGTATATGAACTGAGGGTTTGTTCGTTTTTGGAGATTAACAATTATATAGTAGGTTGCTGTTTCAGGTGATTTTAAAACGATGAAAGATTTTGAACCTCCTTCATTTAAAGATTCTGCCAATGTATCCCCAACAGAATTGACAAGAGTCATCTTTGTTTGATTAATTAATGCATTAGGTTGTGTAGCTGAAATCCGATATTGAACACCCTGGATCATTTTTAATCCATATTTATGACTATCCTGTTGACTGGTTAATGTATTTTGGTAGTAACGGTTTCCGTCATCATTAATGAAAGCATGAAATTTATCATCGATAGTCAAGGTTCTAATGACTTTAATGCCAACAGAGACATCTTTATTACAAGATGAAAAAACCATAATGAAGATGACCATACAAATTGCAAGTAAATTTTTCATTTGATTATAGGTTTGATTCTTAGAACTCTGATAAAAGTACAATTTTGATTTTAAATGATAAATTAGATAATAGGAAGATTGCATGTAGGATGCTTGCAATGAAACCTAACGGCCCGCGAATAAAACAAGTTACCGTGCCGCTTCAGCGGCATGGCGCGGTATTTGCCCCATCAGAACGGTTCTTCTGTCAGTTCTGATGGGACATATGCAAATACCGTGACACAGGTAATTTGTTTTATTCGCGTGTTATAAAAAGTGTCCGGATTAGTCATCAAAGTATATTAACCACGTATCCACTGAGGACAAGCGAGGTGATTTTTAATAATTTGTCATAGGATATATCTACCAGCGGGATATGTCCTTGTGATGAATTATGTCAGAAGTATCATATTTAAACAAATAAGAATCGGGGCTGGCACGCATGGATATATTTAAAATCTTTTTAAAAACTCAAACGAGGACGCAGTCCGAGATATAGATCTGATTATGAGTAAACAGACGAGGACGCAGTCCGAGGTATCAGGTATTGACTTTGTCAGAAATTTCCTGTAACTTGTAAAAGTTTTTTTCCTGGCGTCTGGCGAAAGCAAGCTTTCACGCCGCTGCAAAAAAAAGCTTTTACTTCCCATCTCCCCTTCTTTAATCGCTTTCTTCTTCTTTTCTTTTCCTGGCGTGTCAGCACCGATCTCTACCTTAATCTAATGTGATAATCCTGAAAAATCACCTCGCTTGCGTGATTCATTGCAACCGGCATTTTTCATAACGGCCCGGCAATAAAGGGAGGTTGTGTTACCCGACGAAGCATCCGGGCAGGGTCTTGGTACTTTAGCCAGTGATCTGTCACGGTGCGAGGAGAGTACGGCGCAGTTTTTGCCATCCAGGTACAAAGTTTTGTGAACATTACGAGTGTCGCGGTACAAGTTATATCGGCGCCAGTATACTATCACGGTGTAGGATTTTTGTTAGGGGCACTGGCGCAGTGTCGCGGTATAAACTGTCTCGGAGCCAGAAATTTATCACGGTACAGGATTTTAATTGCGTGCAGATGCGCGTGTCCGGGTGCAACGGTCATTAGGAATTTGTCTTGGGTGCAGGAGCAAAAACAAAAAGTGTGACAAACAACTTACCTTTATTGTCCGTGTTAGCAAAAGTAATCTATTCTTTAGTACTCTTTTCTATGATTAAAAAAGTAAAGATCGCTTTTACAGAATGATCCGGAGAATCAATTATTAAAGGGATCCATTTTTTATCTGTTTTCTCAATGAGTTTAATTATTTGTTTGTCGTAATATTCATTGAAGCTTTCTATTAAATGAACTTGAGATACTTTACCCTTATAGTCAATAACAAATGAGACCTTTATAGGCTTAGAATATTTGTCTTTCTCTAATTTTTTATTAAAATATAGATTATAGCATATATATTCTTTAAAAAACATATCACTGTTAAAAATAGGTCTTAATGTGAAGAATCTATCGGATGCTGTAGCATTAGAATAAGGTTTTGTGGAAAACTGAATAATCGGAGCAGGAGCTCTAACAATAATAATCGTGTCATTATCAAATTGGAACTGGTTATCAATTAAATGTGGCCTAAAAGAACTTTGGTTCTTAAGGTAATATATGATTGATTTACCCTTATAAGTTGTTTTTAATATTAGATCTGTTGAGTCTATTTTCTCTGGATAATAATAAGTTTCTTGAAAAGCATAATTCAATTTATGCATCGGAGTTATAATTGTGTCATGATCAATGCTATAGGGTATCTGATCTCCTCGATCCCATGGTGTTCTGGAAAATGTAATATTTCTTTTTGAAAATGAAATTCTCAAAAAGTCATCCGATTGACCAAAGTTTCCACATGTGTCTTTCCCTTCTAGAGTAGTTGTTTTAATTTTTACCCAACTACCAACCAAATTGTTTTTTAAGGATTGGGGAAAGCATGAAATTGAAAAGATGATAGATAGTGCAATTGTCAAAATAGTTCTAATNATGGTACTGAGTATTATTTTTGCTAACGGCCCGGCAATAAAGGGAGGTTGTGTTACCCGACGCAAGCACCGGGCAGGGTCCTGGTACTTTAGCCAGAAAGCTGTCACGGTGCAAGGAGGGTATGGCGCACTTTTTGCCGTCCAGGTACAAATTTTGTGAGTTTTACGAGTGTCGCGGTACAAGTTTGATCGGAGCCACGAATTTATCTCCGGTTACAAAGTTGGGTGAGGGCACTGGCGCAGTGTCGCGGTACAATTTGTCTCGGAGCCAGAAATTTATCTCGGTGCAGGATTCTAATTGCAGGCAGATGCGCGAGTCCCGGTGCAACGGCCATTACTAATTTGTCTTGAGTGCAGGAGTAAAAGCAAAAAGTGTGACAAACAACTTACCTTTATTGTCCGTGTTATAGTGCGTTATTTTTATTTATCAAGTTGACTATTACCTTTGTCATTGTATCCTTTTCGTTGGGGTTGCTGACGGCAATCATTAAAGTCAAAGCTACAAGAGCGTTATCTTGAATTCGTTTTTCTCCAGTCTCGGTAAAGAGCAGATTGTTTTTCTCAAGAAAGAGGAGGAATAAGTATGCAGCTATCCGTTTATTTCCATCAACGAAAGAGTGATTTTTTGTAACTAAGTAAATTAAGTTAGCTGCCTTTTCTTCAATACTTGGATATAAATCCTTGCCATCAAATGTTTGGTAAATAGTTGAAATTGAGCTTGTAAAAGAGTTATCCTTTTCCTTACCAAAAAGAAGACCATTTCCATAGATTTTTCTTAGTCTATTGATGTGATTTACAGCTTCCTTATAAGTAATCCTATAGAGTTCTTTGTCTGAAGTGTCGGATATCTTTAGATTTTGATAATCATATTGATCAAGGATGTCTAAAGCGTAAGCATAATCAGTAATTATCTTTAATAATCCTTCGCTCTCATCTACAGAAAGTTTTTTTTGATTTACAATCTTAGTTAGGATCAGAACAGATTCTTTAAGACTTTTTAGCTGTTCATTTTGAGAGTTTAATCGTCTTTCATTGAGGGCAAAGCCTTTAATCAAATAGTTCTTTAAAACCTGATTTGCCCAAATCCGGAATTGAATACCTCTTTTTGAATTTACTCGGTATCCAGTTGAGATGATAGCATCAAGGTTATAAAGTTTTAAAGTCCTNGTCACGTATCTCTTGCCTTCTTTTTGAACTACCGAGGATTTCTCGGTAGTTGCTTTTTCAACAAGTTCACCAGATTTATAAATGTTTCTTAAATGGAGTCCGATAGTATCAGGATCTTTTTCAAATAGGTCAGCCATTTGTTTTTGAGATAGCCAAACAGTCTCGGATTGAACAATAACTTGAATCTCAGTTTTTCCGTCCTCAGCTTGGAATATCTTAATGTCTGATTCGTCCATGAGTCTTTTTTTGTAAAGATAACGAAATGTCATTTATTAAAGTCTCGGTAAGAGGGCAGGTTTTCCGTGTCATGATAAAGTTGTACAGATAAGTGAGTCAAGGTAAATGTGCATTGTTTGTCATGGAATGCAAAACTCAGTTAATAAAATGAACTGGAGTTATAGTGCGTTTGTTGGTGTCAATTTCGGGTCAGGCAGAAATCGCAAATGCACTATAACGGCCCGGCAATAAAGGGAGGTTGTGTTACCCGACGAAGCATCCGGGCAGAGTCCCGGTACTTTAGCCGGGAAGTTGTCACGGTGCAAGGAGGGTATGGCGCACTTTTTGCCGTCATGGTACAAATTTTATTGAGCATTACGCGTGTCGCGGTACAATCTTGATCGGAGCCGGTAAACTATCACGGTACAGAATGTTTGTTAGGGGCACTGGTGCAGTGTCGCGGTACAAATTGTCTCGGAGCCAGAAATTTATCATGGTACAGGAATTTTATTGCGAGCAGATGCGCGTGTCCGGGTGCAAATAACATTACAAATTTATCTTGAGTGCAGGAGCAAAAGCAAAAAGTGTGACAAACAACTTACCTTTATTGTCCGTGTTAGCGCTTCGTTTGGTCAAGTTACTCAAAAATTGAAGAAAACGTCTGGTGCCATTCGTAAAAAAAAGGCTGAACCTAACACGGCCAGTATGGCTAATTGCCTTGAATACTTCACCTTAGATAACGACAAGGACCTCCTTGTATCGGACAATTGTGGGAATCATGTAATTTATTTCATTATTTATGTAACACTATTTTTATTGATTGTCTCCACCTTCGCATTCTAAATCAAACAATAACAGGATGAATAATCTTTTCAGAGGACTACTTTCAGGATACGGAGCTATGAAATTAGGTGGTGGTTGTTTAGGCACTATTGTAATTTTTGTAGTTTTATGGATATTGCTTGGGAAATGCAGCTAATAGCCCAAAAGTATTATCGAGTTACCATACTGTCGGGATGCTCACATTCTTGGACCACTAAAATGTCAGGCCGTTGGGCCATGATGATATCTGTTTTTTTTCTAAAGGCCCCTTGACAGTTCCAAGATATGAGTCTCATTTTAGAGCAACATTTGTATAATATGCAAAATCAAAATAATGCCGTTTATTATGTTCCCAAATCTCTCCAATTATTCCTTTTTCACATTTATCAACTGGAATTGCTTTACTTCCATTTAATTNCTTTAGAGTGCCAAAATATATTGAAAATGACCTGAGTCCAAATTGTATTGCCATCCAATAGGCAGAAGCATTGTATCTTTTCTCAGCAGATAGTGCTTTTTTATATGCGCCTGCCCCAAGATTATACCTAGAGTTTAATCTGCCATTTTTTTGGTATTTGTTTCTGGCTTTTACACTAATTATATATCTTAGTCCATCTTTTTCACATTCGATATCAGCAAATGCTTCGTTCCTTGTATTGTCATGGAGATTTCTAATCCTGTCGAATTTTTTATCTACCAATGCTTTTAGTGCAAATAGTTCTCCTAATTCTCCAAGAGACTTTTTTCTTGCCGCTTCTTTTTTATTATTTATATCCATTTTTTATCTTTTTTTACGCTGCCCTTTAACAGTTAGCGTTCGTTTGATCATGGTATTTGACCTGGGCCAGGTTTAAATGTAAATATGTTGTCTATAAATGGTATTACAGATCAGGTTATCTAGTTGTCAGTCAGCCCACAAATGAACGCTAACGGCCCGGCAATAAAGGGCGTTTGTGTTGGTTTGGGCATGGAGGCTGTGAGCAGAAATGCCTAATCGGGGTAAAGTCCTGGTACACAGCCGTAATGAACAAACCATGGCGCGGTTTTTGCCATCCAGGTACAAGGTTTTGTGGACATTACGAGTGGCGCGGTACAAGGTTTATGGCGAGCAGGTCACAAGTCAAGGTATACTGAGTTTTATAGGAACAAAGGCGCGGTCGCGGTATAAGGTTGTTGGTCATGTTTTAAGGAGCAGGATCTAATCGCAAAAACCGTGACAAACAAATGCACTTTATTGTCCGTGTTAGCTTGCGTATTATTTATTGTCATAATGATATTTACAAGCATAAATTAGAATGTCGTCACCTTCAATGTTGTAAACTAATCTATTTGCTTGATCAATCCGCCTTGACCATAAACCGGCAAGATCAAATTTAAGAGGTTCAGGTTTTCCAATGCCATCATAAGGATTGCGTTGAATGTCTTTGATTAAGGCATTAATTTTTTTAAGAGTCTTTTTATCCTCCGTTTGCCATGAAGTATAATCCTCCCAGGCATTTTTAGAAAAAATGATTCTCATTACTCCTCAATCAATTTATGTTGAGCTCTTTTACCTGTTTTCATTTGCTCAATTGATTCGAAGAGCCTTTTTGCATTTTTCTTTGAGCTTAATAAATGTAAAGTCTCCATTATTGAGTTGTATTCGTCAAGGGAAATTAAAACAGTTCCCTTGCCAGCACCTCTTTTAATGATAAGTGTCTCATTATTATATTCGACATTATCAAGATAATTCTTAAGCTCGTTTCTGAATTCCGTGTAATTAGCTGCAATCATGATTGAAATATTAAGTCATCAAACAGGTACAAATATAAGTACTTATTATTTAATATCCCAGAATTCAAGAAGAAATTGTCAAATGAGCAGAAACTCGCAAAATATGCAAGCTAACGGCCCGGCAATAAAGGGAGGTTGTGTTACCCGACGCAAGCACCGGGCAGGGTCCTGGTACTTTAGCCGCGAAACTGTCACGGTGCAAGGAGAGTATGGCGCGTGTTTTTGCAATCCAGGTACAAGTTTTTTGAGCATTACGAGTGTCGCGGAACAAGGCTTATCGGAGCCGGTAAACTATCACGGTACAGGATTTTTATTGGAGACACTGGCGCAGCGATCGCGGTACAAACTGTCTCGGAGCCAGAAAGCTGTCAAGGTGCAGGATTATAATTGCGTACTGATGCGCGTGTCCGGGTGTAAGAGCCATTACAAATTTGTCTTGGTGCAGGAGCAAAAGCAAAAACCGTGACAAACAACTTACCTTTATTGTCCGTGTTAGCGGTTAGTGGTACTTACATTTCTGTCCCAAATTATTCATAGTTATGCATTTCTAAAGTTTGGCTCGAGGGTAACCAGTTCAGCGATTTTGGCTGCTACCTCTGCAATTGGCTCTTCAGCAGTGCTTAGTCCGCTCCGCGACGCGAGCAGTGGACTGACTTCGCGGAGAGCTTCAAATGTCGTGTTGTGCACAATTGGAACGAGTTGGTCTCGCGCTAGCAACGCCGAAAGTTCTTTGTCAGCAATGCCCTCTTGTGGGAGGCGCTGAAGAAGTGCTGGAGTTACCAATACCAGGCCTATTCGGGAGTTTGCCAAGCCCTTGTCGATGGCTCGCATTAAAGGTACACCGAGACCCATATCCTTCTCGCTGAACCAGACAGAAACACCATTTGACACAAGTAAATCATGCAATTGCTTAGCAATACCCTGTCGATCGTCCCACGCGTGACAGAGAAAGATGTCCCGAAGGTCAGTACGAGTCGCAAGATTCTCGACTGTGTGGCGGATGGGCGTGAGAGTCTGCACTTCAGCGGAAGTATAAAAAACTGGCGAACTTGCTCGTGACCAGCGAGGCTTTGAACTTTTGGCGGTACTACTACCTCTGCCACTTAAACTGCTTCCCGTTGAATAGGACGACGAGTATGGATTAGAGTAGGATGAGTATGAATTGTAGCTACGATATCCTCGTCTACCACATACTGGACATGCATCTCTCCCACTTTGAGTGCGATGTCCATATTTTGGTGCAGTGCATCCTGACATTTTGTGTAAGTTTATTATTATAAGATTATTCTATGCAAAAATATCACAATTTTGATTTACATATCTGCTAAAAGATGTCATTAACATAGGTGTCAGTAGGCGTTTATCAACCATTACCGCTAACGGCCCGGCAATATGGGGAGGTTGTGTTACCCGACGTAAGCACCGGGCAGGGTCCTGGTACTTCAGCCACAAAACTGTCACGGTGCAAGGAGGGTATGGCGCACTTTTTGCCGTCCGGGTACAAGTTTTATTGAGCATTACGCGTGTCGCGGTACAAGGTTGATCGGAGCCGCGTCCCGATAGCTATCGGGATTATCCCCGGTTACAGATTTGATGGCGGGCACTGGCGCAGTGTCGCGGTACAAACTATCTTGAAGCCAGAAATTTATCACGGTGCAGTATTTATATTGCGGGCAGATGAGCGTGTCCGGGTGCAACAAACATTACAAATTTATCTTGAGTGCAGGAGCAAAAGCAAAAAGTGTGACAAACAACTTACCCATATTGTCCGTGTTAGCAGTTGTGTTTTGTTATCTTATAAAAAATCCAGTTTGAATTTCAGCTAGCTTATAGGAATTCAATATTTCATCATGGCTAAAGACAAAAGTATAGCTTGAAATTTGTTTTTCCAATTCCCATGCCACCCAGTGTTTGTGNATCTGTCTAGTTACAGTTGTAAAGACGCTAACATAATTTTCATAAACACCTAATTCATCTATTTTTATCCAAATAGCACCTTCATATTTTTTTCTTCCCTTATAAGGTTTTTCTTTTAATAGAGGCATATTTATCATTGTATCGGGCAACATTTTTAAAATGAATTCTTCACCAGTAAGTACAATCATTACATCACCTTCCTTTGCTTTAACTCTAGATATAAGAGTGTCTGCGACAGTATTATAAATATTCACTTCGTTCTTTGAAGGGGCAATTATTTGTCCATAAGTTCCAATTGTCGATTGAAGTAAAAGCAGTAAGAAAAGATATCTAATGGTTCTCATGATTTCTAAACATTTTAACATTGTTAACTTGGCATATTGACTACCGGTCAAGTCTGTTGAATCGTTAACTTATGGATTTAACTGAAAGTCAAATCGGTGACGGAAATTACTGCTAACGGCCCGGCAATAAAGGGTGTAAGCGTCCCCGCCGACGGCGGGGTGGCGCGGTTTTTGCCGTCCAGTTGCAAGTTTTTTGAGTTTTACGAGTGTCGCGGTACAAGGTTTATTGGGAGCAGGTCACCTGTCCCCTTACACAGGTTTGGTTGAGAGCAGTGGAGCGGTCCCGGTGATGTCCCCTTATACTGCGTTCTCTTGANAGCANGAACGTCCCGATNGCNAAAACCGTGACAAGTCTTATAACCTTTATTGTCCGTGTTAGGTTTAGGGTTTTAAATTTGTCATGGCAGTTGAGAGACTGTCTCGTTAAAAAGTCATCTCGTATTCTGAGATATTATTTAGTCTCGCTACTCTCATAGCTACAGTTTTTACCTTTGGCCTTCTCAAAAGCTTCTTTGCCTTCTGATATAGAAAAATAGATTAAGCCTNCTGCTCCAATTGNATCTGCATAAGCAAAACCAGTTAACTCATAGATTAGACTTGATGCAAGTAATACAATGGACATGTATACACATACTTTTGTACAATTACTATCTGAAATAATTGGCTCGGACTGTAGTTTTTTGCCCACACTCCTTTTAGCTGTCATAAGCCAAACCATTACAATTATTGAAATGATAGAAATAATTATACCCCAAAGTGTTGTTTCGGGTTTATGATTATTAATAATATTAAATATAATTCCGACTAATAGTCCAGCAGACAGCAAGTAAAATGAGATGCCAGTAATTTTTAATGCTTTGATCTCAAATTCATTTTTTGAACTCCCTTGATTTTGTTGGATGCGTAATATCATTACTGCGATTCCGATACCTGACATTACTTCAATAAAACTATCTACACCAAATCCAAACAAAGTGAGTGTTTCGTCTTTATAGCCCAATATCATAGACACCAGTCCTTCAGCAATGTTATAGAATATTGTGAATAAACTTAAATGATAAGCATTTTTGTATAAGGCTGTTGTATATTCCATGATTTAAGTTGAAAAAGATCACGTTACCTAAATGATCCTATTGAAACAAGACTTAGACATGAAAGTTCGCAGTGTTTGAAGAATGATATTATTAACATCATACAAACATGAATCAAAATGTCCGAATTCGCTTTTAACCATTGCTGCCAAAGGTTCGGAATGCCAACACCTTAAACCTAACGGCCCGGCAATAAAGGGCGTTTGTGTTGCTGAGTGAATGGAGGCTGGAGCAGTGTAGCCGAATCGGGGTAGAGTCCTGGTACCAGCCGTAATGAGCGAAGCATGGCGCGGTTTTTGGTGTCATGGTACAATGTTTCGGGCCTATACGAGTGTCGCGGTACAAGGCTGATAGAAAGCAGGTTAGTTATCACCTAATTGTTATTTTATTAACAGCACTGGCGCAGTATCGCGGTACAAGTTGATAACGGAGCCCGGAATTTATCATGGTACAGAATCTAAATTGCGAGTACTGGAGCGATGTCCGGGTGGTGCGATATACGGGTCACGTTATAGGAAAGTAGTAAGTTCAAAAACCGTGACAAACAAATGACCTTTATTGTCCGTGTTAGCGGCCGGCTATTATTTAAATCTCAAATATGTAATATAGCTACTTGAAGAAATAATATCTATCAATATCTGTGTAAGGTGTCTTTAAAAATCGAACGATTTCACTATTAATTAAGTCAGGATATTCGGCAGGAGATAAATGTGAAGCATGAGGAACAATGAAAAGTTGAGCCTTTGGAAGATTTGTAAACATTGCAATTGTTTGGTCAAGGCTTATAATATCATGGTCGCCAGCAACAAATAAAAATGGAACTTTGATAGATTTTAATTGTTCTATGGTAAAATTTGGGTATTTCGTCATTAAATCTTCAAGCTTCTTTTTTATAATCGGGATTCTTAGTGTATCAGGTGAGAGCCTTGCAAGTGATGTAGCATATCTTTTCATCATAGCTGAAGTCTTAATAATCAAGGGGTCGTCAGGATTCATAACAACACTATCTGGCGGGGCCATCCAGTTTTCGTTTGTATAATTAGCTCCGAAAGCCACAATTTTTAGAACTTTCTCTGGGTGAGCATAAGCTAATTCCAGTCCAATATTACCTCCGTCGCTCCATCCAACAACATTGACCTTTCCAAGATTAAGTTTATCGATTAGTTCAGACATATCAGATGCCATAAGGGCGTAAGTAATTTCTTTGTCAGAGTCAGAAGTACGTCCTTGAGCTCTGCTGTCAATCGCAATGACTTTGAAATGCTTTGAAAGCTCAGGAATCTGGTAGATATAATTCTCAATCGAACCTCCATTACCGTGTAGAAGTAACAGTGGTTCTCCTTCACCATAGATCTCATAATAGACTTTAATATCATTAACCTCAGCATACTTTCCAGCAGCAGGATTCGAGCCGTATTCAATTTGGTTTTTTGTTGGAGCATTACATGAAACCAAAATCAAGACAAATAGAATAACAATTGTGTGCTTCATACATTCAGATTTTTTAGATTTCTACTGTTGAAATAATAAGAATTTAATTCATTGAAACTTAGCTAATTTAGACAATTTTAGAATACCAGTCAAGGATTTTAAAAGGTAATAATAAGATGGAAGATAAGAATGTTCCTTTTGAGTTAGCGGTTGGCTGATTCTAAAGTCAGGTCCTTGTGGTGTTGGGCGCGCTTTGGCTGACCGCTAACGGCCCGGCAATAAAGGGAGGTTGTGTTACCCGACGCAAGCACCGGGCAGCGTCCTGGTTCTTTAGCCGCGAAACTGTCACGGTGCAAGGAGGGTATGGCGCACTTTTTGCAAGTCAAGGTACAAAGTTTTTTACGTGCTGGCGCGATCGCGGTACAAGTTTTAAAAGGTTTAGTGAACTATCAAAATGTAACAAATGTTACAAAAGGGCACAGGCGCAGTGTCGCGGTATAAGTAGTCTCGGAGCCAGAAATCTATCACGGTGCAGGATTTAAGTTGCGTGCAGCTGCGGGCGTCCGGGTGTAAATAGCGGCACAAATATTTATGGCCAGCCGAGCCCGAAAAGGTGATAAAAGATCAAAAGAAAAAAGAGCGTTCGTGCCCATATAAGACACTTGCATTTTTTGCTCGGCTGGCGTGCACGTCACCAGGCAAAAAGTGTGACAAACAACTTACCTTTATTGTCCGTGTTATGGGTTCGTGCACAGCATGTCCACGTCTGAAAGATCTACCGACATCTTGTTAGTCGGACGAACCTCGGATAGTAAATGAGGCTGTCAGTCAATTGCTCTTCGAATTTGAAAGTATTCGTGGCATATGTTAATATAAGGTCGGCGCCAGTTAATTCCGGATGCGCCTTGCCCGCGTAGATCATTATGTTCGGTCTATAATACTCAGGAGGCCGGTACACCATTCGCAAATCTGACCACGGACCGGTAAACGATGGTGCTGCCCTCATCAAAATGTCTGCTGCACCGAAACCCGCAGTTTGCACGGATATAAATCGCTGACTCAGGTCATCAAAGTGGACGGTCAGTTCAGATTGCCCATCATTGAACAAGGGATAACGTTGAGCATCGGACGAATTTGGAATCCATCCTAACCGGTCACCCGCCCACCACTCCGGGTGAAGTAGATTTCCCCGACGAACCTCATCTATCGGCCAACGCGCTGCGAATATCGGGTGCGATTTGACAGGATTTTGAGAACCTAATGCAACAATGTACCCGTCGAGTTTTTGGACTGCAGCAAAACCTACGAGGATTCCCAAAGGATTTATCGGCGTTTCTAGCTCGTGCATTTGCCATGATGACGGCTCAGAGTCGGGATTTGTCACCATTATTGCCGTCCAACCTACATGCTCGAAGCCAATGCCAACGCCAGTATTTCGAATTGTCCGAGCAAAAAAGAGAATTAATCGATCGCCAACTCGTACTCCATTTCCAAACCAGAGCGACTCACCGTTTCGATCCGGAAACATTGCATCCGGCTTGCCGTTGGCATCCCTTCCCCAGTAAAAAGAGATTGCGGCTGTTGTTGGATCGGGGCCTACCTGGATTGCGACACTGTTGCTTACCATGCGTGCGCCCTTACGGGTTCCTTTGCCGGAGGCATCGATCCAGGTATCGCCAAAGAGCCAGAGCGTCCGATGGCCTCCCAAGTCCACCGACGACGCAACATCCGCTCCCACCCAATGTGGATCGCGGTGAAAGATCTGATCGGCTTCTCGCCATGCTGAAGCCTCAAAGCATGGAACATTAACCGGCAGGTTTGGCTTCGCTGTCGAACGCCGAGCGTGCCGCCATTCCTCGCGTTTGGCTAATACTGTGAGATTTGCAAAGTATGGGCCAAGGTTTTCCCGCAGTTCTTCAGTGGTGCCAGTAAGAATGAATTCTGTTGAATGTTCATATGGCAACTTGACCTTGCCAGACTGAAGAGCTGAAAGAAGAGAATCCGGATCGATGGTTGCAACTGCAATCTCATTATCACTGACCTCGAGAAAGAGTTGTAAGTGTCCTGCAATTAGCATATCTGCGTAGGGATCTGATAGATCACCGATATGAAGTTTTGGCCACACATCTAGGATAAGGTGTTCTCCAAGATGGCCCAGCCGCGCCTCGAACCTCCCAGTTTTTCCATCACTTGTGTACTCGATCTCGTAGCTGTTCGCTGTGCCGCGTGAAATACTCGCCTGATCGGAACTTGAAATATCTTTCCAGTTGCCGAGAAGTCGGGCATCGAAGATTGCATCAGATTCTGTTATGACCGGATTAATTGAGAGTGCACATCCGATTAACAGAATCGAAAATGCAAGACCCGAAAAAAGTATGAATGTTCTTATCGTCATATTCTCTTTAGTTTTAAATTTAGTACTAATAACTATGCATGACCCATAACGGCCCGGCAATAAAGGGAGGTTGTGTTACCCGACGCGAGCACCGGGTAGAGTCCTGGTACTTTAGCCAGAAAGCTGTCACGGTGCAAGGAGGGTATGGCGCACTTTTTGCCGTCATGGTACAAATTTTATTGAGCATTACGCGTGTCGCGGTATAAGTTTGATCGGAGCTGCGAATTTATCCCCGGTTACAAATTTGATGGCGGACACTGGCGCAGTGTCGCGGTACAATCTGTCTCGGAGCCAGAAATCTGTCACGGTGCAGGATTGAAATTGCGTGCTGATGAGCGTCTCCGGGTGCAACAACCATTCCAAATTTGTCTTGAGTGCAGGAGCAAAAGCAAAAAGTGTGACAAACAACTTACCCATATTGTCCGTGTTAGGTGTTCGTAGTTGTTTATTTAGTCTCTTTCCTTATGAAACGGAACCAATCATTATTAGGACCTGAAGTTGATATGTTAGTGGCCAGTGAAAGTGAATCTTTCCCATTGAAAACAACAAAAAAGCCGACACCATAATTGTACAGGTTCTCATGAGGATGAAGATTAAAAGATTCTTTAAGGTTTATCATATAATTGATTGTCTCATACCCAGAAATCTCTAGAGGAGATATTTTTGTTAAGGAAAATGTACCACTTTGAATTGTCGTGTCAGCATGAAACACTGAATATTGATTTGAACTAAAGAAACTAACAAAATCGAAGTCAATTAATCGTGGATTTCCTAATATATCAGTGGGAACATCATAAACTTTCCAAGTACCACATAGTTCAAAACATTTATCTTCTTTTTTACAGGCAGTTATGTTAAGATAAACCAACAGAATAATTACAAGAAACTTTTTCATTTAGATATTTATTTAATTAATCTATAAAAGTTACTATGACACCTAACGGCCCGGCAATAAAGGGTGTAAGCGTCCCCGCCGTCGGCGGGGTGGCGCGGTTTTTGCCATCCTGTTGCAAGTTTTTTGAGTTTTACGAGTGTCGCGGTACAAGGTTTATTGAGAGCAGGTCACCTGTCCCCTTACACGGATTTGATTGAGAGCAGCGGCGGGCCTGTCCCGTTCGAGCGAAGCGAGCAACGGGATCACGGTGATGTCCCCTTACACTGTTATTTTATTAACAGTAGAAATGGTTTGCAAAAACCGTGACAAGTCTTATAACCTTTATTGTCCGTGTTAGCAATAGGCTGTTAAAGTCTTGATTTGACCTCTTTTTTTAATGGTCTAATATGATTTTTAATGATAGCCCAAACAATAGATGGATCAACAGCATCATAAGTATGAATCAATCTATTTCGGAATCCAACAATTTTTCGTGCATTTGTAATCTGTGATTCAGGGAATAATTTTTCAAATTTATTGACTGCTTCACCGATTATCCCTAGTTGTCTTTCTACTGCACTTTGAGTTTTTAGATCAGCGACATAGCTGTCAAAGTCCTTTATATCAGAAACAAAAGACTCAATTAATTCAATAGCTCGAAGGATGTCAGATAATAATTTATTGCCCTGATCCGTCATAGATTAAAACTTTTGTTGAATCGATACTTTTTTTAAGAAAAGGATTACGTAATGAAGATTCTGTAAGTAGATCAACCTTACGATTAAAAAAGTTTTCAAATAAATCCCATAATGATAAAAGTTTTTCTCCTCGATCAACAGGATCTTTGGAATCAATTTCTACGAGAAGGTCAATGTCACTGCTTTTAGCATCAAATTTATCTGTAGTCGATGATCCAAATGCGTATAAGTATTTTACTTTGTGGCTTTTACACAAAATAGTAAAATCATTTCGCTTCTTAGATATTTCGTCTTTGATAATCATAAGTCAAAGATACTCTTTTTTTGATTGTCTCATAGAGTGGGCGTGTGCTTATTGCTAACGGCCCGGCAATAAAGGGTGTAAGCGTCCCCGCCGTCGGCGGGGTGGCGCGGTTTTTGCCATCCTGTTGCAAGTTTTTTGAGTTTTACG
>JGI24135J36437_1000193_pt1 | contig 20697 bp, 19 predicted proteins | sample BarGraNGADG00211_3_FD_36437 | JGI IMG/M metagenome (IMG submission 36437)
CTGAATAAAATAGACTCTTTTGCCATAGCAGAACCGTAACATAGTGCGCTGTTTGCTTAAAAGTTACCTTTCTATCGCCTTGAAAAATTGAACGAATTGCCCCCCTCTAGCAGACAAACCTGAAGTCTTGGAAGGCTATAACCCCGAAAAAAAGAAGCAAAGCAGGGGCCGGTGCCTGACCCCTACCCCACCCTATAATTGTACTCTGACGATCTCGGCGGCAGCGTCAGCTACACATCTGGCGCATGTGAGGGTGTCCTCTTCTCCCCTGACACATCCGGAATGGAGATCGTAGCGGCAATAGTTGTTCAGCACAATTTCGTTTAGTTGGATGGTCATTTTTTTGCCCTCCTCTCTTAGTTCCTCTATACCTGTATTCTGACGATTTCTCTAAAAGCGTCAGCTGTACATTTGGCACATACGGCGGCGTCAGCCTCTCCATTGGCGCATTCAGAATGGAGATCGAATTTACAGATGGCACTCTGCACGGTTTCGGTTAATAGTTCATTCATTTTGTTTGACTCCCCTTTTTGGTGTTCTTAATGTTTGACAGCAATGGCCTCATTGCTCCCAATAGCACCGACGACACGGCACTATGTAACCCCGCGTGACACAGAGTGTGCGTCACGGTATGCAAGCGAGCCTAAACGTAGTTGTTTACATCCGACATGCTTAACTGGAGACTATCTTTCTTTTCGTTTCAAGCGGTGTCTTTGGTCGGTGTTTTTTTGAAAAATGGACCGTGTCATTTCTCCCCTTTCTAAAAAGCTGATATATTCCCCTAGTCCGAACCCGGATCAAAACAGCTGAGCGTAAAAGCGCAACGTATTATAGCTCGAAACGTTAGACCCTTGGCAAGGGCAGTGCATTGCAGAAATCCTTCTTTGTGGGCTCAAATACCTAAAAACATTCCTTTTTTTGGCTTGAGGAAATTGAAAATAGACTTTTTTTATGGTTTAGATACATCAGAAACTGTCCTCTTTATATGGGTGAAAACACTGAAAAAAGATAGATACAATGGTGTTTTTTGATGCTTGTAAAGGGGGCTTAATCAATGGTAATTGGTTTTACAATGGTAAATGTTGTTCGTGGCGCAGAATACGAAGTGTGGCAGGAACTAGTAAAGATTAGTGGTGTAGCAAGCGTTGTGCATGTTTTTGGGGAGTTTGATTATATCATCATCATCGAAGTGAACGAACTTTCCGAATTGAACCATGCGGTTGATTTAATAAGGCTCATTCAAGGGGTTACAACGACACACACGTTTGTTGAACATAAGCTTGCATTTATGAAATGAGGGGGTGAGTATAACAGTTGCCCCTCCTTCTAGGCGGCCTCTTTGTCGTTTGGGGTGCCGCTTAAGATAAGGCTCCTGTTTATGGAGACTCTGAGGGGTCGCCGATTGTGACCTTGCTCAACACTTAACGAGCGGATCTCGCTGTCGATGGCTAAATGTCGCCACCGCTTATACGTACGCAACGCATTAAGCAAAATCAAGAGAGTATACGGTCGGGTATGGGACGTTCCTAACTTTCGGTCGTAGAGTTCCCGAGCTCCATCACGGTGGCTGCTTTTATGGCGACACCGCTCTCTATGCAAACGACATTTTTGACTATAGGCGGAGGNGGGGAGAACCTCCACATCGGTCGTGATTTTTTATTTCAGCTAAGCTCAGTCAATCCTCTTGAACAGCTCCCCTTCAGTGCCGCACACCTGGCACTTCTCTGGAGGCTCATTTTCCACTGTATTCCCGCAGATCGGACAAACGTAATAGGGGAAAGTCTCTGTTGATTTGCCTTGGTTGGCTAGAAGCTTATTAAAAAGCTGAGAATGAACCTTCTCCACCTCGTTGGCGTCGTGGAAGGACATTTCGGCGCTTTTTTGCTTCTCGATTCTGGCCGTTTCAATCATCTCCGGATACCACCACTCGTACTCATGATCTTCGCCAGAGATGGCCGTCTTGAGGTTTTCTGGAGTGGACAAAACGCCTTTCATGACCCTCAGATGGTTGTTAGCATGCACTGCCTCAGCCTCAGAGGCGGCCCGAAAAAGCTTTGCTGCCTGGGTGTACCCTTCTTTATCTGCTTTGGCTGCGAATGCTTGGTATTTGCGGTTGGCTTCGGACTCGCCTGCAAATGCTTCTTTCAAGAAATCTTGAGTTTTAGACATATCCTTCAATCTCCTTTTTGAATTACAAATTGGCACCTACTAACCTTACTGAACTAATATTGGACTAACTTCTTTTAATGCCTATCGGGACTTTGTTTGGATTATCTATTTATGGTACTGCGGGCTGTGAATAGATCCGATAGTCGTGGCGTGTCCACTCCAAAAGTATCAGCTGCATCGTCGGATGGNGGGTTAATTACACTTACTGGTGACAAACACAGATNAGCGCTGTTTATTAGTAGGACACGCGTAATAAATTGACTGCTTTAAGCGAGTGTTCTATCAAAACCGCGTGTGAAAAATNATTAACGTGCTCTGTTTGCCTATAGTGCTTCGAAAACCGCAAAAATGACTAAAATAGGGATAAATGAAGGGAACTTAGCGAAGCCTCAATATGGCNGTGTGTCTGATGAAAGCNATGAGATAAGGGCAGATAAGTCAGATANGGCAGATGGTNCGTGGCTTAAGGCTNGAGCCAANCGTATTAAGCAACTCTTAGGTTCGGGAATCGTTTTGGTGCTTGCCTTTTGGGCTACATATATCGTCGTATCAAGTAAAGAAATGGATAGTGTAGACGTAATAGCCTTTGAATTAACAATAGCAACCATTATTTGTTTTGCTATAGCAGAGCACTTGCGTCGCACAAGTGTTCGCTGATAGGGAAGGGACGCAGCTATATTTGAAGTAGGTATGCATCTAAACAGATACTCCATTTTTTTCAAGCCCGATCTCGCATATATGGTGCCCAAAATTAGCCTGTAAATAGACCAGAAGTCGGAAATTTGAGNGTAGTGCGTACACTTATATGCAAACTTGCAGGTGCCTCTCCCGTTGAAGAACATCTTTTATCGAACTACTCGACGTCATTACCGCTCAAGAGCTAACGCTGCGAGCGCATCNCTATTTATAGCTTCAAACGCATTTGCTAGGCATATGGCACTGAGGAGCAAGGAGATAACGAGGGGGCTCGCACGAGCACCGCAAAGGGCGCTTCTAAAAGCGCTCGGTCTAACAGACGACGATCTCGAACTCCCGTTTATCGGCATCGCCAACGCGTGGAACGAGATCGTACCTGGTCATTTGCATTTGCGAGACCTCGCTGAGTTCGTCAAAAAGGGCGTGTACGCAGCAGGAGGCATCGCGTTCGAGTTCGGCACGATCGGTATCTGCGACGGCATTGCTATGGGGCACGAGGGCATGCGGTATGCCCTCCCGTCGCGCGAGANCATTGCGGACTCGATAGAGCTCATGGCGCAAGCGCACCAGTTTGACGGCTTGGTCTTGGTGGGGTCGTGCGACAAGATCGTGCCAGGCATGTTNATGGCAGCGCTGCGGCTTGACCTGCCTGCAATGGTAGTNACAGGGGGGCCAATGCGCTCTGGGCAGTACCANGGCACGGANCTGACCCTCGTGTCGACTTTTGAGGGGGTCGGCNGTGTGCAGGGCGGCACGATGACTGAAGCGGANCTTGAGGAGCTTGTCAACCGTGCGTGTCCTGGGTGCGGGAGCTGCCAGGGNTTGTACACCGCCAACACAATGGCATGCTTGACCGAGGTCCTTGGCCTCGCGCTCCCTTATTGTGCAACGGCGCCCGCAGTTGATGCGAGACGGCGTCGGATCGCCCAAAACACAGGCAAGCGGGTTGTCGAACTTATTCGCGACGAGGTCACGCCGCGTGCCATTGTCACTGAGGCGGCGTTTCGCAATGCGATCACGCTCGACATGCTCATTGGCGGCTCAACCAACACTGCACTGCACCTTCCAGCGATAGCAAACGAGGCGGGCATAAGGCTCCCCATAACGCTGTTTGACGAACTGAGCGCACGCACGCCCCATATCTCGTATATGAACCCTAGTGGCCCTTACACTATGAGTGATCTCGACGCGGCTGGGGGGATCCCGGCCATCATAAAACGCGCACGAATGCTGTTCAGTAACGAGATGACATGTTCAGGGATGACCATCCATGAGATCGCCGATAGCGCCTTTATATACCGTGACGATGTCATACGACCGCTTGACGATCCCGTGCATACTACAGGCGGCATTACAGTGCTTTACGGGAACATTGCACCCGACGGCGCCATCGTCAAGAGCGCCGGAGTGAGTGACGACATGCTCTCTAGTACGGGAACGGCGCGTGTGTTCAATTCTGAAAATGACGCGATGCACGCCATTCTGAGCGGTAATATCAAGGAAGGGCACGTCGTCGTCGTTCGTTACGAAGGCCCGAAAGGCGGGCCCGGTATGCCTGAGATGCTCGCGCCAACCTCAGCACTCTCGGGAATGGGACTAAAGGTGCCCCTCATTACCGACGGCCGTTTTTCAGGCGGCACGCGTGGCGCCGCGATCGGACACATCTCGCCGGAAGCTGCTGAGGGTGGTCCGTTAGGGCTCTTGCTTGACGGTGATCGAATCACCATCGACATACCGAATCACCAGCTCACCGCACATGTTACAGACGACGAGCTTGTAGCGAGAAAGGCGACATGGAAGCCGCCAGAAAAAGACCTTAGTGGCTACCTGAAACGCTATGCAGCTTCGGTGAGCTCAGCAATTGAAGGTGCTATACTGCGGGCACCGTAGAGGAACGAGATAATTTTATCCCGACGCTGTTCTATACACGTAAGTGTCTCCGAATCTCGTAACTACGGTGTACCCATTTGATTTGAGGTAACTATCGAGGGTGTTTCGAGCGCTGTAGCCGAGGTTTTCGGAAAGGATTACGTAGTTGTAGAAGCCCTTGTCGCTCTGAATAGCCGCTAGTAACGTCGCAGTGTTGTTCGAGACCTCGTCCCTATATGCCATCGGGGTAGAGTCGAACGCAGCCGGGTTTGAAGTGTAAAAGAGCGCGCTGCGTTGCGAGGAACTTGCGTTCACGTACGGGTCGTTCGGATTGACGTGAGCGAAAAATGCCAGCTTGGTGGTGTTGCTTGAAATCTGCCCCACGTACCGTATTGCGTTAAAGTCATCTTGGCTAATTATGGACGTATATTTGTCAGTAGCTACCACCCCTGCTGCATTAGTCAAAATAATGAGGACTACCAGCATGATAGCAGCGATTCTACCAGGTGAAATGAGCGCCGATCGATGCCCGAACGATCGCTCTATCATTGAGACTCCGAGCGCCGCGGCGGGTATGAGCGCTGCCTGAGCGTACGCCACACCACGCCCGCGGAATATTTCGGCGGTGTCTGCGTTGTACGAGAAGTAGAGCGTTGAAAGCACCCAGCCTACAAATATGCCTAAAACGAACGCTATTAGAACGAGATGCGAGAGTTCCCACTCACGCGTCTCGATCCGAGAACCTATTGTCCCAACAATCGCGAGCGCTGCGATGAGCGGCGTTACGTAGAGGAGGACATAAGTCGGATCGGGGTACGCCAGCTGAAGTGCAAACAGCGGGATGATCGATTGCATCGCAAACGGTACAGCGCTGCGGGTGACGAGTCCAGGCGTGAAACTGGACGGTACGCCATTTTCAAGGAACCGCCAGGCAAAGAGCATAAGCCCAATCACATAGGTTGGAATAGAGGCGAACGCTGTAAGCGTATTTTGTCGTTTCATGAGCTGGGCGATCACCACGAAAATCAAAATGAAAGGGGTGTAGATCCCGTAGAGGATGTGTATATCCATTGAGAGCCCGAGCACGAAGGCGCCGGAAAGCAATGAACCAACCTCTTGTGAAGCGCAGAGGTAGAGGCCAAGAAACAAGAAGTAGGTGCCGATAACCTGCATTATCGTGATATTCGTCCTCCAGAAAACCTCAAAGAGCGGTGACATAGAGCCAAACAAAAATAGCCCTACGACCTTGCCTAGCAGGCTTACTCCCAGCCGTTCCAAGACCGCAAGGAGCATGATTGAAGCGAGGATGCCGACGATTGGTCCGAACCAAATTGCTAGGTCCACCACTGAGACGTTCCCTATCATGGCAAACGATCCGAGGATGAATTCGAAGCTCCGTTCTCGTATCCAGTCGCCGCCGCCGCCTGCCAAAAATGAGGGGATACCGGTGAAACCTGTGTGGACGAAATAACTTGCACGAGTCGCCCAGTAGAGCGGATCAAAGTATGGGGTTGTGCCAACCGTCAATGGATACCAAATTCGTGTTAAGGCCCCAAAGAGGAGCATCGCGACGATTACGATGGTGAAGGGCTTAAAAAAGGAATTGAAGTCGATCAATGCCTCATCGCGTTTTAATGCTAGGCTAAAGACAAACATAAGCGTCGTCCACAAGAAGAGTGGCCCAACGATGGTTAGGAAATCCCCGGGGATTAATAGGGTCGTATAAACAACTTCAAGAACAGCTAGGAGCACGAAGCTGAAACCAATCGCCGTTCCGACCCTACCGGCGACGCTTTGTTTGGCGAGCAGTGCGAGCGACGTGAAGTATCCCGGGAAAAAGAACAGGATTGCCCCGGCGCAAAAGACCTGAATCGGTCCTCCAATAGACACGGCAACCGGTATGCAAAACGCTAGGAATAACAAATAGGCGAGAGTGGGGCGTCCTAGGCTCTGTACATTCATATTTGGGCGTTCTATACGTGTACGATTATATATGCTTTATCAAGTATGAGGGTTTAAACGTCTACCGCGTGTGGTGGGTTTGGCGCGTTCAATTTAGAGGCTTTAGGTCGGTCAGCCGGTGATCTGCGAAACCGTTGAACAGGCCCGTTCGCCGTTAGTATAAATGCTCTGTGTCGCAATGCCGAAAAGACAATGAGTTCGAGATGAGTACGAGGAGACGGATATTCAAGAATACCGCAGTTTTGGCTTCTGCGGATATATTCACCCGTCTGATGCGCTTTGCGCTTGCCATCGTTATCGCTCGAACGCTCGGTCCTGCCGGGTACGGCATATATGCGTTTGCCTTCTCGTTTGCGGAGGTCTATGGCGTTATCTCTGATTTTGGTATGAGTAACCTCATCATCCGAGACACGTCACGGGAAAAGAAGTACCTCGCTCGTTACGTTGGAAACATCCTATTCGTTGAATCGGCGCTTTCTGTGGTCGCTTATGGTTTCTTATTCCTCCTCGTGGGCTTAATGGACCTTCCGCAGGAAAAGGCCGTGATCGTGTACATCGCCGTCCTCGCTTATATGCTGACCGCTCTCGCCCAGATCGTCAGAGCAACGTTCAAAGCTCATGAAAAAATGGAGTACGACGCCGTCCTGAATATCATACAACAGAGTGTGACGGTCGTTCTTGGCATCACCGTGCTGTATTTCGGGTACGGATTGAACGCGCTCGCCCTCGCGTTCGTCATCGGGAGCCTAGTCAACCTAGCGGGAAGTCTCGCACTGGCCTCTAAGAGGTTTACGCGTCCGAAGTTTAGGCTCAGACGGCGTTTCTTGACGTATTTGGCTAAGGAGGCTCCCTCCTTTGGGCTGATCGTGTTCTTTACGCTTATCTATTACAAGATAAGCACCCTGCTTCTGTCGTTTATTCAGGGGGATGCTGCGACTGGATGGTTCAACGCCGCGTACACCATGGCGTTTTCTTTGACGTTTGTGCCGGCGGCGTTTATGGGGGCGCTTTTTCCCGTCATATCTACGCTCCATATCTCTTCGCGGGACCTCACAAGGACCATATACAATGAGTCGTTCCGCTACATGCTAATCCTCGGGCTTCCGCTTGCTTTCGGCACAACGGTGCTCGCAGACAAGGTTATCGACATCGTTTATGGAAGCCAGTTCTACAACTCAGCCGTCGTGCTGCAAATCGTCATCTGGTCAATTGCAATTCTGTTTCTTAACTTCGTGCTTACAACAACGCTGACATCGATTAACTTGCAGCGAGTAGTGATGTATGCCACCGGATTAGGCGTGGTGGTAAATATTATTCTCAACCTTCTTGTTATCCCTACGTTCAGCTACGTTGGTGCAAGCTACGTCATGGTAGCAACTGAGCTCAGTACTTTTTCTATCTGTTTCTACTATGCCTCGAAGAGTCTATGCTTCATTCGGGTGCAGCGTGTCGTGCTCAAACCGCTTGTCGCGTCATTCGTGATGGCTGCGGTAGCATATTATCTCAGACCAATCAACATCTTCATCATATTCGGCGTCGTTGTGTGGGTGTACTTCGCCACACTGATCGCACTTAAGACTTTTACAAAGCAAGACATTGACGTCATTAAGAGCATAATCGGCAGAAGTTGACGTCGTGTCTCACGTACGCCAAGACGGTGATGAAGGAGGCATCCCCAATAAAAATCGCATTGTCCACGTTTGAATACGACCGTAACCTTATCGGCGGTGCCGGCGTTTACGCACTCGAGCTCAGCAGGTGGCTCCAAAAGCTTTGTGAGCTCACTGTATTTAGCTGCGGCGTGTATCAGTCGCCCCCAGACGCCTTTGCGGCCTCTTGGTACGGAACAGGAGCAGCAAATGTTCGATATCACCGTCTTCCAGCGTTTTTGCGGAGTCACGGTATTGCGGCCTTTTTTTATTACGCTCTTTCGCAAAAAGTGCCCGCAGGAAACGACGTTTTTCTGGTAAACGACCTTTCGCAGGGGCTCGCGGTTCACAGCGACATCCCGATCGTGCAGATACTCCATCACCTCCCTTCGTCAGATCTTGACAAGTCGCCGACGTCGACTAGGTGGCGTGTCGCAATTAGGACACAAGCTGCCTTGGAGAAACGCGCTCTGAAACGGGCGCAAGCGATAATCTGTCAGAGCAGGGACACGATGGAGAATGCAGCAGCCCGGTATCCGGAACACGCGGCAAAATTCAGGGTAATACCGAACGGTGTTGACGTGTATCGTTTCGCACCCGCCAAAGGGAGTGCTGAGAGCACGGACAGTGAGACCCCCCTTCTCTTGTGTGTCGCTCGGGGACTCGAAATTAGAAAAGGTTTAAGTTACTTGATTGAGGCGTTTGCAGCTGTGCAGCGTGTTTCTGCCGCCGAGCTCGTAATTGTCGGCAAAGACTCGCAGGGTTTGAGGGGGCAACTTCTGGCGCAAGCGCGTGCGCTTGGCGTCGCTGACTTAATAACGCTTATTGACTCTGTATCGCAGCGCGACCTCATTTCGCTCTACCAGCGCGCGACGATGACGGTTGTGCCGTCAGTGCTCGAAGGATTTAGCAGACCAGCCCTTGAATCTATGGCATGTGGATCCCCCGTTGTCGGATCGGCCGTCGGAGCAATTCCCGAGTTACTTGATGAAAACTCAGGAGTATTGATCCCCCCGGGAGACGCGCGCTCCCTTGCTTCTGCTATAACCGACTTGCTGCAGGATACGAAGAAAGCGAAACGCCTAGGGATCGCCGCGAGGGAACGCGCTGTCGCATGCTTTAGCTGGGATACCGTCGCGAAGCGTGTACTCAGCGTGTGTGAGCAAACAGTCTCAGGCTGAGACACGCTTGTATACTGCTTCGAGCTTTCGTATATGGGTACTCATGTCAAACATCGCTGCCGATTTGCGCGCGTTGTCATTTAGCTGATTAAGGAGTAACGGATCAGACGATAGCGTTTCTAGAAGGGCCGTCAACGCTTCAACGTCACCGGGCGGAAAAAGAAAACCATTGTATCCATCGCTGATGAATTCAGGAATCGCCCCTGCGCGGCTTCCGAGCACTGAGATACCCTGCCAAAAGTATTCGGGTATTACGAGCCCGAACGTCTCGCTGTAGATGGATGGCACCACACCCACGTCGGCTATGCCGTAGAGCTGTCGAAGCTTCTCAGGGGCTAAAAAGCCATAGAAACTTATACGTTCGTCGTCGCGCGCAGCACGCTTGAAACTCGCCACGTCACTGCCTTGGCCGACGATGTGCAATCGGGCACTGTTGAGATCTAAGCTCTTTATAGACTCTATAAGGACGTGAACGCCTTTGTGTTTTCCTAGGCGCCCTACGTAGAGTATGTCAAATGTACCGTTGTTAACCTTAGCTACGGGGTCGCCCCCCTCTATGCCAAGCGTAAGCTTCATCTTTTTGGTTGTGGTGAACAACCCGAAGCTGGAGAGGGTGTTAAGCACAAAGTTAGATGGGGCGATTATTAAGGCCGGTTCAATGCGCTTTGAGATCCAGCGATAGAGGCGGCATAAGCTGTGAGGGTTCACGCACGAGGTGTTTTTCCGCGTAAGCATTGTCGTTTTTGGACATATAAGGTTGTAGTCGTGCACTGTGTGAACCGTGGGAATGTGCAGATCATTGGCGGCACTAAACACCGATGCCGATAAGCCCTTGAAATTGTGCACGTGGACGACATCGGGGCGCTCTCGCTTGAGCACGTCTTTAACAAACGCATACGTGTGTGGATTCCACACGTCAACAGCGTGCCAGACTGGCTTAACGAGGAGGGGCTTTTCGGAATAGTGATACGAAGAGTAGAGGTTCAGTGGGTAAAACCTATAGACGCGCTCTCTTTGAGGGGTCTCGTGCTCGGAAGTTGCGCTCGAGTTTGTGTGAAATGGAGTGGTTGTTATTATCGAGATATCGTGTACGTTGCTCAGTTGTTGTGCGATATGATGGACGTACAGTTCAGCGCCACCGTGAACGTATGGCGGATAAAGATTTGATATCATACATATTTTCACAAAAACAACCTCAAAATCTGCACGCCAAAAAAAGCATTCGTGGTCACCCTACTTTTTTGAACTGACCTATATTAAGCCATCGTAAACGTCAATTGTGCGGGTAACTGCCTGAGCCCACGTAAAATGGTTCTTAACTCTCTCAAAGCCGTTCTGGCCGAGCGTTTCGGCTAGTGCGCTATCGCGCAAAATCGCCGCTATTGCTTGCTCAAGCCCCCGTACATCTCCCGGCTCTACTAGCAACCCGTTATGATGGTCCTCAATAACTGAGGGGATGCCGCCTACGTTCGTGCCTATGACTGGCCTACCGCAGGCATTTGCTTCGGCTAGAACCATGCCAAACCCTTCAGCATCGGTGTAGGTTGGAAGCACTGTGAGGTCTGCTCCACGGTAATAAAGGGGCATCTCTTCTTCGGGCACGATCCCGGCAAATACGATTCGACCTGCAACCCCGGCGTGTGCCGCGTCCGCTGCATAGTGCGAAAGCCAATTTCCGCCGCCGACGATGACGAGCGTTGTGCTGGGATCAAGATGCCGTAGCGCACTGATAAGTATATTAAGTCCCTTGTGACGATGTGATTTGCTTAGCTGGCCGACAAAGAGGATGACGGGCCCTTTTAGGCCGTACCTGTCTTTCAAAAAGCCGGCGTACACGTTTGGATTGAATCTCGCCAAATCGACACCAGGGGGGACAGTAGCGGTTTTGTTGAGGTACCCTCGAAGATACGGAGAACGCGCGGCATAGCGCTGAGAAATCGTAATGATGCGACTCGCTCGCTTAATAGTCTCTCTTCCCAAGATCTTATAATACGCGCGCACCAACAGCTTCGTCACGGTAGTGATGCCCACCGCGTCGTTGTAGTAAGTCAAGACGAACGGTCGATCACCACAGACCCTCGCGGCGACGTCAGCCATGTAGGGCACGGGTAAATGTCCGTTCACTATGTCAGGGTCAACCTCGTCGATAATCCTCTTGATGGATCCAAACCAGCCAAAACTGAACGGCGTATTAGAGATAGTCGTAAGTCGAGGAAGCGTAAGAACTGAGGGGCCGGACGTGTGTGGAACCCGTGAACACGTTAGGACCGTCGTATCGATTCCTGCATTGTGCAGTCCGACCGCTATTTTATACGTATACTGCTGCATTCCTCCAACGCCAGAATAATAGGGCGAAGCGATTAGCACTTTCATAAGGATTGCACTCGCGTACGTTCACGAACTAGTTATAGAAGACGGTTGAACAGCGCAGGTTAGGAAGCGGTTCGTTGCCATCAAACGGCCGTCCGTCAGCTGATTAGTTTCTCGTAGGTACCTATAACGCTTTTTGAGATATCGGACCATGCGTATTTCTTCGACATTTCGAATCCATTTTCGGCAAGTTGTTCTCGCAATGCATCGTCTGTGACGAGCTTCAAAATAGCCTCCGCAATTTCACGCGGGGAGATCTTGCCGATGAGGAAACCATTGACACCGTCTCTAACCAGCTCTCGCGCGGCACTCATTTCGTGCCTTATGCTGATCACCGGCAACTTACACGCATTTGCCTCGATGATAACGAGTCCGAACCCCTCGCGAACAGAAGGGAGGACAAATACCTTTGATGACTTCATGTGCGCGGTGAGCACATCTTGATCGACAAAGCCGGTAAAGGTGACGCTCTCGTCAAGTCCGAGCGTGGCTGCAAGGTCTTCGAGCGTACCTCGTTCTGGACCATCTCCGACAATCGCACAAGAAATCATCGGAACTTCCGTTTTTGCAATAGCTATCGCGTTCAGCAAAAGATCTACGCGTTTTTCGTGGATGAGTCGACCGGCAAACAGTACATCGGTAGTTCTCGCAGCAGGTGCGATTTTAATGATGCGTTCAAGATCGATGCCGACTGGTATAACGTCAATGCGTTCAGGTCTGACCTTGCATTTAATAAGATCGCCGCGCGTCTTTTGTGATATCGCCACAATGCCATCAGGAAGACGCATCGTCAGTCGTTCTATAACCCTACCGACGCTGCCACTAGTAGTCCCAAGGTATTCCGACCAATAAGCGCCCCACACTTCTAGCCACGTGATCACCAATGGTTTTCTTTTAATGATGGAGGCGATTTTGCAAGAGAAACACGGGAAATAAGGGAATTGGTTACAGTCGATCACGTCATAATCGGCCTTTAGCAGGGGCGGTAACACTTTCAACGAGAATATCAAAGCCTCTTTAATTGAGCGAACTCCTTGCTCGTTGTAGAGCTCGCTAACCTTGCAGACGCCGTGCAGGTGCACGTTGTCGGTCATGATTGTATCGGGCCCTTGCCACCATTTCATGCCGTAAATATGAACTTCGTGCTCGCCGTTTTCGGCAAGCTTGCGTGCAAGTTCCCAGAGACGTTTGTCAGCCCCTCCCATATTGTACGGATAAATTGCATCCATGACGTACGCAATTTTTATGGCTTTCGCCCCCTGCCAAGCGTCATCCATCGCTTTAATAAAAAAAATCCTATCTTCAGTCCGTCAGAGGTCGAACTTAGCTTCGGTCGATCAGCCCGTTTGTTATAATCAATTGCTACCTCTCCTATACTAAAGCCAAGACGCGAGCATTCGACAAACATGTCAGCTTCGAGCTCAAATCCGCGTGCAACAAGGTGCATGTGGTCAATGACGTGCCTGCGGTAGCCCCAGAATCCGGTACACAAGTCGGTTATCTCTTTTTTGAAAAGCGCGCACGCTACGGCCGTGAGCACACGATTGCCAAACAGGTTTGTTCGTGTCATAGCTCCGTTCTCGATATGGCCTTTCAAACGTGAGCCGAGGACGACGTCGTACGTTTGCAGAAGGCGTAGGAAATCCGTAATTCGCTCTGGCGGATAGGTATTATCTCCATCTATCATAATGTAGTAATCTGCGCGGATCGCTGAAAACGCGTGCTGCATTGCTGCCCCTTTTCCGGGCTGCGTGACAGGCAACACTACTGCGCCTTTTTCGAGCGCTTTTTGCTGAGTCCTATCCTCAGAATCGCCATCGATAACATAGATAGTAGTGTCGTATCCATCATTCGAGAGCGCGTGAACAGGAATCCTGTCAATCACGCGACCGATAGTGGCTTCTTCATTGAGCGTCGGAATGAGCACTGCTACTTGGGCTTTCATTGGAATCGGCCAACCTCATTTGCGGAGCAAAACCGCACACGAGTGAAGCTTTGCTTTTCGATCTTAAGTGTTGCGTTATGCGCGCCTCAATGCTAGCACAGTCAGCAAACCGTTCACCGCTCCATCCGAGGCTAGTTATATACCGTAGTTTCACATAGTCTCGTGCGAGATCAAGCGCACAAACGTTGCACGAGGTACTCCATGGAAGTTGTTCTGTCTGCTCTTCGATTTGTAATTGGGGCAGCGTTGTTCTTTTTCATTCCAGGGTCCATCTTAACCGTTCTATTATTCCCAAGAAAACAAGATCTATACATTTTAGAGAGGGCCCTAATAGCAGTCATTACAAGCATTATCGTCTCAATGGCTGATGCAACGTTTCTTCTGGTTACTGTAGGGTTAAATTATGTGACGCTCACATTTTCAATGTTTATTGTGTCTGCCGTGTTTGTAGTGCTTGCTTTCGTGCGTTGGAGAGGCGTAGCACAGTCTGATAGACTAGCAATCAACGGGAAGGGAAATTCTTTGTTGCTTCCGGCAATAGCGGGAACGATTTGTCTCGTTCTTGCTCTCAGCGGCGTAACGCTGCTTTTTTACCCTCATTCGAACGATGTGAGTTACAGTGAATTCTACGTTTTAGATAGCAACAGACAGACCGTAGACTATCCAACAAATGTGACTCAGGGGACGTCTTCTGCTTTAATCCTCGGTATTACAAACCACGAGAACAATGCTAATACTTATTCTGGAACGGTGAGCTTAAACAACAGCACGCTATATTCGTTTGACAATCTGACGTTGAGCTTGGGACAGAACATTGAAAAATCAATCGTTGTTTCATTCAACTCATCAGGGCAAAAGCAAAAGCTACAATTTACACTCACTGACTCATTCAATAAAACCTACGAACTGCACTTGTGGGTTAACGTCAATGAGAGTGCTTAGAACAGCTGCTTTTTGCGGGGCACACAGAAATACATCTATTGCCTCGACACCGGCGACTTTTGTATTCCACATTTTTATGTCAAACGTAGTTAGGCTCTGCTTAAAGTTTTTTTTGGTTATTTGAAGGCATCAAAGAGCGCAAGTCGCTCACGCACTAATTCCGGAATTCTATGGTACCCTCCAGCAGCTTTGACTTCTTTGTCGGTGATGTTGAACGTCTGCATTAGTTGCCCGCGTTTTGCTTCGCTATAATCGATTACGCGCGGATCGGCGTCTATCAGTTGGTTAAGTCTTTGTAAGCTCCTTTCGATTGATTTCGTGGTGCCAACGACAACGAACAAAACGTCAATATCTCCTTTGTGAACGCCAAAGTTGAGTGCTTTTTGGATTTGTCGGCAAGCGCTCAGGTGAAGGAGGATTTCGACACCGAGGTTTGTAGCGATGTTATGCCCATCTGTAAAAGACCCAAGTGCCTGATGCACAGCTTCATCAACGTGCTGTCTGTCCGCAACTTTTGTGGCGTCAATGGCTTGAATCGTCGCGTTGCTTGAACCTGCGATTTCGTCGATGTCGTGTAAAAACGTTTCAACCCTTGCAATGGTGGCTTTGCCAGCTAGAATCTCATAGTGCATGGTTGCTTCAGTCACTCCTGGGAAACTATTCTGCGAGTTGATCCTTTCCGTCGACCAACCTTTGGGCGGACCCTAGTTGTTCAAAGACATCTGCGGCTATTTTTGGACCAAGAAGTGTTGCGATCGTCGCAAACTGAGCATTTTTTACATCTTTGCGAGTTTGAAAACCGGCATCGAAGAGCTGTCGACCACGCACGCGGCCGATGTTTTTCAACTGGACGAGATCAAGGAGCTCGCGATTTATCCCAAACTTGACGCGTTCGGTAAGATCCCGAGCCTGACTCTTTGCAGACACCTTCAGATGGGCTGCGAGTTCCGCGAGTGCGTGACTTATCCACTGTACGGTGTCTACGAGATTTCTGATGTCTCCCGGTCCGACGTTGTAGTCCTCAGTGATCTCCTTCTCGCTTACCTCATTGATCCAGTCGTGGACGAGCATGGCTGTTTTAACCTCAGAAAGGAACCACTCATAATCAATGTCTCTAAACCGATCGGGAAGCTCAACTAAGAACTCATCAAGGTGCTTGTTGACAAATTCAGTCACCGGATGATAGTCTTTGCTTCGCATATAAAGACGCCTAACGTCGGGGGTTGAGCAAATGAGCTGAAGAAGCGCAACGTCAGAGGCGTTCTCAGCATTTTCAAGTCCTCGTCTAATTTTCACAGCGGATAGCGGATCAATGTACAGCTTGGAAACGAGGTGTCCAAATGAAGTGGCTTTGACGTCTCCTCCCAAGTCTACTATCATCTCCTCATGCGCTAAAAACGCTAAGACGCTATCGATGACGTATGAAGTAAGGTTTAATGTGCTCTGCTGCTGGAATCCAAAGAACGTTGCACCAAAGAATCGTTCGAGCTCATCTCTTGTGCGTGCGAAACCGTTAGAAATGGTCGAGAGCACGTGCATGCGTAAAGCGGTCTCTGTTCCGAGCTTAGATATGACGTCTTCCGCCTCGTTCAGGATGTAGTGCTCGGCGAGTGCTTCACACTCGTTTGGCGATTTTGCTATTAGTATTGCCTCTCCGTAAGAATCGAATCCGGGCCTTCCTGCCCGTCCTGCCATCTGCTTATATTCGAGCACAGGGATATTCGTCATGCCATAGTTAGCGTCATAACGTTTGTAGTCTCTAATAATCACTCTTCGGGCGGGAAGGTTTAGTCCCGCTGCCAGTGTGGGGGTGGCGACAATGACCTTTATGCAGTTCTCTTTGAACCCTGCTTCGACAAGTTTGCGATCGTCGCTTGAAAGCCCCGCATGATGAAATGCGACCGAGTTCTGCACGCAATACTTGAGTTTCTCTTCTATTGCTGCATCCCCGTGAATCTTAGCCGCTAATTCTGTGCAATCATACCGTAGCGATTTCATCGCGGTCGCCATCTTCTTTGCTAGGCTTTCGGCATTTCTCCGCGTGTTAACGAAGACAAGACATTGTCCACCATCACTGAGGGTGTCGATTGATAGTGCAATAGACGGGTCGGTCTTACCATCAGAAATGGCTTTTTTTGACTTGTTTCGTTGAGGTGTGTGTGGCACAAATCTGATGGTAGCACTTTGTGGAAGGTAGAGGCCTTCGTGGAGCGCCACAGGTCGCCAGTCGCTTCGGACGAGTTGCGCGCCAAGCCAATGCGCGATCTCATCTGCGTTAGAGACGGTAGCGCTGAGGGCGAGTATCTGGGTACGGGGATTCAGTTTTTTGAGTTTAGTCAGTGTTACTTCAAGAGTTGGACCCCTATCCATAGAGTCCAGTAGATGGATTTCGTCAGCCACGATAACGCTTAATTCGCGCATCCACTCTACGCCATTTCGCAGTAGCGAATCCGCTTTTTCTGAAGTCGTTACGATAATGTCATTATGCCCAATCTTGTCGTCACGAACGTCATAATCCCCGGTAGAAATACCTATTTTGACGCCAAACGTGGCAAAAAGCGAAAACCTGTCGAACTTTTCCGAAGCTAACGCCTTTAGCGGCACGATATAGAGACATTTGCCGCCTCGATAAATCGAATTGAGCATAGCAAACTCTGCCAGCAGCGTCTTTCCGGAGGCAGTGGGTGTAGCGACGACCAGGCTTGCACCGTCGAGCAGTCCACAGGCTATTGCTTCAGCTTGAGGCGGATAGAGTTCCGTGAAGCTGGAATGAGCGTAAAAACGGGTAATCGTCTCGGGTAAATCCTTTAAATCCATATTCTTCACTCTTATGAGCGTATTCCGATATTAATCGTGAAGAGATTGCACAATGCGATTTACATTTTCGTTCTGTAATATAAGTGACATCGTCTTGCTGCCTTTCCCACAAACGGGCCCTCCTTTGTAGTAACCTGGGGCGGCGAAAGTTTCAAATCACTCATTGAACGCCTTTTGTACTGTTTGGATGTTTAGTTGTATTGTTCCTTGATGAAAATGTATAAGAGAGCTCGTCTACGGAGATTGAACAATTGATTTTTGACCCTCATATTCATTCAAAATATTCTGGGGATAGCGCTATTGAACCGGCGATTATCCTCAAAGTCGCGAAAAAGATGGGATTGGACGGGATTGCTGTTACCGATCACCTCACAATCAAGGGCGGAATTGAAACGCGCAAGATGAATCTCGATCCTGACTTTTACGTTATAGTCGGCTCCGAAGTTGAAACGAACAACAAGGAGGACCTCATAGGGTTGTTTTTAACGGAAGACATTAAGTCGAGAGACACAGAAGACATCATCACGGAGATTAAAGCGCAAGGAGGCGTNGTCTTTTGGGCGCATCCGTTCCGATTCGGCAAAAACTTGTTACATAGCGATGCTATTGAACAANTNGATCTCNTNGAGGGNTTCAATTCTAAAACGAGTGCATCGCGGAATGCACTCGCGCAACAACTCGCTCGTAAATACGACAAACCAGTTATAGGCGCAAGNGACGCGCACCAAGCCTTTGAAATTGGGAATGGAAAGACGCTTGTAAATGACACTGGTTTTGACAACACTAGGGAAGCCCTCGCTAGTGGCAAGACCCAGATAGTGGATTCGTGCTTATCATATGATTATCTTGATGATATGCTGTGACTAAGCCTGTCGTTTGATGTTGTAGTTCAACGCGGCTTCTTTAAGGCCTGACGACGGTTTTTTGGGGACCTCGCTATGAAAGCAGTTGGAGGATGTAAAGAACTTCATCCCATTAACGCTGTTTAGGAGGTGCCACTTTGTTATTATTCACGTTTAATAATGGCAAAATACTAATAGGATTAAGGTCAAGGTATTTTTACTAAACTTTGTGAGGTGACCGGCTAAATCAAACAGCACAGCATAAAATCGGAATTGTTTAATAACCTAAGTTGGTCGATACGACCAAGTAAGTCAGCTGGCTGTACTGTTTTAGACAGCCAGCGTTTCTTACAATTGCTTTTTTTATCAAAAATCAGAACTGAGTTTTATTTCACGAGTTTTCGTGATATATTGATGCCTTTATTCCACTCGCGGTAAGTTAAGAGAGGGCCTTCCAGCAAAAAAAACAAGGTAGGGTGGGCAGCAGGATGCTCACCACTACTGAATATTGAGTTTTTACGTCAGGACAAACGAATTCATTATTCGCGTTGCTTGCGCAAGATAGTTGTCGTAGTCGCTGGAAATAGCTTTGTATGATATAACATAACCCGTATTATTTTTGACGACAAAAGTTTGCATTATTTTAAGCGATTTGTTAGTCGATGTTGTTGCGTTATACTGCACGGGGAATACCCCAGAAAAAACTATAGTGTGCGCAGGTTTTCCAGAAATTGTAGAATTGGTCGCGTTGAGCATCGTTAAATTCTTGTAAACCCCTGAACTGTTGTAGTTCTGAAGATTTGCTATCTGGGCATCAGTGAAATTGTTGAGTGTCATTCCGGAAGTAAGACCTTCTGTGCCTACTACAACGCCATTGGCTGTTTCATTTGGGCTTAGATAGATATATACTCTGACCGGTGAAGATGCATTTTCTGTTCCATTTCTGTCTATCGCTAAGTTTTTTGGAAACGTTATGTTAAAACCTGCGGAGCTCGAAAACGTTGTGTTGTTCCCAACCGTCGTCTGCGTTGCAGGGATCGGTGAAGGAGTCGGTGAAGGAGTGTTACTAGACGTACAGCCCGCTGTAGTCGCTGCTATTGTTAACACTGCAACAACCACTAGCACGGCGATTAGATTGCGATTATTTATCATATCAGTTCTCGCCTATATAAAAATCTGCTAGAAAATAAAGGTTTGCATCCGAGTTTGCAGCTCATGTTTAACGCTGCACATCTCGGTTGCGCATTACTAGCCCCAATAAGTCTTTATTCGAATAGCAACTTCAATAAAGATGAGCGAATCGTAAATCCTCGCGGTTTGTTTCAATGTTTCATCGTTTAAGAAGCTACGCTTAAGCTAAAAGGCTTGCAGCTGTCAACAAGGTAGATACATGGCAAACTCTATTAGTAAATATTCAACGAGACTTGACGTGCTGCCTCCGTACCTTTTCGCACAAATCGATGCACTGAAGGCAGAAAGGGCGGCACAGGGCATCGATATCATTGATCTAGGTGTGGGTGATCCAGATCAGCCAACGCCTGCACACGTCGTTGATTCACTCGTGCACGCAGCGCACAAAGGTGAGAATCATCGGTACCCCTCCTCAGAAGGTATGTTGTCGTACCGGCAAGCGGTGAGTGAGTGGTACGCACAGAAAAGCATCGACCTCGATCCGACGAACGAAGTATTGGCACTGATTGGGTCGAAGGAAGGCCTCGCGCATTTGCCTTTAGCTTTCGTCAATCAAGTGGACAAAGTGCTCGTTCCAGATCCTGCATATCCTGTTTACAAGATCGCCACCATCCTAGCAGACGGCAAGCCAGTAACTATGCCGCTAACTGCCGACAATGGTTTTTTGCCTGACTTAGAAAAAGCAGTACCGGAAGCCAAGTTGCTCTACATAAACTATCCAAATAACCCCACCGCAGCTGTTGCTGACAAAGCCTTTTTCAGAACTGTTGTCGACTATGCTCAAGACAACGACGTTATCGTCTGCCACGATGCCGCTTATATAGAACTGACGTTTGACGGTTACGAAGCGCCGTCGTTTCTTTCTGTCCCCGGCGCGATGGAAGTAGGAATCGAAATCAACAGCCTTTCTAAAGCGTTTAACATGACGGGCTGGCGAATGGGTTTTGCAGTGGGAAACGCTGACATCATCGCGGGGCTCAAGAAGGTTAAGTCGAACCTTGACTCAGGCGCGTTCCAAGCGGTACAAGAGGCCGGGATCACTGCCATGACGGGACCGCAGGACA
>JGI24135J36437_1000200_pt1 | contig 20125 bp, 19 predicted proteins | sample BarGraNGADG00211_3_FD_36437 | JGI IMG/M metagenome (IMG submission 36437)
CCNTCCATTTCCATACTTCCCCAAAAAGCTCTATCATTCCGAGCGCCAGCGAGGAATCTCCCTGTTCAGTTACGCCCCTTGATTCATTTAAAGCTCTGTCATTCCGAGCGCCAGCGAGGAATCTCCCTGTTCAGTTACGCCCCTTGATTCATCTGAGATAATTTTATACCTTTATTTCATCTTTTAGACCAATGCACAACTTTAGCTTCAACATAAAGATTAAGCTTTCAATATTCTTCGCCTTATCTCTTCTTTATAGCGGGTTGAAGGCACAGAATATCGACACTGCATTCAAGTATTACAATGCCGGGAGGTTTGACAGGGCAGCTATGGAGTTTGAAAAGATCCTGCCTTACCTGCAGAAGATCTATGGCATCACTGACACTGCATATTATACCTATTACCTTTTTTATACCGCCGACTGCTTCAGTAAAGACCATAAATACACCAGGGCTGAGGATTATTTCCTGCGGGCAAAGGATATCTACGAGAAGAAAAATGGGCAGAACAGCGGGAATTACCTGATTGCCATCAACAAGCTGGCGGAATCGTACCGCCTCGATAACAAATTTGCCGAGGCGGAGAAATATTACCTGCAGTCACTCGATATCAGCAGGAGCAGATTCGGGGAGGAGAGTTCACAATATGGGATTCCCTTGAGCAACCTTGCATCTCTTTACCAGAAGAGTGGCAGCTATCAGAAGGCTGAACCGCTCTTCCTGAAAAGCCTGGAGATCAGCCAAAAGCTATTTGGAATGGAGGACCCGCGGACTGCTGCGGACATAAATAATATCGGTGCTTTTTATGATGATTTCGGAGACTACGCGAAGGCCGGATCATTCTTCCTCAGGGCATTGAAGATCCGGGAGAAAGATCCCGGACCTGATTCGCCCGAATATGCTATTTCAGCAAATAACCTGGCTGAGCTTTACTTCAAAACGGGCAGGTATGAAGAGGCTGAATCGCTCTACCTTAAAGCATTGTCCGTTGTCAGAAAAGCGTATGGCGATGAGAGTCCTGCCTGTGCCACCTCCCTGAATAACCTGGGAGCATTATACCAGAACACCGGAAACTATAACAAGGCTGAATCGTATTTTCTTGAGGCGATGGCTACCAGGAAGAAGCTTTTCGGAGAGCGGCATCCCGATTATGCAACTTCACTCAACAATATGGCGCTCTTTTACCAGGAGACAGGCAATTATGATAAGGCAGAGCCTCTTTACCTACAGGCCCTGGCAATCAGGAAACAGGTACTTGGTGAGGATCATCCAGATTACGGAGTTGTTCTGAATAACCTCGCGCTTTTCTATTCCGAAACAGGTAATCAGGCCAGGGCTGAAGCAATGTTTATCCAGGCACTGGATATCTGCAGGAGAGTCTTTGGCGAGGAGCATGTCAATTATGCAGTATCATTAAACAATCTTGCCCTGTTTTACAGCGACAAGGGTGATTATCCGAAGGCTGAGGAGATGCTAAGACAGGTCCTGGATATATACAGGAAAACAGTGGGTGAGCTTCACGGGAATTATGCCCAGGCATTGAATAACCTTGCAGAAGTGTATGATGAAACCGGTAAGGACAAGGAGGCTGAAGATATGTACATTCAGGCTCTCGATATTCTGAAGAAAGCTTATGGCGAAAATCATCCGGATTATTCCTCAACACTCTGCAACCTTGCTCTCTTCTACCAGTTCAGGGGTAAAAACGATAAGGCTGCTTCAACATACAGGCTGGCAAGGGATTCATTCATGACTCAGATCAGGCAGCAGTTCAGCTTCCTGTCGGAAGACGAGAAGGAAAAATACCTGAAAAGGGTCCTCTATTTCTTCAGAACCTACCAGAGCTTCATCCTTAAGCAGCAGGCAAATGATCCGTCGATAGCCGGCGAAGCTTACGATATTGAATTGCAGGCTAAGGGACTCCTTCTTAATTCAGATAAGCAGATACGCAACTTTATTCTTAACAGCAATGACACTTCAGCTATCAGGAAATATAATTCATGGCTTAGCTTAAGAGCATCGCTGTCGCGGGAGTATTCCCTTCCGTTGTCGCAGCAGAGGAGCGATCTGAAGCAGGTTGAAGCAAGCGCCAACGACCTTGAGAAGCAGATCACCAGGATCTATTCGCAGAAGAGCGAGCTTAAGGAATTGCAGAATACCCACTGGCAGGATGTTCAGAAATCGCTGAAAGGAAGAGAGGCTGCGATTGAATTTTCGAGCTTCCCCTATTTCAATGGTGAGAAATGGAGCGACAGCACGGTTTACGCTGCGCTGATACTTAAAAAGGGCGATCCTTACCCCCGGATGGTCACCCTGTTTGAAGGGAGGCAGCTCGATTCACTTCTCTCAAGGAATAAACGAGGAGAGGAAAATTTTATAAACAGCCTCTATAACTGGCCACAACGTGGCGATACATCGGGCATGGAAGAGGGAGAGCATCTTTACAACCTCATCTGGAAACCTCTGGAGAATTACCTTCCGGGGATAAAAACAGTCCATTTCTCTGCTTCCGGAAGGCTTCATCAGCTTTCATTTTCAGCAATTCCCTGCGATGAGACACATCTTTTGTCTGACCGGTTCAGGCTCGACCAGCTCAGCAGCACTGCTCAGCTTACTGTCAGGAAGAAAAGCTCTTCAGTGAAGGAGATAGCCCTTTACGGAGGAATTGATTATGATGCAGGTCCTTCACTAAGCCGGGAGAATCTCCAGGGCGGGCCATTTATGTACCTTGACGGCACGATGAAAGAAGTAGAAAAGATCAGAAAGCTTACAGATAACAAACGCATCACATCTGTTGTTATATCTGGTAATGAAGCCACTGAAGAATCTATAAAAAATCTATACGGGAAATCAAGTCCTGATGTAATACACATTGCCACACATGGATTCTTCTTCCCTGATATCAGTAAGAATTATAATAAAACCGGATTGAAGGCATCAGGAAAAAGTGTCATCCCTGGCTTCAGATCGTCTGACAATCCGCTGATGAGGTCAGGCCTTGCCTTTGCCGGTGCAAATCATCTCTGGTCGGGTGAAAAGGTTCCTTCCGGTATGGATGACGGCATACTTACAGCCTATGAAGTTTCAAATATGTATCTGCCAGCCACCCAGCTTATCGTTCTTTCAGCATGCGAAACAGGTTTGGGTGAGATCAGGGGCAGTGAAGGTGTATTCGGACTTCAGCGGTCCTTCAGGATAGCCGGAGCAAAAAACATTCTGATGAGTCTATGGCAGATACCCGATTACCAGACATCGGAGCTGATGGGCCAGTTCTACAGGGAGTGGTTTTCCGGGAAGCCGGTCGGAGAAGCATTCAGGCTGGCACAGAATTATATGAAGGAAAAATATCCGCGTCAGCCTTTTATGTGGGCAGCGTTTGTCCTCCTTAAATAGTCAATTATAAAGAATCTTTTTGCTCTGTATCACTTTCTTCCGGGTACAAGACAATTCCTCCTGACGCCTGACGCCTTCTTGATCGCAAGATAATTATTCACCATAAGAATGTGTGAATCATGTAACTTTTTTCAAAATTTATGTAACATCTATCAGGTTGAGGTTGCTCAACTTTAAAACTTAAATTTCATGAGAACATAAATTAAAAAGGAAAAACTATGAAAGGGAGTAAAAAGTTACTATTAGTCTTGAATTCGCTTCTGGCGGACGAACTCACTGTTGTAAACCAGTATATGGTTCATGCTGAAATGTGTGAAAACTGGGGTTACAATAAGCTTCATTCGGCAATAAAAAAACAGGCAATTGATGAAATGCACCATGCAGAGTGGCTTATTGAGCGTATCCTTTTTTTCGATGGAGCGCCAACTGTTTCAAAACTTAATTCAATAAAAATTGGCAAAACTGTTTCAGAAATGATCAGTAACGACTATGATGATGAACTGGAAGTTGTCCATAATTACAATGAAGCAATCAAACTTGCCCGGGAGGTTGATGATCAGGGGTCCGTTGACCTGCTTACCAGGATACTGAAAATGGAAGAAGATCACGTCGATTGGGCAGAAATTCAACTTGCACAAATTAAACAGATTGGAATTGAGAATTATCTGGCTAATCAGAATGAAAGTTCTGCAAGTTAAATCCTTAACCTGTTATTACCGACAGACTCAAACCAGCTGATAAATAAAAATCAGGAGGACGAAAAATGAAAAAAACAAAATTTTGTACAGCAATAATTACTGCCGCACTTTTCTGCCTGCAATACACTTCTGTTGTAAACGCACAGGATCCGGCAAAAGATCAGGTGAAAAAGAATCAAACAAACAATGATCAAAAAATTCAAGAAACTATGAAACCAGTAAGCAAATTAGAATTCAAAGCATTACCGTATTCTTACGATGCACTTGAACCTTCCATTGATAAACAAACAGTGGAAATCCATTATAGCAAACATCACAAAGCATATTATGACAATTTCATGATTGCTGTAAAAGGCACCGATATGGAATCGATGGATCTAATGGATATTATCAGGAATATAAGCAAATACCCAATGGCAGTCAGAAACAATGGTGGCGGTTATTTTAATCACACATTTTACTGGGAAAGTATGAAGCCTAATGGAGGCGGTCTTCCAACGGGCAAATTATCAGAAGCTATTACTAAATCTTTCAGCTCCTTTGATGAGTTCAAAAAACAATTTTCAGATGCAGGCAAAACCAGATTCGGCAGCGGCTGGGCATGGCTATGCCTCGATCCTAAAGGTACCCTGTTCATCTGTTCAACTCCAAATCAGGATAATCCTTTAATGGATTTAGCTGAAAAAAAGGGGATCCCTCTTCTTACAATGGATGTATGGGAACATGCCTATTATCTGAAATATCAGAACAAAAGGGCAGATTATATAGATGCATTCTGGAACGTAGTTAACTGGGAAGAGGTAGCCGGGAGATATGAAACTGCCTTAAAATCATTGAGCACAAAGTGAATTACACTATGATTTTATAATAGTAAAACTATGAAAAACGAAACGAAATGGTCTATTGACCCGGCACATACCGAGATTTCATTTAAAGTGAAGCATCTGATGATTTCAACCGTAAGCGGTGTCTTCAGAGAATTCGGTGCAACTGTCAATACAAATGCTGATGATTTTGTATCTGCTAAAATTGACTTTTGGATGAATCCTTCCTCCATTGACACGAATGAGGAAAAACGCGATGGACATTTGAAAAGTCCGGATTTTTTTGACGCTGAAAAATATAAGAAGATAACGTTCGTTTCAGACTCTTTTGAAAAATCCGGAGACAATAACCTTTTTAAGCTTGGGGGTAATCTTACTATTAAAGGGATTACTAAGAAAATATTGCTTGATGTGGAATTCGGGGGTATTATAAAAGACCCTTATGGAAATGAAAAGGCAGGATTCTCTGTAAATGGAAAGATAAACAGGAAAGACTGGGGATTAAACTGGAACGCAGTCCTAGAAACAGGCGGAGTAATGGTAAGTGATGAAGTCAGAATAAATTGTGAAGTGGAATTACTGAAGGGATAAGAATAAATTCAATTTGTCCGGGGTTCATTGAAACTCCTTTGCTTTCAAAGGCAGGCATCAGCGATAATTCTGATCTTCATAAATATATCATAGGCCTGCACCCGATGAAACGTTTAGGAAAATCTGAAGAGGTTGCTGCCGGATTTATTTTTCTTGCTTCTGATGATAGTTCATTTATGACAGGAACGACACTCGAAATTGATGGTGGTTATTTAGCACAATAAGTAAAAAAATATTATCATGGTCATAACAAAAGTTTGGATAGAGGAAAATTGCACCTCATGCGGGTTATGCTCAGATATTTGTCCTGAAGTCTTTGTAATGAAAGACCTGGCAACTGTTGTTCAGGATATTCAATATTCTGATTATGAAGAGAAAATTAAGGAAGCAGCAGAAAGCTGTCCGGTGGAAGTTATCAGATATATCGAGTGAGACATAATCAAAATGGAATATGAAGAGTAAACAAATTGTTTTAGCATCAAGACCTCAAGGCCTTCCTTCATCTGAAAATTTCAGATTTGAAGAGAGAGAAACGGGCAAATTAAACGATAATGAAGTTTTACTTAAAACATGGTACATCTCTGTCGATCCTTATATGAGGGGACGGATGAATGATGTAAAGTCATATGCAGCATCTTTTCAGCTTGATCAACCTTTTTCCGGAGGCGTTGTAGCAACGGTTATTGAAAGCAGAAGTAGTTCTTTCGTTGAAAGTGACACTGTATTTGGAATGTTACCATGGGCAACATATTGTATTGAAAAGGCAGAAAACCTTCGGAAGGTTGATATTCGGTCAGCTCCGCCAAGCTATTACCTGGGCATTCTCGGAATGCCGGGTCTTACAGCTTATTTTGGTATGACGGAAATTGGTAAACCACAAGCAGGAGAAACTGTAGTAATTTCCGGAGCTGCCGGCGCCGTTGGCATTGTGGCCGGACAAATTGCCGGAATAAAGGGTTCCCGTGTGGTCGGTATTGCCGGTTCAGATGAAAAATGTAAGTTATTGAAAGAGCAATTCGGGTTTGATGAAGCTCTAAACTATAAAACTGCAAAGGCAATGAGTAAGGTCATTGCGGATGTTTGTCCTAAAGGAGTGGATGTATATTATGATAATGTCGGCGGCGAAATTACAGATGCAGTTATTGATAACCTGAATTTTCATTCAAGAATAGCTTTATGCGGTCAGATTTCATTATACAACAGTACTGAGATCCCGATGGGGCCAAGAGTATTTCCCAAACTACTAACCAAAAGTGCACTTGTGCAGGGTTTTATTGTTGGTAATTACAGTGAACGTTTTGGAGAAGCTTTTGCATATCTGACTCAATGGATTAATGAAGGGAAAATAAAATACACTGAAACTATTATTCAGGGTTTCAATAAATTACCTGAAGCTTTTATTGCTCTCTTTAGCGGGAAAAACCAGGGGAAAATGCTGGTAGAAACGGAATGATGAAATCAATTGCATTAATAGAATCTGAACGAGATACTGATTATAATAACATTGCACTGAGATACAATATCACAGAAAAAAATGCGGTGACTCTCTGGCGTCTTGGATATGACAGTTTGCTCAGGTATCTGAACCCGATCAGGAATAAATCAATTCTTGACTATGGTTGTGGTAGCGGAACATTCTGCAGGTTCCTCAGCGAAAAGAAAGCAATTGTCACCGGTGTTGATATTTCCGAAAACATGATAAAAGTGGCAAAAGATAGTCATACAGATAGTATCGACTATTATCAGATTACTTCCGGTAATCTTGACTTTCTTCCGGAAAATACTTTTGATTATGTGGTTTCGAACTTTGTTTTTTGTACAATATCTACGCGGCAGGAAATTCTAAAAGTCATGAATTCAATCAATCGTATACTCAGGAAAAATGGGTCTTTAATTATAATGAATACCAATTGGGATAAATCAAACGGACAAGAATTTATATCATTTAAACTTCAATACAGCAGGAGTTTGTTCCCGGGTAAACAGGTAACCGCAGTAATAAAAACAGAACCACCGATTATCCTGAAGGACTATTACTGGTCAAAAGCAAATTATTCTGAATTACTGACAGAATCGGGGTTTGAAATTCAAGGTATTAGTGAACCTCTTGCAAGAGGAAATCATTTCCCATGGATTGCAGAGAAGTTATATCCTCCATACCAGATCATATATTCAACGAAATTTTCTCCGGAGGCTCAGCCGTAGGGCTGAACATAACAGGACAAATATTGCTATTCTATTAATTAATCATTTAAGCAATGACACAACAAGTTGTAAAAATAAAATCAATTAAGCACGTTACACATGATGTACTTCAGATTGTTACTGAAAAACCCCGGCAGCTCGATTTTACTCCCGGTCAGGCTGTAGAGATATCTATAAACAAAGAAGGCTGGAAGAACGAAAAAAGACCATTCACCTTCACATGCCTCCCGGATAGTACCTACCTCGAATTTAATATCAAAACGTATCCTTCGCATAAAGGTGTTACCAATGAACTTCTGAGTCTGAAAAAAAATGATGAGTTTATTCTGCACGATGTCTTTGGAGCAATCGCTTACAGGGGAGAAGGTGTCTTTATTGCCGGCGGCGCTGGTGTTACCCCTTTTATTTGCATCTTCAGGTACCTTCAGTCAAAAAATAAAACAGGTAATAACAAACTCATTTTTGCCAATAAAACAATTGGCGATATCATACTCGCGGATGAGTTTAAAAAATTGTTAGGCAAAAATTTCATCAACATTTTATCTGACGAAATAGTAGCCGGGTATGCTCATGGTCAGATAACTGAAGGGTTTCTCAAAGCTCACATTAACGATGCCACTAAAAATGTATATATCTGCGGACCGCTGCCAATGATAGATGCAGTAGAAAAACAACTTTCAAACCTTGGAATAGGTAAAAATGCAATAATAAAAGAAGAAATGTGATTTGAAGAATAATTAATCGCCCGGAACTACACGATAGAATAATAGCAATTTAATCTTTAAAACGATGGAAAAATCAATTGAGAAAACAAAGTCTGGTATGGCCAGGGCTGAATATATTGAAGTAGAGCCAAATGTTCGGCTTCACATTACAGATGCAGGCGAAGGAAGACCAATTATATTGATACACGGTTGGCCATTAAGTGATGAAATGTATGAATATCAATACAACGATTTGATTAATTCAGGTTTTCGTGCAATCGGAATTACCCTGAGAGGATTTGGCAAGTCTGATAAACCATATGGATTGTATAATTACGATGTTCATGTTTCGGATATAAAAAAGGTGTTGGATAAACTGGATATTAAAAATGCCGTGTTAGGTGGCTTTTCTATGGGTGGGTCCATCGCTGTTCGTTATGCATCCGGGGATAATGGAACCCATATTTCAAAATTGGCTTTGTTTGGAGCAGCAGCCCCAATCTGGACTCAACGCGATGATTTCAAATTCAATCTGCCAAAAAGTGCGGTTGACGATTTGATTGCATTGAACTACAAAGATCGGCCAAAGCTTTTATCCAATTTTGCAAAGATTTTTTCTGCTACCGAGACTTCATTGAATGAAGGAATTGGTGTTTGGTTAACCGGGATTAATCTGAGTGCTTCGTCTTATGCTACCGCTCAGTGTTTAATAGCCTTGCGAGATACAGACCTGAGAGCTGATCTGGCGAAAATAACCATCCCAACTTTAATTATGCATGGTAAAAAAGACAAAATATGTTCTTTCGATCTGGCAGAACAGATGAAAGCCAGCCTCTTAAATTCACATCTTGTAGTTTTTGAGAACAGTGGTCATAGTTTATTTCTGGAGGAAACTCAGAAATTTAATACGGAACTTATAAAATTTGCAGGCCAATAAGTCAAGACGCCTGTGCAATAATAGGTATCAATTAAAAACCAGGACAAATGAACTCAACAATGTTTATTTCAAAGTATGAGAAGCAGATTTATGCTATATTTCGCTTAATTGCCGGATTTCTATTTCTATGGCACGGTTCGCAAAAACTATTCGGTTTTCCACCTGCAGGACATGAAATGCCCAGCTATATTATGTTGATTGCAGGCCCTATAGAGTTCTTCGGCGGCCTGCTGATCATGATTGGTCTTTGGACACATTGGGTAGCATTTATTTGTAGTGGAGAGATGGCTTTTGCTTACTGGTCAGTACACGGTACCCATGCTATCCTCCCGGTTATGAATGGTGGTGAGCTGGCAATAATTTATTGTTTTCTTTTTTTGTTCATTGCATCCAAAGGCTCTGGTATGTATAGCCTTGATCATTTTCTGGAAAAGCGAAAATAAAAATGAAAAAAAATGTTTCGGATCAACTGGTGGAAATATTAGTTGAAGCAGGTATCCAAAGGATCTATGCAGTAACAGGTGATAGCCTCAATCACGTAAATGCAGCAGTGCACCGCAATGGTAAAATCAAATGGATTCATGTACGGCACGAAGAGACTGCTGCATTCGCTGCCGGTGCAGAGGCCCAGCTGAATGGCCTGGCATGTTGTGCCGGTAGCAGTGGACCAGGACATGTTCACCTGATAAACGGGTTGTATGATGCGCACCGTTCATCGGCTTCCGTATTGGCAATTGCTTCTACACTCCCTACAAAAGAATTTGGAACAGATTTTTTTCAGGAAACAAACACAATCAGACTTTTTGACGATTGCAGCTGCTATAACCAGGTTGCTGCTACACCTGCACAATTGCCACGCATGTTACAGGCCGCACTTCAGCATGCCATGCATAAAAAAGGTGTAGCTGTCCTTGGATTACCAGGCGATATTACGAACCTTCCCGCAGTAACAGCTGAAACTACTACTACACTTTTCCGGAACAGTCCTGTTGTAAGACCTTCGGAAGACGAACTGTTGAAACTGGCTGCTCTGTTAAACTCCCATAAAAAGGTAACTATTTACTGTGGGTTGGGCGCTGCGGAAGCACATACAGAAATTATNCAGCTTGCAGAAAAGTTAAAGGCTCCGGTAGCCTATTCTTATAAAGCAAAAATGGCGATCCAGTATAATAATCCTTATGAAGTAGGGCTCACCGGATTGCTGGGGATTCCATCGGCTTATCATAGCATGCATGAATGTGAATTGCTTATATTGCTGGGCACAGATTTTCCTTATACACCTTTCATGCCCGTCAAAAATAAAATTGTACAGATTGACATAAAACCCGAAACCCTCGGGCGGAGAGCTAAACTTGATATGGGACTTTGTGGAGATGTGAAAGATACCTTGCAGGCGCTTATGCCTATGATAGAAATGAAGGAAAATGCAACTTTTCTCAATATGCAATTGAAGTTTTATAAAGAAGTCAAAAAGAATTTACTGAACTATGTAAACGATCCCGGAAAACCAGATGCTGTTCATCCTGAATTTGTCGTCTCAGTTATTAATGAGATGGCAACCAAAGATGCCATATTCACAGTAGATACCGGAATGAGTTGTGTATGGGCTGCCCGCTATATTGATGGAACAGGCGGGCGAAAAATGCTGGGTTCATTCAATCATGGTTCTATGGCAAATGCAATGCCTCAGGCCATCGGTGCAGCACTTGCTTGTCCCGGCAAACAAGTGATTGCGTTCTGCGGCGATGGAGGTCTGTCTATGATGTTGGGTGACCTGATGACAATTATCCAGTATAAATTACCTGTGAAGATCATTGTTTTTAACAACCGGACACTGGGAATGGTGAAACTGGAAATGGAAGTAGCCGGGATTCCTGACCTGGAAACTGAAATGCTGAACCCTGACTTCACAAAATTAGCGGAAGCAATGGGAATGCCCGGGATTACCATTAATGATCCAGGTGAGGTGAAATCAGGATTAGAAAGGGCTTTTTTACAGGAAGGTCCCGTATTGGTTAATATTCATACTGATCCGAATGCCCTGGCCATGCCCCCCAAACTGGAATTTGACCAGTTAAAAGGTATGTCATTATATATTGGGAAAATGATGCTAAGCGGACGGATGGATGAGGTATTTAAAATTATTTCGTCCAATTATAAGCATCTGGGTGAGATACTATGAGGTGAAATTTTTCTATCCGGAATAAAACTTATCAGCTTACAGAGTTTTTTTATCATTCATTCTTATAACTAATAAACATGAAACGTACCGCAAAAGCACAGAAAGGCATTATGCAGGGGATGCAATTTTGGATCAATTTTCTTGGGACAACATTGGTCTTTGTCACTTGCTCTTACACAATACATCATTCCTGAAAACATGTGAATGATGTAACTTATTTTCAGGATTATGTAATTCTTATAAGAATTTAAAGACATACCTTTATAAATAAATTTATTCTCAATCTAAAAATCAATAAATACAATTTAGCTCGAACTAACAGGCAAACTCAAANAGGAGTTTGAAGTTTTTAAACCAAATATTATGTTAATTATGAAAAAAGTTTTATTAGTTCTAACAATGGTAATGGCTGTTCTGGTTGTCAATGGACAGGCTACCAAAACCACCGTAACCAAAGACAAGGTTACTACTGCTACGCTCAAGACAGCAGATCTCCAGAAAGACATAACTGACAATATTGCTAAAGATTTTGTCGGTTTTACTATTACAGGAGCAACAGAAGTTACAGTAAATGGTACTGTAAAATATGAAGTAGTTGTTGCCAATGGTACCACAACTGAGACTCTTGTATATGATAAAGATGGAAAATTTCTTCACAAAATGGTTCCAAAAACTGAAGTAAAAGAGACAAAAGTTGTTAAAACGACAACTACAACAACTAAAAAGAAATAATGATTGCAAGGTCATTGGATAATTAAAAACGGTGCTTGAAAGCACCGTTTTTTATATAAATATCAGCTCAATTTATTTATATTAATCTTAATCAGTTTTGACTGAAGGCGTGCCCCTAAATGCAAATGAGAATAGTTTTTTTCTCTTTGCTAAAGGCAGAAAATCATTCAGCTCCTCATAAAATCTGAAATAAGAAAGGCCCATTTCTAACATATGGGTTCTCCTTTACCGTTTTTATTGTATTGTAAATATACTTAATAATCACAGTACAAGGTATACCGTACCAACCACAAGCCATATGTCCACCCCATAAAAAACAATACCTTTGTTAATAATAAACAATGTATAACACTTTTTCTTAATTGAATAATGAAAGAATTTACACCCTCGATTCAGGGGAATGCAGCGCTACGGAATCTTTATATAAGGCAAATCGGGACAATCAGGGAAAAACTTAACTCCATCCACGAGGATCTTAAGTATGACTACGAGCTGAAGTTAAAGGCTTTAGCTGTATAAGACCTGCAAGACAATTCTTCCTGACGCCTGTTGCCTGTCGCCGGTCACCGGTCACCGGATGCCGATCTTCCTGTCTGATTTTTATTTGACGACTTTTTATTATATTGTGACCTGAAATCTGACCGGAAATATCATAATTGGAACTTCTGATTACTTTAATAGATGATTTTTAATCAGTTTAATTTTAAATCCTCTGTAATGATGGAAAAGACACTGCGATATCTGACTATGCTTACTGTGGTTACTCTTCTTGCTGTTTCATGTACAGAATTGGAGACAACTTACGATCAAACCCTGCTGACCGGGAAATGGCAGTCTGGAACTCTATTCTATAAATATCTTGCTGATGGCACAGGCGGTACCTGGGATACATCCGATAATGTCACTGAAGCGGAAGCACAGGCATTTACCTGGACACTTGTAAAAGATGTGCTGACACAAATCCACACCCTTGAGATAGGTGGCTCCGTACCCAAGGTCTATACAGTTACGGAATTAACTGCAACTTCATTGAAATATCATGATGATTTCGGGGTAAGCTTCTCCTTTACCAAGGCGGGCAAGTAAAATATCACTGCTGCCATAAGTTGATAATCATTGGATTGAATGTTCCATGAAAAAATTCATAAAGATTTTTTTTATTTCTCTTCTTTCATTGCTGGGAGTTCTGATAGTTGCGATCAGTGTTGTAATCTGGATTGTCTTTACTCCTGAAAGAATCACTCCGATCGTTCGCAAACAGGCTGCGAAATATATCTCCTGCAAGTCGGAAATAGGTTCAGTAGAATTAACATTCTTCAGCACCTTCCCGAACTTTGGATTAAAGATCAGGGATTTTGCATTAATCAATCCTGTAGCAGGTTCCATGTCTGATACACTGGTCAGGGTAAATGAGCTTATTGGTGTTGTTGATGCAAAAACATACTGGAAAAATAAAGATATTATTATAGTCGGGTTGGAGATGAATGGCGGATCGGTCAACATTTATTCAGACAGCCTCGGAAAGACTAACTATAACATCATGCCTCCGGATACAAATCCAGCCCCTGCTGCAGCATCAGAAACCGGATTGCCTTTCATTGACATAAGGAATATTGAAATGAAGGATATCAGCCTTCATTATAATGATCTGTCATTACAGCTTAAAACTGTAATCCGTAACCTGAGTGCAAAAATTAACGGAACAGTTTCCAGAGATAGTATAAGCGGTAATGTTAAAGTAAACACTTCAATGATATCGCTTCAATATGGTGGAGGAAAGCTTAACACTGAAATCCGTGACCTGAGTGCAAAAATTAATGCGACAGTTATACGGGATAATATAAGCGGCAATGTTAATGTAAGCTCTTCAATGATGTCGCTTGAATATGACGGAGAAAAATACCTTCAGCAGGCAGCAGTTCAGTTTGATCTTCCGATAAATGTCATCACTTCACGCCAGTTTATAAGACTCAAAAACGCAACAGCTTCAATAAATGACATGGAATTATTACTTAACGGGACTATTGAAAATGACACTGTAAGCAAGAACATTACAACCGACCTGACCTATAAACTTACATCATGGCCGGTTAAAAATATCCTGGCCCTTGTGCCGCCTTCATATAAGTCATATTTCAAAGGAATTAATGCTGACGGATTGCTATCGTCGGATGGGAGTATCACAGGCGTTTATAATGATACACATATGCCGCTCATGGATCTGCATATTTTGTTTGAACAAGGTACATTGAAGTATTCCGCTTTTCCGTTAGCACTTCATGATGTTGATGGTGATTTGACGATCTGCACTGATCTGAACAGCGACTCACTTTCATTCGTTCGCATTAACCGGTTCAGTGCAAGAACACCTCAGTCAACTATCAGGACAGAGGGTATGGTAACTCATCTGTTTAAGGATATTTCATGCAATCTTACCACCAGTGCAGGATTAACTCTGGATGAATTTAACAGTATGATCCCGGATAGTATGAAGACTACCATCAGAGGAAAAGCATCGGGACAGGTTAAGTCGCGCTTTACATTGAGCCAGGTTGAGAAGATGCAATTTGAAAAGATGAAATTGTCTGGTTCCGTAACCTTGTCGGATTTTGATGTCAGATACGATAGCATATCACTTAAAACTGACAGATCAAAGATCGATTTTGCATTGCCAAACAATAAACCTTTATCAAAAAACACCGGTTTTGTTTTTGCATCAATAATTTCGGACAATATTGTGGCAGGGAAACTTGCAAGCTATAATGCATCGCTTAAAAAATCGTCACTCATCCTTGAAACATCAGACATCAGAGACACTACCAGGATACCTGATCTTATCTGCAGCTTCAGCATGGATTCAATGGCGGCCGGAATGAATGACATGACCATCGCTATTGTCTCTCCACATGGGAAAGTGTCAGTATCTCCCCGATCGGATGCCCCTTCCCAGCCACATATTAGTTTATCATATAACAGCGGTGAGCTGAAAACAGCCATGGGTAAAAACACTGCAATTGTTAATAAAATAAGCACAGACCTCGACATATCGAATGACAATACACAGAAAGATATATTCCTGCAATGGCTCGTAAAGGGTTATGTTGACATTAGCCTGGGCCTGGTTACCATGTCAGAACTTACAAATCCGATCGAGATCCCATCCGTAAAAATGGATTTCGACCCTGAGACGTTCAGCATTAAGGAAAGCAGTATGAAGATTGGCAAATCTGATTTTCAGCTTACAGGTATTTTCAATAACGTTTTGTCATATTTCAGAGGTGATTCAATTTTGAGGGGCAAATTCAATTTTGTGTCGAATAAAACCGATGTTGCCCAGTTAATGGCACTGACAAGCGGAATAGGCACTAACGATTCAACAAGTGTAAATAAGCATGAAAACACATCGGTTGACACCGTAAGTACCGGTCCCTACATGGTGCCAAAGAAAATTGATGTGATTCTTAATGCAAATGTCAAACTGGCTACAATAGGCGTTGACACAGCCACAAATGTTGAAGGCGCCGTGCAGGTTCATGATGGCATCCTCCTTCTCGANGGACTTACCTTCNATACACCTGCAGCAAAGATGCAGCTAACGGCTATNTATCGTACACCCCGCACAAACCACCTTTATCTCGGAATTGATTATCGTTTGATGGATGTTGAGATCAGTGAATTACTTACTATGATTCCCGANATTGATAGCCTGATGCCNATGCTGAGATCATTCGGCGGGAAGGGGGAATTTCACATTGCAGCCGAGACATACCTCGATTCTTTATATAATATCAAAAAATCGACATTNCGTGGAGCTGCGTCAATTAGTGGGAATAATCTGGTTCTGATGGATGGTCAGACCTTCAGTGAGATTGCCAAAAAGCTCAGATTCAATAAAAAGACCCAGAACAAGGTTGATTCTCTGTCTGCCGAATTTACCATTTTCCGTAACGAAATTGATATTTATCCTTTCCTGCTTGTAATGGATAAATACAAGGCAGTTATAGCAGGCCGCCATAATTTTGACATGACATTCGATTATAATGTTTCTGTGGTTGATTGTCCGTTGCCTATAAAACTCGGACTCGATATTAAAGGCAATGTGGATGACTTATCATATAAGCTGGGCAAATGCCGTTATGCAGAATATTTCCGGCCGACATCGAGGCATGAGGTTCAAAACAAACAACTGGAACTGAGGAAGATGATTCGTGAGGCACTTGCAGAAAAGGTGAAGGAATAACATTGCAAAAAATATGACCATCTCCGATATGCGTTCTGCAAAAAACAAAAATTCCAGGCCCGGGATTTTTAGCTTGCTGAAACCATACTCCGGAATAGTGACCCTGCTAATCATCATGGCATTGCTTGGCAGCAGTACCAACATGCTGATACCTAAAATCATTGCGCACGGGATAGATACTTTTTCAGCAGGGCATTTTGATACCCGGTCTGTGGTTATCCTGTTCCTGGCGGCTGCCGCAGGAATATTTATTTTTTCTTTCCTGCAAAACATTTTTCAGACTTATGCTTCGGAAAGAGTTGCTAAAGATATGAGATCCAGGCTCTCCGCTAAAATATCTTCACAGAACTTTACCTATATCATTAAATCAAACCCATCAAAGCTATTAACTAACCTTACATCTGATATCGACTCCATAAAGATGTTTGTCTCTATGGCTTTTGTCAATATCATCTCTTCAGTTTTTATTATTTCCGGCACTGCCATTCTCCTGATCCTCATCAACTGGAAACTGGCGCTGACTGTAATTGCAATTGTGCCGCTTATTGCAGTAACATTTTTTATTGTGATGAGGAAGGTAAGGACGCTCTTTAAACGCAGCCGTGAAAACATCGACATGCTGAATAAGATTATTAATGAAAGCATCATGGGCTCAGCATTGATAAGGGTGTTGAACTCCCAGCAACCGGAAAGCGTAAAATTTCTCGAAGCTAATTCAGTTTCACTCAATATCGGATTGTCCATTGTGCGTCTTTTTTCAACGCTTATCCCTGTCATTATGTTTGTTGCCAATTTAGCGACAGTAACAATACTTGCCATGGGAGGCCATTTTGTTGTAGCCGGAACCATGACGCTCGGGAATTTTGCAGCTTTCAACAGTTATCTTATACTGCTGATATTTCCAATAATGATGATTGGCTTTATGAGCAACATTATTGCATCGGCTTCTGCCTCGTACGCAAGAATAAATGAAGTCCTGGATGCGCCGGCAACAGATGAATCAGGAACTGTTGACACTAATATAAAAGGTGATATTGAGGTAAAAAATATTTCACTTTCCTTTGGAGAGAAGCCTGTCCTTAAGAACATCTCCTTTTCTGTAAAAGCCGGTAGCAAAACAGCTATTATCGGACCCACGGCAGCGGGTAAAAGCCAGTTGCTGTACCTGCTTACCGGACTGATTGCTCCTGATTCGGGCTCAATTGAATTCGACGGAGTCAGGATCGATAATTATACGAAAGATCTGTTCCACAGCCAGATTGGTTTTGTTTTTCAGGACAGTGTGATCTTTAACATGAGCCTTCGTGAGAATATTGCTTTCAGTAATAAGGTTACCGATGAATCATTGAATAAAGCCATTTCAACGGCCGAGTTAAGCGATTTTATTGATTCCTTGCCACAGGGGCTGGATACGATTGTTTCGGAAAGGGGCACAAGCCTGTCGGGGGGACAAAAACAGCGGATTATGCTGGCACGCGCACTGGCGATAAATCCTAAGGTCCTCTTACTCGACGATTTTACTTCGCGGGTTGACAGGCAGACAGAAAACAAAATCCTCTGCAGCCTCGAAAACAATTATCCCCAGCTGACTCTAATTTCTGTTACCCAGAAAATTGCACCCGTGAGACATTTTGAACAGATAATACTTTTAATGGAAGGTGAAATTATAGCAACAGGGAAACATAAGGATCTGAAAGAGAGTTCACCTGAATATGCCCAGATTTACAGTTCACAAAGAAGCACGCATCACTATGAACTATAATTTAAACCAGGCATCAGGAAAGGCTGAACAAAAAGCATCCAGCATTTCATCAATCCGCAAGCTGGTGACTCTCACCGGCACGGAGCGTGGCAACCTGATTAAGGCTTTTGCTGCCATTTTTGTAAACTCCGGATTAAGCCTGCTTGGTCCTTACCTGGTTGGTCATACTATCGATACTTATGTTCAGACGAAACAATATCAGGGTGTACTTCTGTTTGCTTCAATCCTAATGGCAATTTACGTCATTGCTTTTGCTGTGAACTATACCCAGATGCGCATGATGGGTGGCATCGGGCAACGGATGCTTTTCAGCCTGCGGACTGCGGTGTTTAATAAACTCCAGGAACTGCCGGTTGACTTCTTCAACCAGAACAAGGCAGGCGATCTTATTTCACGGATAAACAATGATACGGATAAGGTAAACCAGTTTTTCGCGGGGCCGCTGACGCAGTTTTTTGGCAGCCTTATAACGATGACAGGCGCTGTAATAATCCTGCTATGCATAAATCTTCCACTGGGTCTTGCTGCCATCTCTCCTGCAGTGATACTCTGGATCTTTACCAGGATTGTTTCTCCATGGGTGAAGAGACGTAATGCCGCCAGCATGAAAAGCATGGGAGGCCTGAGCGCCGAAGTGCAGGAAAGCCTGGCCAATTTTAAAGTAATTATTGCCTTCAACCGCCGCGACTATTTCCGGAAACGATTTGAAGAGGCTAACAAAGAAAATTACAACAGGTCAATACAGGCAGGCATCGCTAATAACGTGCTTTCACCGGTCTTCACCCTGGCATCCAATATCGGTCAGCTTATTGTTCTGGCGCTGGGCATATTTTTGATTATAAAAGGACATTTCTCAGTCGGTCTGCTTATAAGCTTCATTGCCTATATATCCAATTTCTACGGCCCGTTACGCCAGATAGCAGTATTGTGGGCCAATTTTCAGACAGCGATGGCAGCATGGGACCGCATNTCCATGCTTTTGTCCCTCGGGACGGATTTACATGTGGTGGAAGATCCTGAATGTGCATCATCAGCATCATATATCAGTTTTCAAAAAGTATCATTCTCCTATCCGGGAGGCAACGAGGTTTTGCACAATGTAAGCTTCGATCTGGAACGCGGGAAAACATATGCCCTGGTAGGACCGACAGGGGGCGGCAAAACCACTACGGCATCAATCATGGCCAGGCTATACGATGCCAGCAGGGGAACCGTGTTGCTCGATGGCAGGGACATCCGTTCATATACTCCTGAAGAGCGCACCCGGAAGATCGGGTTTATTTTGCAGGATCCTTTTCTTTTTACCGGAACTGTGCGTGACAACCTGATATACGGAAATCCAACATTCAGGGATCTCACCAACCCTCAGCTGGCGGAAGCCATTAAAGAAGCGGGACTTAAAAGCCTGCTTGAACGGTTCGACCAGGGGCTGGAAACAAATGTTCAGACCACAGGTGATGGCATCAGTCTGGGGCAAAAACAGCTTATTGCTTTTATGCGTGCTGTTCTTCGTAAGCCCGAATTGCTGATACTCGATGAAGCCACTGCGAACATTGACACTGTTACCGAACAAATGCTTGAAAGCATACTTAAAAAACTTCCCGAATCGACCACCAGGGTAATAATTGCCCACCGTTTAAACACAATAGAAAACGCCGATGAGATCTTCTTTGTAAACACAGGCAACGTCATTCATGCAGGGGCGTTCAACGAAGCTCTCGACCTCCTCATGCACGGAAAAATTGCAAGTTAGGTCATTTCCCGATTTTAGCAGGCAGGCTTTATTTAGTTATCTCAACAACTGCATATTTTGAAATTTTCCAGAACAGCGTGGGATCTTTTATCTCAATAGATATAA
>JGI24135J36437_1000235_pt1 | contig 18125 bp, 17 predicted proteins | sample BarGraNGADG00211_3_FD_36437 | JGI IMG/M metagenome (IMG submission 36437)
AATGTTTTGGTGAGGACCCCTACTTCAATGGTGTGATGGCAGTGGGAATGATCAAAGGACTGCAGGGTGATGATCCAAGGTATTGGCTCAGCGCATCGTTATTGAAACATTTCCTTGCCAACAGCAATGAAGATAATCGTACCAGCACATCATCGAATTTCGACTTGCGTCAGTTCTACGAGTATTATTCTCTTCCATTTCATATGGGATTTGTTGAGGGTGGTGCGAAGTGTTTCATGACAGCCTATAACCTGATCAATGGCGTTCCATGCACCGTAAATCCTGTAATTGAAGCGGTAGTGGTTAAACAATGGGGCGTCGACGGGGTGATCTGTACTGATGCCGGTGGCTTTGTCAACCTGACAAAATCGCAGCATTATTACGAGAACACTACCCAGTCTGGTGCAGGCACTGTTAATGCTGGCGTCAATCAATATCTCGACAGAAATTTTGAGATTCCTGTGAAAACTGCCATAAAGGAAGGTCTTCTGACCGAGAAGCGTTTGGATGAGGTCATTAAAGGAACGCTGCGTGTATTTATTCGTCTGGGCTTACTCGATCCTGCTGATCGTGTGCCTTATGCCAAAATCGGAGCCGATACAATGCAAACCGCACCCTGGAATACTCAGAAAAACAAGGATTTAGTGCATCTTGCAACACAAAAGTCAATAGTTCTTCTGAAAAACGCCGGAAATATTCTACCGTTGGATAAATCGAAGGTTAAGTCGATAGCCATGATCGGTCCGCGAGTCGATCAGGTTGTATTCGACTGGTACAGTTCCCAGGCTCCCTATGTAGTTACCCCTCTGGCCGGAGTTAAAAACAAGGTTGGGGCACGTGTGAAAGTGCAGTTCGCTTTAGGTGATGATGTTGCAGCTGCTGTAAATCTGGCTAAATCGTCAGATGTGGCAATTGTATGTGTTGGCAATAATCCCAATCTTGACAATGGGTGGAAGAAAATCTCAAGTCCATCTGAGGGCCGGGAAGACCTTGACAGAAAAACCATAACTCTTGATGAGCAGGAAGAGCTTATTAAAAAGGTACTTGCTGCAAATCCAAAAACAATTGTTGTTTTGAAAAGCAGTTTCCCTTATGCCATCAACTGGACACAGGAAAATGTACCTGCTATTGTTCACATGGCTCACAGCAGTCAGGAGGAAGGCAGTGCTTTGGCAGACGTTCTTTTTGGCGACTATAATCCGGCGGGACGTTTAGTTCAGACCTGGCCAAAGTCACTTGACCAGCTGCCTGAGATGCTGGATTATAACATTCGCGACGGTCGGACCTATATGTACTTCAAGGGAGAGCCACTATATCCTTTTGGCTTCGGACTGAGTTACACCACTTTTGTATATTCAAACATCACTACCAGTGTCCCGGTTTTGGCCTGCGATGGTTCAATTACCGTGAATGTGGACCTTAAAAACACCGGCAAACTACCCGGGGATGAGGTAGTACAGCTATACGTAAAGCATCTCAACTCACATGTAAGTCGTCCCGTTCAGGAACTCAAAGGGTTCCAGCGCGTAAACCTGAAAGCCGGTGAAACCAAAAGTGTGGCAATCACCTTACCAGCTCAGCGTCTTTCCTATTGGGATATCAGCAAAAACAACTGGCATGTTGAGCGCGACAGTATTGAGATCCGGGTGGGTGCCTCTTCGGCAGATATACGGTTGAAGAATATAATAGGTGTTCAGTAGAAATTTTGTTTCAATTATATATTTTTTGTTTAGCTTTGATGTGATAAAAGTGAAAGTTAGACAAGAGCATGCAATCGACAAGTATTATAGCGTGTTAGATTAAAATGCGCCTGTGATTGTTGGGGCGAAAGCATATATGAACGGAACTATAGCCATATTTTTCTTCTACTTTCCGTATTCTTTATTCAGAATGGAATAATTGATTAAATTAAATACGCAAATAGAAACACCCATAAGTGTGCCTATACGAAAAATAAAAGTTGTATAAGAATCTTTTTGGTGCGCATATAAAGATGTTATGCGCAACATTCAGCATCTGGACAATTACGTCTGGACGAGAAACCGACTGTCCTTCTACCGCGACTGATAAAAACCACACTTTCGGTTAATGCCGACGACATAATATGCCCATGCTGCTGGACTGTATTGCGAAATGTATATTCAAACACCTTCGACTTAAAATCAACATATAATTAATCGAGTAATTAATATATTTAAATGTATGTTTAATATAATTAATAATATATTTTGATATATTCAATATATTTTACTCCTTTGTATTATAAAAGTTAAAAAATGGATAAGAAACTTCCTGTAACATGCCCAAGTTGCGAAGCAGAATTGAAAGTTCATAGTCTTTCTTGTGATTCCTGCCAGACTACAATAAACGGTTCATTTGAATTACCCCTGCTTATAAAACTTGAACAAAAGGAACAAGATTTTATCATTGCTTTTGTGAAAAGCAGCGGGAGTCTGAAAATTATGGCTCAAGAATTAAAATTAAGTTATCCAACAGTTCGAAATATGCTGGATGACTTGATTAACAAAATTGTTGAACTTCAAAAAATCAATAAATGAACAAAGCAATTTTCAATCCATTCAAATATGTTGCAGGTGTAAAATCACTTGTTATAGGCATATTAATAATATTAGTAACCGCTTATATTGGTTATACTAGCAATACACATTTCCCTGACTTGATTTCTATAAAAACATGTCCGGATTTACCTGTCTGGTATTTTGTAATACAGAGTCTTTCAAATTGGATTGTTTTTTCATCTCTATTGTATTCATGTGCAATTGTTGGGTCTCCATCTTCGGTACGACTTGTTGATATATTTGGCACACAAGCCCTTGCTCGCTTTCCATATTTAATAGCCTCTTTTATAGGTTTTTCAGATTCAATAAACAAATTTGGAAAATATATGCTTTGGACTCTATTACAGAAAGGGGAATCCATCAGTTTATCAACAGGTAATTTTGTAATTGCTATTTCACTAATCATTTTAACTTTTTTGCTAACAATATGGCTTGTTGCGCTTATGTATAATGCTTTTAAAGTTTCTGCAAATATTAAAGGAACAAAAGCGGTTGTATTTTTTATCATTGTATTTATCGTTTCAATGGTTATTACAGGCTATATATCAAAGTATTTATTCGCAAAATTTTCTTGATATGAGAAGATATCCTATAATTCTAATAATATTAATATTCCCTTTATTTCTTAAAGGACAGAATATTGATACGATTTTTATACCTGTTGGAGATCTAAAATTACATGCGATTTTAACAAGCCCGTCATCTGATCGAGGATGTCCTCTAGCTATAATAATCGCAGGGTCAGGGCCTACTGATTTAAACGGGAATCAACCGAACATGTGCAATAATAGTTTAAAGTATTTGTCGGAAGCTCTTGTTGAAAATAATATTGCAACATTAAGATTTGATAAAAGAGGGGTTGGGAAAAGTAAAAGTATTGGTTTGAAGGAGGCTGACTTAACTATTGATAGATACGCCGATGACTTAGTTTCGATTATTAATTATTTTAAAGGGAAAGGCTATTCTGCCATTTATGTAATTGGACATAGTGAAGGTTCTCTTATTGGATTGATTGCTGTACAAAAGAATAAAATTAGTGGTTTTGTGTCAATTGCTGGAGCTGGAAACTCTGCCGATGAGATACTAAAAAAGCAATTGAGGCCTAAATTACCTCCAGTATTATTTACTCAAGTCGAAACAATTCTTGATAGCCTGAAAAATAGCAATTTAGTAAAGCAAGTCCCCCCACTATTTAATTCCTTATTCAGACCTTCGGTTCAACCTTATTTGATTAGTTGGTTCAAGTATAATCCTACTATATTAATATCTGATTTGAATTGTCCATTAATTATTATTCAAGGGGATAAAGATATTCAGGTTGATATGGAAGAAGCCAATAAATTAGTGAAAGCTTCACAGAAAGGTAAATTAATCGTAATCAGTAATATGAACCATGTATTGAAAACAATTAATGGTGAAGTTCAGGAAAATCTCGCGTCATATTCAAATCCTGATTTGCCGATTAATCCAATATTAGTGAAAGGGATAACAGATTTTATAACTAAAAATAAATAATGATATGGTAAAGAGGCAAATAGGTTGGGTTATTACAGCACTTGTAATAAGTATCGATTTATTAGTTAAGACAATACAACGATATTAATAAACTCAAAATTTAAAAAGATGAAAACCAAACTTGATCAAGCGATTCTTGATTCAATGAGTAAAAACCCCAACAATTGGAAAGGAATTTTTTATTTCAATCGTAAAGACCAAAGATTAATAGTTCCTAAGCTATATCCATATATGGGCTGGACTTTCAATTTTGCTAGTCCATATTCCTATATAACATTATTTTGTATTATATTGATTATAATCGCTTCCAATTACCTTTTTTAATAATAGTTTATAAGTCTGCTTTGACAAATTTGTTATAACGAGACAAATCCTCTCAGTTTACCGAGACTAAATGAGAGAATAATTTTGCAAAGGATCATCTTTAAAAATCTTAACTAACACTAATAAGCGGGTGCTATAGCCGAAAACAGTTATACATCATGCAACCGAAAATCCGACAAAACATATATGGATATACTTGTTTGATATACTAAATATATATACCTTTGTGGAATATTGAAAAATCATGAAAACAGTATCTTTAAAAATAGATGACTCAATCTTCGGGGAAACTGAAGCTATTCTCTCTAAGATTAAAAAGCCCAGAAACAGATATATTAATGAGGCACTCGATTATTATAACAAGATACAAAGACGTAAAATGATTGAGGACAAGTTAAAGAAAGAATCCTCTTTAGTAAAAGCCGAATCTCTTTCAGTACTTAATGAATTCGAGGAGGTAGACTATGCAGATAAAAAGATTTGAAATCTGGATTGCAGACTTAAATCCCCGGATTGGGACTGAACCTGGTAAAACAAGACCAGTTTTGGTTGTCCAGACAAATTTGTTAAATAAAGTGCCACACCCATCAACAATAATATGTCCAATAACCACAAATATCCAAAAAGAGTCTGAGATTCTAAGGGTCCATGTTAAAAAAGGGACTGCAAATCTGAGCGGGAATTGCGATATTATGATTGATCAGATAAGAGCTATTGACAATAAAAGATTAGTTAAAAAAATTGGGGAATTGCCAGACATTCTTTCAATAAAAGTCAGAGACAATCTTTCAATTATTTTGGATTTGAATTAATGCAAGGCAACTGAATAAGGAGTATATGTCATTGACGCCGGCCAGAGAAAGTTTACAACATATCTGAAGTTTCCATTTTGGTCCATGCCTGTGCAAAACAAAAATAAATCCCGGAGATCCTCCAACTTTTTCAACTTTCATGTATCTATAGTATAAAGACAAAGATTAAACAGGAGTATTGAATTATTTGAAAAGAAAATCAGTTGAGGCGCTGTTTAAGTCATACACCCGGGGAATGTATAACATTTGCCTGAGGATGACAGGTAATAAACAGGACGCAGAGGATGTATTGCAGGATGCCTTTTTTCAGGCTTATGTAAATATTAATAAACTCAGGTCAATTGATAGTTTTGGTTCCTGGATTAAAAAAATTGTGATTAATCAATGTCTTAAATTTTTGCGATCGAGAGTTCTTTTTATTGATATTGACACTGTAGATCAGGAGATTGAAGATTTCCCGGAAGATGATATTCAGGAATACCCTACGGAACAGATTAATAAGTTTATCAGGGAATTACCTGATGGTTGCAGGATTGTTTTTAACCTTTACCTGCTTGAGAATTATTCACATAAGGAGATAGGCGAGATGCTGAATATATCGGAATCAACTTCAAAAAGTCAGTATCAGAGAGCAAGGCAGTTATTGCAGAAAAAACTGAAAAGTAAACAGGTGTATGGATAAGTTCGAAAAGTATATAAGGGAAAACAGGTTGCGTTTAGATTCCGAGGAATTTGAAAATGAAGGATGGGAGAGAATTTCCGGGACATTCGGCAGGTATAACCGCAGGGTGAGACTGAGGAGGTTCTATTCGGCAGCTATATTTCTCTCTGTCATTTCTGTTGGGATGTTGATATATGTGAATCATCTGAAACAAACTGTAAAGTCATTACAAACAGAAGTTTTTCAGGAAGTTGCAACATATTATAAAGATCAGGAAATTTCAACCATCAAACTTATAAATGGAACGGAAGAGGAAATTCGTCAGCAGAGTATTCCGGCTGAATATGAGAATATGTTCAGGGATTTTACAAAGCAGCTGCAATTAATTGACGAACAGTATGAAATGTATAAAAATGAAATTGCTGAGCATGGCTATAACCAGGAATTAATTCAGCAGATCATTTACAACTATCAGCTGAAACTCTCTGTTCTTCAAATGCTTCAATCAGAAATAGATAAAATAAATAATCTTACAAAAAATAATAATAATGGAAACAAGAAAACCAGGATTCATATTTAAAGCTTTGACAGCAACCATACTACTGACCATTTCTTACAACTCTTTCTGTCAGTCTCTTGATACAACAATTGTCAGGACCATGAACATAAGCAGGGAAGATGTGCTTTATGCGGGAAATTTTGCAGGTGATATCAATATTAAAACCTGGGATAAAAATGAATTAAAAGTAGAGTACATCCTTTCTACCGAGGCAAATTCTAAGGAGGAATTATCGGCTTTTTATCGACAGCTTATCAAATCAATTGAAGATCAGCAAAAAGAAATCACCCCGGGTAAAGTGACTGTTAATTATCCTATCCGGAATATTCATATAAATGGCAGGAAAACAGAAGTAATGTTTACAGGCAGTAAAAAGGAATACAGTCTGATCGATATGAAATGTTCCCTGTTGATACATTTGCCCATGGTAAATTCTTTAAATGTTGGGAGCAGCTTCAGAAAAGTAACAATCGATAACCTGGCTTCTGATGCGACAGTAAGTCTAAGCAGTTCGCAACTGGTAATGGGTGATTGCAGGATACTTAACCTGAGGGCGAGTTTTGCAGCACATATGAAAATCGGAAATGTGGAAAGTGCAAAGATGGTTATTAACTCAAGTTCCCTGGAAATGGGAACAGTAAAGTCAAATATTTCACTAAAGAGCAGTTTTTCACATTTTAACATTGGAAGCATCGGGGATTCGGCAAACTTCGATCTAAACAGCTGTTCACTTCAGGCAACTGATATTAAAATTCTTGATATCCGTGGAAGTTTTATAAGAAATTTTACGGTAAATAATGTGGAAAAAATAGCTTTAGATTTAAACTCTTCTAAATTTGAAGCTAATAAAGTTGACCTCACTGAGGTAAATAAAGCTTCATTTTCAACTATTATGATTAATGAGGTAAACAATATCAAAATAGCTTCATCATCCAGTTCTGCCTTTTCTCTGGGTCAGGTAGGGTCTTTGATATCAGATGAATGCAGCTTTTCCAAATTCAATATTGACAAATTGAAAAAATATTTTGCAGCAACTGCCAAAAGTGGAAATATTCAGATCTTAAACGTGTTCCCGGGTTTTGAAGCAATAAATATAAAAGGGAGTTATGTTAGCATTGACTTGCATGTAGACGTAAAATCCAATTACCTTGTTTCAGCCGACTTCACTTACCCGAATTATACCTTCAGCGGTTTGCAGTACAGGAATCGTGAAAAAGACATGAGCCATGAAGTCATAGATGGCTGGAAAGGGAATAAAGATCAGGCTTCTTCCAAAATTGATCTCAAATGCAGGAGTTGTAATATTACGATAAACTAAATCTTCAATACTAACTTTTCAACCATTTTATAGGAGATGGTTCTTCAATCTTACTTCAATTTAAAAATGGTGCCCTTTTTATTCACTAGTTATCAAAAATTTATGTCTTTAGAAAGCGCGATGGCAACCCGGAAAAGGAGCGAACCACACCCTGTTTGGTGACACCTTTGGGGCTTGTGTAGTCGGCGGACAAACAGGGTGGGGTTGTCTTTTCCGGACTCTTTTTCTTTGGTTCCTTTCTTTTGGAGGAGCAAAAGAAAGGAACAAATAACATATAAAAGAGCCAAATCCCTTTGCTCAGATTTTTATTAAGAGTTTAAAAATAAACTTCATTTTAAATCGTTATCTTTGATCAAGTCTGATAAAACAAATTATATGAGGTTATTCTTTCTCTCTGCAATTTTGCTCCTATTATGTATTTCATTAACAGGACAAAACAAACAACAATTCACGATAAGCGGTTATGTAAAAGAGGCAGTAAGCAGCGAATCACTTATTGGGGTCAACATCTATATACCCGATCGTAAAACCGGGACAACAACAAATAATTTTGGGTTTTATTCTATAACTCTGCCTGTATCCGATTCGGTAAATCTTGTAGTTTCATATGTTGGATATAAAACAGAAACTGTTAAGACAATCCTTTCAAAAAATGTGGAATTGAATATTGAACTGAAACCAAATACTGTTCTTGATGAGGTGATTATTTCTGCAGACCGGCCGGAAAAACAGAGTGAAAGAGTTCAGATGAGTACATTAAAACTCCCGGTGGAACAGATAAAGAATGTTCCTGCATTTCTTGGGGAGAAAGATGTTTTGAAGGTTTTGCAACTCATGCCAGGTGTTCAAAAAGGATTTGAGGGAAGCAGCGGTCTTTATGTTCGTGGTGGAGGACCTGATCAGAACCTGATTATTCTTGACGATGCTATTGTATATAATGCCAGTCACCTTTTTGGATTTTTCTCTGTGTTTAATGCTGATGCTTTAAAAAGCGTTGAGCTTACAAAAGGTGGATTCCCCGCAAGATACGGTGGAAGATTATCATCAGTTCTGGAAATGAATATGAAGGAAGGTAATAAAGAAGAGTGGCATAGTGAAGGTGGGATAGGACTCATATCATCGCGGCTAACTGTTGAAGGACCTCTGAAAAAAGGTAAATCTTCAATTCTTCTTTCCGGACGCAGGACGTATGCTGATTTATTGGTTTATCCTTTTTTAAAAGGTGATAAAGTCGGGTACTATTTCTATGATTTTAATGCCAAAATCAACTATGATTTTGGAAGAAACAACAAACTTTACCTGAGTGGATATTTTGGACAAGATAAGTTCTCTCTAAAAACCAAAAATACTGAACGAACTGATAATGCAGGCTTCAATTGGGGAAATTCCACTGCAACCCTTCGATGGAATCATCTGTTTACCAATAAATTGTTTTCAAATACTTCTGCTATCTATAGCAACTATAATTTCGGATTGTACGATAAATTTAAAGTACTCGTTGACAGTTCAGGGTATACTTCTGAGTTCAATTCAGGAATAAGAGATCTGACACTAAAATATGATATTGATTATCTGCCCTCACCAAATCATTGGATTAAAGCAGGAGCAATAAGCATTTATCACAGGTTCAGTCCTTATGCTTATGTGGAAGATGATAAAACCAACAATAAGCATATCCGGGATATAAAAAATACAGATGGTCTTGAGTCTGGTATATACCTGGAAGATACATGGCAACCGCTGCAGGCACTTAAAGTTAATGCCGGGATGCGTTTCAGTCATTTCCTTACAACAAAGAATCAGTATCATTTTTTCGAACCAAGGCTTTCTGTTGCCTGGCGGCTGAAAAACGATTTAGCTCTGAAAGGATCTTATGCTTCTATGAATCAATTCATTCACGTGATATCTAATACGGGGGTCAGTCTTCCGACAGATCTGTGGGTCCCAACCACGAGCAGGATCAGGCCCCAGCAATCGCAGCAGGTTGCATTAGGTTTTGTTAAGGATTTAAGCAATCACGATTTATCTTTTTCACTGGAAGGATATTACAAAAAAATGAAGAATGTTCTCACATATAAGGAAGGAGCTTCTTTTATTACTTTCGATGATCCCTCTGTAGCCTCGTCAATAAACTGGGAAGACAACGTTACATCCGGTCGTGCGTGGTCTTACGGTCTTGAATTTCTCCTTCAGAAAAAGACAGGTAGGTTAACAGGATGGATCGGATATACCCTTTCGTGGACGCAGATGCAGTTTGATTCTGTCAATTCAGGGAGAAAGTATTATGCCAGGTACGATCGCCGTCACGATATTTCCCTGGTTGCCATTTATAAGCTAAATGACCACATAACATTATCAGGAACATGGGTTTATGGAACAGGTAATGCGGTGACACTTCCGACTTCAGAATTTTATCTTGTGGAGAAATACCCTGGTTCATACAATCCTCCAAATCAACATTATTTGTTTTCATCTCCTTTCTATAATATGGGTAATTTCAATGACTTAGGGGAGAAGAATAATTTCCGCATGGCCCNATATCACAGACTTGACCTGGGAATACAATTTCATAAGAAAAAGAAATGGGGTGAAAGAACCTGGGAAATCTCAGTTTATAATGCCTATAACCGTCAAAATCCTTTTTTCTATTATAACGATACTAAGTCTTCCTCTGGGATGCTTTTTTCGAAATTAAAACAGGTGAGTTTGTTTCCGGTTATCCCATCCGTAACATATTCTTTTAAATTCTGATTATGAAAACTACTGTAAATATACTTCTGATTGTAATTATAATTTTTTCACTAACGGCTTCCTGTGAGAAGGATGTTAATAATATTATACATCCGGAATTTAATCTTAAACTGCTCATTAGCGGATTTCTATCGCCGGATGAAAAAAATCATTACATCTCCGTAGAAACAAATGGACCTATTTATTATGATGGCATCCTGGATTGGAACCATGGACTTTTTTCAGCTACATTATCCGATGGTTCCAGAGAAATTTCGCTCAGGCCTATTTTCTGGAAATACAACCTTTCTGGTGTTCCTGATTCACTTGTAAGAGGATTTGTGTTCACCTCATCAGAACTTCCTGTTGAGGAAGGTAAGACCTATGTGCTTAAAGTTGAGTCGGATAAAGGATTATTTGCTGAGTCTTCATGCACAGTGCCATATAAAAAGAATCTGTTCCCTGAACTCGATACAGTCAGTATTCACTATACAAATTCGTATGACAATTCTAAGTATACCTATTTACAGCCTGATTTCTATTTTACAGATATAAAGGGGGAAGAAAACTATTATGGAGTATTCAGCGAATTGACCTGGCCCAATCCGCCTTACACTTATTCCAAAACACAAAACAAAATTCTCGTGGATCCCAAATATAATTGTTTCAATGACAAAGGCATAGATGGGAATAGATTGAAAATTCCAATGGAATCCTTCTATAATACTAACCTTCATGATTCAACATATTTCAAAATTTATCTTCTAAACACTGACAAACCATATTACGATTACCATAAATCGATTGAAAAATATCAATCGGGGGAAACCCCATTCACCGAAGCATCACCAATTTATTCGAATATTAAAGGCGGTCTGGGTATTTTTGCAGCTTATACTTATGATTCGATAATTATAAGATTGAAGTAATATAAGATATTGGTTTGGTATTTTATTATTGACAGATTCAGTATTCATGAGAATTTTCAAATTATTTGCCAACCAGGCTTCCCTACAAAAGCATTCTACGAATACTGGTTGTCGTGCACATCCCGTTCTATTTTTCAAGATTTTTTTTATGTTATGGCAAGAGAGAAATTATTAACTTTGTGAAAAATGAGGATATGAATATTCAGACTGAAAAATTAGGTTTGATTGAATGGTTATCAACACTAAATGATATCTCAATTATTGAGAAACTAAAATCAATCAAAGAGGACTATTCAAAATCAAAGGATTGGTGGGACACGCTGAATAAAGAAGAGCTTGAATCGATTGAACGAGGGCTAAAAGACCTTGAAGACAGTAGAATTCATTCTCATGAAACAGCCAGAAGAATATATGAAAAATACTTATAAGATCATCTGGACTGATGAAGCATACAAAAACTTACAACATATAGTTAGCTATCTTGAAAAATTTTGGACTTCATCGGAAATAAGAAAATTCGCAAAACTTCTTGATAAACAACTTATTTTAATTAAAAAGAATCCAGCGCTTTATCCATATTCAAACAAATCAAGGCAAATCCGAAAATCCGTTCTTACAAAGCAAACTACGCTTTATTATAAAGTAAATGATACAGAAATTTACTTAGTTTCATTATTTGACACCAGGCAAAGTCCGGAAAAACTGAAATTGGATTAAGTCATGAAGGTACTAGCGGAGTTTTTCACAATATTTTAAATCATAGCCAAATGGGATTAATAAAAGAACCAAAAAATGTTGACTTCACTGTTCAATCCGAACCTTGGACTGAGGAGGAACTGAAAGACTTCAGAAAGTTAATGAGCGAAATTAAGACGAAAAACTCAAAAAGGAAAGTGATTGCTTCAGTACAAAAAAAGAAGGTTGGGGCCAGGATCAGCTGAAGCTTTCATCGTTTGGCAGTAATTCCTTAATTAGATTTCATAAACCCTGATGTACAAATAATTATAGGGAGGAATCTCCTATAGTGTTGACAAAATAAAATAAGAGTTTTTTGAAGTAAGAACCTTTGAACATACGAAATCAGAATAGCGAAGTAAAATCAGTTCTGATTTCGCTATTCGTTTGTTCTTCATTCTTACTTCAATTAAAAAAGGTGTCCTTCTGAGACACCCTTTTTTTAATTTATAATAGCCCTGAATCTGCAGGACTCTCTATTCTTCTTCTTCTTCCTCTGTGTAAGCCTTAATTACAGCATCCTGTACATCGGCGGGAACCTGTGCATACTCGGCAAACTTCATTGAGTACATTGCACGGCCGCCTGTTATTGAGCTCAGTGCTGTGGAATATTTATTCATCTCTGCGAGGGGTACTCTTGCTTTGATGACTTCAAAACGCTTCTCACTCGACATTCCGAGAACCATTCCGCGTCTTCCCTGGAGGTCGCTGATAACATCGCCCATACGATCTGAGGGGACAAATATCTCAACATCATACACCGGTTCCATAATTTTCGGACCGGCAATTTTAAATGCCTGGCTGAATGCATTTCTTCCGGCAAGGCGAAAAGAAATTTCATTTGAGTCAACCGGGTGCATCTTGCCATCATAAACATAAACCCTTATATCGCGGGCATAAGATCCGGTAAGAGGACCAATTTCTATCTTTTCCATAATACCTTTAAGGATTGCAGGCATAAAACGCGCATCAATAGATCCTCCAACGATACTGTTCACATAAACGAGTTTCCCTCCCCATGGCAGATCGATCTCTTCTTTATCACGGACAGATATCTTCACATCTTTGCCATTAATTTTCTGAGCTGTGATCTCGGTTGAACCCTCTTCATAAGGTTCAATTATCATGTGAACCTCACCAAACTGGCCCGATCCTCCTGATTGTTTCCTGTGACGGTAGTCGGCGTGAGCTGACTTGGTAATTGTCTCACGATAAGGAATTTTGGGTGTATTGAAGTTAGTGTGAATCTTGTAAATATTATCCAGATGCCACTTCATAATATTAAGATGGTATTCTCCCTGTCCGTGAACTATTATCTGTTTTAATTCCTTCGAATACTCAATTCTGATAGTAGGATCTTCAAGATGAATTTTATTGAGAGCTTCTCCGAGTTTCTCATCATCGCTTTCGCTCTGAGCTTTAATTGCTGTACGGTATTTGGGTTCAGGATATTTAACTCCGGTATATTTCCAGTCATTACCCGGAACATTAAGGGTGTGACCTGTTTTTGTGCTTTTCAGTTTCACAAATGCGCCGATATCACCGGTATGAAGCTCGGGAACCCTTGTTCTGTTCTTTCCGGCACTTACATAAAGTTGTGACAATCTTTCTTTGGTGCTGTTATTGCTATTGATAACATCAAGGTTTTCAGTAACTTTACCTGAATATACCCTGAAATAATGAACCTCGCCTATATGTTCTTCTATTGCTGATTTAAAAATATAAACAGATGCCGGTCCTGCAGGATTTGGTTTAACTTCATTCCCCTTGCTGTTAACAGGAGCTGGCATATCAGCAAGTGTTGGTGCTTCGGCTACAATGAATTCCAAAAGACGATCAACTCCGATATTGTTTTTTGAAGAAACACATAATACCGGGAACAATCCCCTTGTTAAAATTCCTTTGGCTATCCCTTTTTTAATTTCATCTTCACTTAATGTATCGTTGGCAAAAAATATTTCCATAAGAGCTTCATCACTTTCAGCTGCCTTTTCAACAAGTGCGCCATGCAATTCTGCTGCTTTTGCTGCCTGATCAGCAGGAATGTCAAGTATTTCAGCTTTTCCTCCCTCTTTCGGATAGCGGAACATTTTCATTTTCAGGACATCAATAATGGAGTTAAATCCTATTCCTTCATTTACAGGATACTGGATTAGGAGAATATTGCTGCTTAATCTTTCCTTAAGCATTTCAAGTGATTTCTCAAAATTGGCTTTTTCGTGATCCAGGCCATTAATAACAATAATAAGCGGCTTATTATCTTTTTCAGCATGTCTGAAATGTATCTCTGTTCCAACTTCAACACCATTCTGAACGTTGATAGTCAGAATGGCAGTATCGGAGGCGAATAATGAAGAAATAACGCCGCCACTGAAATCGTCTAACCCGGGGGTATCTAAAATGTTAATTTTAAAATTCTGAAATTCGGTGTACATAACTGTCGAAAAGATTGAGTTTCCGTTCTCGTGTTCGATTGGACGGTAATCAGAAACAGTATTTTTCCCTTCAATAGTACCTCTTCTTTCGATAATGCCGCCATTAAAAAGCATTGCTTCTGCCAGGGTTGTTTTACCTGACCCCGAATTACCCAGAATGGCAATGTTCTTAATCTGGTCCGCTTGGTATGTTTTCATCTTTTTCTGGAGATTATATGTTATACTTATTAATTATATACCGTGATAAGGAGTGAACAAAAATAATAATTTTTTAAAAACAGCGTAAGAAAGAGAGGAATATTAAATTTTTTTATTTCCTTTGCGACAGTTTTTTGAAAATCAGGAGTACCGTTTTTTCTCTCACAGTAAGTTTACAAAACGTTTTTCACTGGGAAGGATCGGGAAGGAACCTGTTAATAACTTACAATTTTTCGTAAGATTTATTGTTTTTTTTACATGCAAAAAGGCCTGAAGGATGGTAATAATCAGGGGTCTGAATAGTATGTTTTATCCTGGTTTAAAAAAATTGACATTGGAGTTTGGGAATTACGAAATAAAAACAATACCTTTGCAAACCATTTTTTTGAGTAAAATTAATGCTAAAATAAAATTGGATATATGCCGACAATTCAGCAGTTAGTAAGAAAAGGCAGGAAGAAACTGGTAGATAAAAGTAAAGCACCTGCTTTGGATTCATGTCCTCAGAGAAGGGGAGTATGTGTTCGTGTTTATACTACAACACCGAAGAAACCTAATTCAGCTATGAGGAAGGTGGCCAGAGTAAGGCTTACCAACCAGAAGGAAGTCAACGCTTATATTCCCGGAGAAGGTCACAATCTCCAGGAACACTCTATTGTTTTAATAAGAGGTGGCAGGGTTAAAGACCTTCCAGGTGTTCGTTATCACCTTGTACGTGGTGCGCTCGATACATCCGGCGTTGATGGCCGTACTCAGAGAAGATCGAAATATGGTGCTAAAAGGCCTAAGAAGTAATAGTTAAGTTAAAGGAATAAGATAATGAGAAAGTCAAGACCAAAGAAGAGGATTCTGTTACCAGATCCAAAGTACAAAGATCCGTATGTAACAAGGTTTGTGAATAATCTTATGTTCAGTGGTAAAAAAAATCTTGCTTTTAAAATTCTCTACGACTCACTTGAAATAGTCGCAGATAAATTTAAAAATGAGGGAAAGACTCCGCTTGAAATTTTCAAGCAGGCTCTCGATAACATTACCCCTCAGGTTGAAGTAAAAGCCCGTAGGGTAGGAGGCGCAACTTTTCAGGTACCAATGGAGATCAGGACCGACAGGAAAGTTAGCATCAGTATGAAAAACATGATCTCATTTGCCAGGAAAAGAACTGGTCACTCAATGGCTGAAAGACTTGCTGCAGAACTTATGGCAGCCTATAAGCTTGAAGGTGGTGCATATAAGAAAAAAGAAGATACACACAGGATGGCTGAAGCTAATAAAGCTTTTGCTCATTTCCGTTTTTAATTGACAATAAGAGGCAGAAGGATAAAGAGAGATGGATAAGAACCTGAAATTTACCAGAAACATTGGAATCATGGCCCACATCGATGCCGGGAAGACCACTACAACAGAACGCATTCTGTTTTATACCGGTCGTACCCACCGCATGGGTGAAGTGCATGATGGTAATGCCACGATGGACTGGATGGTTCAGGAACAGGAGAGAGGTATAACCATTACATCCGCTGCTACAACTGCATTCTGGAAATACAGGGGCGACGATTATAAAATTAATATCATCGATACCCCGGGGCATGTTGATTTTACTGTCGAAGTTGAAAGATCACTCAGAATTCTTGACGGAGCTGTTGCAGTATTCTGTGCAGTTGGGGGAGTAGAACCTCAGTCAGAAACTGTTTGGAGACAGGCAAATAAATATGTTGTTCCAAGGATTGCATTCATAAATAAGATGGACCGTGCCGGCGCTGACTTTTACAGTGTTGTTCAGCAGATCCAGGAGAAATTGGGTGCCAATCCTGTTCCGATTCAGATTCCAATAGGAGCAGAGGAGAACTTCAAAGGATTTGTCGACCTGATAAATATGAATGCTGTTGTTTATTACAGCGAAGATGCTACAGGCGCAAGTTTTGAAATAGAAGAGATCCCGGCTGACATGAAAGAAGAAGCCATTGAGTGGAGAGGAAAACTTATTGAAGCTGTTGCTAATGTAGACGACACTCTTCTGGCCAGATATCTCGAAGATCATGAATCTATTACATGTGAGGAAGTAGAAGTTGCTCTCAGAAAATCAACTATTGATGGTCTGGCAATACCGGTTATCTGCGGTGCTGCTTTCAAAAACAAAGGGGTACAGAGTCTTCTCGATTGTGTTATAGCTTTTCTTCCTTCACCGGTTGATAAAGGCGCTGTAACGGGACTCGATCCAAAAAATGATGAAAAAATAACAAGGGAGCCTGATGATGAAGCACCATTGGCTGCTCTTGCATTTAAAATAGCTACCGATCCTTTTGTTGGTCGTCTGGCTTTCCTTCGAATTTATTCGGGTGTTCTCCATGCAGGCGACACAGTGCTGAATATGAGAACAGGGAAGAGAGAACGTATAAACCGTCTCTTCCAGATGCATGCCAACAAACAGAATCCAAAAGAAAGTATTTCGGCAGGTGATATTTGTGCAGGTGTTGGTTTTAAAGATATCAGAACCGGCGACACATTATGTGCCATTAACAAACCGATCTTACTTGAATCAATGGACTTTCCGGAGCCGGTTATCGGAGTTGCAATTGAGCCTAAAACACAGGCTGATGTTGATAAATTATCAGTTGCACTTTATAAACTTGCTGAGGAAGATCCTACTTTCCAGGTCAGGACTGATCCCGATAGCGGACAGACAATCATTCATGGTATGGGTGAGCTTCATCTGGAAATCCTAATTGACCGTCTTAAGAGGGAGTTTAAAGTTGAATGTAATCAGGGAGCACCCCAGGTTGCGTACAAAGAGGCCCTTACAACTACTGCCGAATTCCGTGAAGTATTTAAAAAACAGACAGGGGGCCGTGGTAAATTTGCTGATATGACTTTTGATTTAGGTCCTGCAGATGAAAATGTAAGAGGTCTTCAATTTGTAAATGAGGTTAAAGGCGGACATATTCCGAAGGAGTATATTCCGTCGATTGAAAAAGGATTCCGCGAATCGATGTCCAATGGACCACTTGCCGGTTTCCCGCTCGACAACCTCAAAGTTGTACTCAAAGACGGTTCTTATCATCCGGTTGACTCTGATGCTCTCGCATTTGAAATTGCTGCAAAACAGGCTTTCAGGAAATTTGCAGGGAAATGCAGTCCTGTAATTCTTGAACCAATTATGTCGACAGAAGTAGTTACTCCTGAAGAATATGTTGGCGACGTTATCGGCGATTTTAACAGGAGAAGAGGCAGAGTGGAAGGTATGGAATCGAAAGCAGGCGCAAGAGTCGTTAAAGCAAAAGTACCTCTGGCCGAAAAATTCGGTTATGTTACAGTACTTCGGACTCTTACCTC
>JGI24135J36437_1000237_pt1 | contig 18022 bp, 18 predicted proteins | sample BarGraNGADG00211_3_FD_36437 | JGI IMG/M metagenome (IMG submission 36437)
AGGAGGAGCCAAAAACGGGTACCTGCCTGATCTTGCTCAGCCTAAGTTAAACTATGCCATAGGAGTCGGAATAGCTGTCCCGATTTTCGATGGCATGAAGACTAAATACAACCTGCAGCAGGTTGAGTCGTCGATCAATTCACTGAATTTCGAGAATGAAGGAACCAGGAGAACCATCACATCTGAAGTAAGGGAGGCGGAAGAATATGTCACTTCTGCAAAGCAGAAAGAACTGCAATTCAGGCTTCAGCTTGAACAGGCACAGGAAGCATACTCACTTGCCGAAACAAGCTTCAGGTCGGGTGTAATAACAAATCTCGAACTGCTCGATGCAAATACAACAGTTTCGCAAAGCATGCTCATGTTGCTGAAGGCCAGGATTGACTATGCTGCAAGTATTTACAGACTGAAGGCTGCTCTTGGGGAGCGACTGTATTGAGGTTATTCTGAAACAATCTGAGAAATAAGGTCGGCGGCATCAATATTATCAAAACCGGTAATGCTAAATTTTCAGAGATTAAGGTTGTATTCAAGTGAGATTATATTCATATTGGAAATCTTTGGCAGATAATCGCGCTGATGAATATATCCAATGTCGATAGAATGTAATTTGGATATCTTATATACAACGCCGAATGAAAGCCTGTTCTTCCCTATCAGCCTTTCAGAATTGGCAAACATTGGACAAAAAGATTCACAGTAAACATATGGATTAAGCGGAAACGATGGAGTTCGGTAAATTGCCTTGAGCTTCAATCTTCCTGTATAATCAGGATATTTGTCTGAGACATATTCAAGGTAGGTCTTTACTCTTGCCTGGAATCTGAATCGGCCAGAGAAAGAGAAATTCGAAAGTTTGACATCTCCTTTCAGATCGAGGAATGCCTTATGCTGGAAATGATATTTTGAATCATCCTCAAGCGAGGATGTAAGCCTGTATGAGAGAGCAGCATCAAGATGTTTATTGATTTTATAACCTAATCCGGCCTCAAGAAAACCCTGATCGACCTTTGAAGCTTTCTCAAATGTACGGACCATAGCAGAAACATNAAGGTCAATNTTATCTGTAANCCCCTTATTTAAATTNGCGCCGTACCATATTCCGAAGTCTTTATCCTGTGCCGAAAGAGTTATGGTAATGATAGCCGCAATGAGAACAGCACTGGTTCTTTTAATCATCGTCATCATCATCGTCCTTGTCATTTTCAATTTCTCCCTCAATATTCATATTCTTGCTATTCTCTTCATAATAAATTGTAATAAGGCAGGTATCCTTAAGGAAATCAATTTTACCGATTTCTATCCTGTCGATTTTCTGTATCCCAGTCCTCAGCTGGAGATCAGCAATAAGCTCATTATGCTTTTCAGGTTTTATCAGGTCTATTTTTTCATAGTTGATAAGCCTTGATACTTCATGTCGGAGAAGCCACAATTTCTCGAAACCGAATGTGAAAAATAATATTATCAGGTTGGTAAACAGCACTTCGGCAACGCTTGTCTTGGTATCTGCCAGAGAATTTATTATGGATATTCCGATTACCAGGAACAGGTAGGTCATTTCCCTTATCGGCATTGCATTTGTCCTGTACCTTATTATACCGAAAATGGCAAAAAGTCCAAGAGCAAACCCGAGCTGCAGCTTGACATTCGCGAGCAGGTANCACAAAAGAAAGATTACGCATGCTATCAGGATGAATGTAAAAAGGTAATCTTTCCTCCTTGTTGTTGAATAATAAAGNCACCTGATAAGGATCAGGATCACAATCATATTCAGCGAGAAACGGATGAACATCTCAAAAAAGCTTGAGAAGTCAATGAGTTCGATGCTGCCCAGCCTTATTTTTTCAGGAGACAGCAGACTTAGGATATTCATTTTCGATCTTTTTTATTAATAGTAATCTCTGCTTCAATATATTTTTTCTTTGAATATCAAGGAGCATTGCATTGCCAATGCAATATTTACTGAACCCAACCGGATGAATACCCGATTGCAGAACTGCTGATCTGAATGGCGAATGGCATGCAAATGATTCGCTCTTAAGCTCAACAATTGCTATGAACGGAAGGTTGACGCTTTGCCCGTTCACAGAGTGGAAATCCATATTGAAATCAATTGTTATCCTTTCATGAGTGTCAACGCCAACCATAGTGATCCTTGTAAATCCGTTCCTCATTACCGGATGAAGATCAAGGTTATCCTGCTGTGAAATATGCTTCTGAATGAATTCAGCAGCTTCATTATCGAGTGTTACAGAGTCAAAATTCTTCTTAATCCTCCATTTTACAGTCCTGTTCTGATTTGTCTTTTTCTTTATTTCAAGGTAAGTCACCCCGGTTGATTCATATGTGCGATATCTTACCTTATGTCTTGAGAGCTTACCTGTAACATGCTGGTTATAAAATAAGTAATTAGCAGTGTCAAGGTAGAGTGTATTATATAGGAATGATCTTTCTCCTGATATCTCAAGTATTTTATAATTATTCATCAGGGATTCAAGAAATGAAGGAAGCTTTGCAGCAGAAAATACATACTTGGTATCAAACCGGCTCATCAATTTAACGCTATCCATCTCCTCAAGGGTTATCGGAGAACAGGAACATAACAAAGGATGTATTTCACTTAATTGCATCGTAACCTTTAATCGTAGTTTACTTTGGCAGGTTTTTTTCAGAAGGTAGTATATACATATGTCTTTTTGGTCCTGACCTTCCCATCTGCCCCGGCAATTGTCTTCTCAATTCTAAGCCCTTTGTCGTATTTGTATTCGCTGGTCTTGGTAATTTTACCAGAACTGTCCAGTTCAAACTCCTTAATCTTATTGTCAGAGGCGTCATACTGATATTGAAAATGTTTGTCGACTTTGTTGTTAATATATTCAATTTCTTCAATTATGTTTCCGTGTGTGTCATAAACTGTCTCTGATTCCTTGCTTTTCTTAGCAACAAGTTTATCAAACTTCTCGTCGTAAACAGTTATGCTTTTAACCTTTGGCTGTACAGGTTTTAGCTGACCAGCTGCAGTGTTTGCGCTCATCATAAAGAGAGCAGCCGGGAACAGTAATAAAATACTTTTAAATAGTTTCATGACTTTATATTTTATCAGTTTAATTATTAGATGAATTAAATGTCGGTGACTGCCATCTGAAAAACCCCGTACCGTCTGGATTCCTGGAGTATGAAAGCTGCTCTGACTGAGCCGGATATTCTACTTTATCAATTATGAGAAAGTCAGGCGTGACAAAGTAGACCTTCTCTCCTGCTGAGGAGAGCTTAAAATTTGTATGAAGCCCGGTTTGGGTTGTATCTTTGTCTGCCCAGAAAACAAGGTATCCATTTCCACTGATTGTTGTACCGGCCGGGATCTTCCATTTTGATAATTTTGTTTTGCTGTCAGAAAGATAATAATCTGAAATATTGAATGACAAGGAAGAGTTGTTATGCAACTCAATCCAGTCATCAAATTCGCCATTCTGGTCAGTTATATAGGATGTATTTACCGGCATTACCTCATTGATGACAATACTCGATTCCGGGGTGTTTTCTTTTTCGCATCCTGCCTGGAACAATACAATCAGAGCCAGTATGATAATTACAATACCAGCTTTCTGCTTTGTCAAATTTTTACTTTTGTTTGGTTTAGACATCAGATCTTTTCTGAAAATGTTAAAATCATTTAGAATACCGTAATCAGACAATTTACCCTAAAATAAAATAAAACCGCAGCCAAATATTTTGTAAACTAAATGAATATTTATGTTAATACAAATTGAATTCGTTGTTTCTGGCACGGCTGATGAGGGATTATAGTAAGTGAGAAAAACTTATTCAATTTTAAAAATCATCAGGAAGGAGGTCATAATTCTTCCATTCCTGAACTGGAAGCGGAAGATCTTTTATTAAACCGGTATTTATGTCAAAAATCCAGCCATGGAAATTAATTTTCTTTTTATTTCTGAATGCTCTTTGAATTATGGGTGTGCGCAACAGGTTTTTCAACTGAGCTACCACATTCATTTCAGAGAGTCGGTCATAAATTTTCGTCTTATCACCCAGTTCCTCAAGCTCCTTTCTGTGATAATGATAAATGTCACTTATCTGGCTCACCCAGTTCTCAACAATGTCCTCTGTGTCTAACCCTTCAACGGCAGCCTTAACTCCTCCGCATTTATAATGCCCCAAAACAATAATATCTTCGATATTTAATATCTCGATTGCATATTCAATTATTGACAGTAGATTCAGGTCCGTGAAATTAACCTGGTTTGCTATATTTCTGTGGACGAAGATTTCACCAGGTTCTGATTCCGTGATAAGATCGAGAGGTATCCTGCTGTCAGAACATCCGATGAACAGGAATCTTGGTTTCTGTGGTTTTGCAAGTTCATCAAAATAACCAGGATCCGTTTTCAGCTTCTCTGCTGCCCAGAGCTGGTTATTTTTCAGAAGATCCGTATAATCATTATGCTGGATCATAATCTCAACATTGATTTAAACCAAGATTAAGAGAAGGTCTCTTTCCAGGGTTAAGTGATTGAAGTATAACAAGAGCTGCTCCCAGTGCCGTGGCATTGAAGATTTCGGATGTATATACATTTTTTATTGAATATGAATCAGAGATCAGTCTGTTAAAAATCGGGTTCTTTGAGAAACCGCCAGTCAGGTATATATTTTCAATATCATTATCTTCAGGAATTATAAGGTCAATTGATTCAATTGCCAGTTCCGACAGTTCCATCATAAGATGATGATATCCCTCTTCAAATGATTTGAATACAAAGAAGTCGATCTTATCTTTTACTTCTCTTGAGTACGGGTTATTGGCGAAGAAGATTCTTCCTTTGCTACGTTTTTCACGACACAGGTCAATGAGCTTATTATCTGTCTCAACACTCTTATAATAATCCTCGTCTTTATTAAAATGCACATTCAGCTTCTGCATAGCAACATCGTGGATATGTCCCATAAAAAGCCTTGAAGATTTTACGGGCTGTTTTGTGATGCTCATATAACAGAGGCAATCCAGATCGAGTTGTTCAGCAGTAAGTTTTTCAGCATTGAAAGGATTCATATTGATGCACCAGGTTCCGGTTGAAATGAGGATGAATTTGCCTTTGCTTGCAGTGAAGTATGGCGCAAGAGATGAAGAGCTGTCATGAATGCCGATGCCTGAGTAAAATTTCTTCCCTTCAATATTAACCTCATTAATTGTTCTGACATCTGCCGGGTCAGGGAAATAAAGTCCCTCCTCCCCTGTCCAGCTGTGATATTTCATTGTGTCAAAATCCCATAGAGCCGTATGGCATCCTATCGATGTATGTTCTGAATAAATTTTCCCTGTAAGTAAATAGGAAAGGTACTGAGGAAAGTGAAGAATATGCTTCACCCTGGCGAAGATTTCCGGTTTCTCATGCTTCAGCCAGAGTGCCTGCATCCCGGAGTTGAGCATGCCAAGAGCCGGAGAAGCCGTCTGCCTGCAAAACTCATCCTGCCCGCCATGTTTCCTGTAGATCCTCTCAGGAATCTTTTCATCAATAGGCTTAAGGTAATTATATACGGGTGTCAGCCTTTTACCTGTTTCGTCGAGATAAACAAGGGTGGCACCGTAAGTTGCGAAGTTAACAGCTACGAGATCATATTTCTCCGAGACAAGGAGTTCCTTTACTGACGATAATATCCAATTTTCAATTTTTTCAATATCGTCACACTCAAAACCATCATCATCGGTGATCTCAGGAAACTTTTCCTCAATTTCCGATACTATATTAAGGTCAAAATCAAATAAAAGTATCTTTTTATTTGTTTTGCCGACATCAAAAACCGCTATTACTTTTTCTTTCATCGTTTCATTAAAACCGCTTGCTCATACTCCTGTATCTTCTCAATATAGTCCTGTCCTACAGGAACATCATTGATCATGCAGTAATAATCCCAGACAGCCCCGTACGGCTTTGTTTTTAAAAGCTCCAGTAATGCAAGTCTTTCAAAGTTTTTGCCCTGCTCTTCGAATTTAACAAGTGTTTTGAAAGGCTCAAGGAGAGCATAAAGGAATGCAAGCTGAACAGCCCTTGCGCCTACAACATAAGCCCCTATCCTGTTAAGGCTGGCATCAAAATAATCGAGCCCGATATTGACCCTGTCAAGAACTTTTGCACGGACTATCTCCTCAGCAATAAGCGTGATCTCATCATTGAAAGTAACCACGTGATCACTGTCCCATCTTACACCTCTTGTAAGGTGAAGAAGTATTTCATCGACGCTCTGCAAACATGCGGATATTTTATCACCAACCTGCTCGGTCGGGTGAAAATGACCGTTATCAAGAGTGATCATTGTACCATTCTTGGCAGCATAACCAAGATAAAAATCGTGTGATCCGACCGTCATCGACTCCAGGCCCATTCCAAAGAGTTTGCTTTCGACCGAGTCTTTGAGATATTTTTTTGGGTATTTAACGGCAAAAATCTCATCGAGTGATTTCTTCAGGAGCTTCCGGAGAGTGTTCCTGTCGACCGGAGTATCCTTTGATCCGTCGGGTATCCATATATTATGGACTGATGGCGTGCCAAGCTGTTTACCCATTTCGGCGCTGATGGCCCGGCATCTCTTTGTATGCTCAACCCAGAATTTCCTGTACCTTTCATTCTTGCTCGACAGAGTAAAACCATCCGCAGCAAACGGATGAGAGAAACAAGTACAATTAAAATCCATGCCTATCTTTCTCTTTTTTGCCCAGCTTATCCAACCCTTGAAATGCTTTACTTCAATCTTGTCGCGATCAACAAATTTTCCTCCGAACTCACCATAAATGGCATGAAGGTTCAGCCTCTGCTCTCCAGGAATGAGGGACATAACCACATCAAGATCATTCCTCATCTGTTCAATGGTCTTTGCCTTGCCCGGGAAGTTGCCCGTTACCTGGATACCACCACCACCCAGCTCAGCCCCCGGTTTTTCAAAACCTCCTACATCATCTGTCTGCCAGCAATGGAGACTGATTTTAATGTTGTTCATCTCAGCCAGAACCTTGCCGGTATCAACACCCAGGGCTGCATATTGCTCTTTTGCAAGCTTATAAGCTTTCTCTACCAATGCTTTTTTCATATTTAAAGTATTTTTAATTTAATAACAATTCCAGTTTATGAATGGCCGGTCACCGGTTACCGGTTACCGGTTACTCCATATAAAAAACCTGCTCAAGCGGTATGGATATTGGAGAATTATCAGGGTTTGTCTCCATAATATCGGCCATATATTTCCACCATTTTTTTACTATTTCAGTTGTTCCGAGATCCTGGGACGATGCAATACCCGACTGTTCCTGGTATGCGAAGAGAGTATTTGTTTCCTCATCAAGGAAGATAGAATAGTTACCGATGCCTTCATCTTTCAGAAGCTTTACAAGCTCCGGCCATATTTCACTGTGTCTTTTCCTGTACTCCTCCTTAAACCCGGGGAACATCTTCATCTTAAAGCCAAATCGTTTTGTCATATGTTTTAAGTTTTAATTGAAACAATGAACGTAGAAAGGATAAGTATTACGATGCCAATCCATAAAATGATTAATGTCTTCCGTTTAGCTCCTTTCCATTCTTTAAGTATAATGCCCCAAATGTTGCTAAATGAAATGTTCAGAGCCATAAGAATGCTCCAGGCAAACGGAATCATAGAATGTGGCAGTTTGCTTTTTCCCATCCCAAAAAACTGGAATTGCATAAACCACAGAAAGCCAGCTAAGAATGTAAACAAAATATTATTCAGAATTACGCCACCGCCTCCTGTAACATAGTCACGGATAGTGCCATTTTTAATATTCAGAAAAAGACAGTATATCAAATTAGTAATAAAACCACCAAACAGAATAAAAATAAGGATAGGATTGTCATGGAATAACGGGTTAGTCTTAAAAATATCGCCAATGGCGAGATCTCCAATTGGTTTTCCGGCTTCGAGACCAAAACTAAAACAAGCGCTCATAACACCGGCGAAGATGGCAATAATCAACCCTTTTTTTAGCGCAAACTCTTTAACTGCCTGCCTTCGTTCTTCTTCGCTTAATCCTTTATTTTTAAGAGATCCTGCATAACCGATTGTTGCAATGCCGGCAATACAAATAATTACACCGACTATAGTAAGAATTCCGGCACTGGTAGTAAAAAGTTTACCACCTGCTACAATTGGCGGTATTAATGTTCCGAATGCTGCACAGAATCCTAATGCAATACTTTGACCCAATGCTACTCCAAGATAACGGATACTTAAGCCAAATGTTAATCCGCCAACACCCCACAATGCACCAAAGAACATTGCCCATAGCTTGGCTTTGAGCGGAGCTTGAGATAACAAGTGCAGCAGATTTCCATCAGGAATTGCAAAATAAGCAAGCAACCAGGGGGCTATCAGCCAGGCTGCAACTCCTTGCACAATCCAGTACGATTCCCATGCCCATGATTTTACTTTTTTGAAAGGAACATAAAAACTTGCAGCGCCTATGCTCCCAAGAGCAATTAACAATATTCCTGCTATCGGATTCATCTGTTAAATTTTTAAACGGAATCGCAATTTAAAAACTTTACTCAAGGAATTTCTTTTTTAACACACTTTTTTATTAATACATTTTTTCTAACCTTTAGTTTCAATAATAAAACATATCTGACATGAAATCACTAAAACTATCTCTCCTTCTGCTTTTCGTTTTCGGAAGCATTTATTCTCAGGACATTGAAGTAAAGAATCTTACAACGGAACACAAGAAAAATCCGGTTGGGATTGATGTCCTGCAACCCAGGCTATCCTGGAAAATCTATGGTACTGGCAATAATATCATGCAGACTTCTTATTCAATAAGAGTCGCAACCGATCAAAAATTTTCTTCGGGAAAGATGGTATGGCAGTCAGGAAAAACAGAGAGCGGGGAATCTTTGCTCGTACCATATAACGGTCCTGCTCTTAAATCGGGAATCAAATATTTCTGGCAGGTAAAGGTCCGGGATAATATGGGAAAAGAATCAAAATGGAGCGATCCGGCTTCGTGGGAAATGGGATTGCTGTCTCCTTCCGACTGGAAGTCAGAATGGATTGAGATGAAAGGCGATACCAACAGGTTTTCACCATCACCTCATTTCCGGAAAGATTTTATAATAGCGAAAACCGTTCAGAAAGCTGAGGTTTATGTGACCTCACATGGTTTTTATGAACTGCATATCAATGGCAGGAAAGTTGGCGACCAGGTACTAACTCCGGGCTGGACTTCCTATGGAAAGCGGTTNCAATACCAGGTTTATGATGTAACATCACAGCTTGTTAAAGGCAACAATGCGATTGGCGCAGTTCTTGGTGACGGATGGTACCGNGGCACTCTTGCATGGGGAGATAACTGGGCTATATACGGTAAAAAATTAGGTCTCTTCGTCCAGCTGAAACTTGTATATACCGACGGAAGTGAAGAGCTGGTTGTATCGGATGAGTCATGGAAATGCAATAACGATGGCGCTCTAAGAATGAGTGACATCTACGATGGTGAGATCTATGATGCTAACAAGAAGCTGACAGGATGGGATCAGCCAGGATATAATGATACAAAATGGGAAAAGGTGACCATTGGCAATCATCCTTTTAACCTNATAGCTTCGGAAGNCGCACCGGTTAGAAAAATTCAGGAGATTAAACCTGTTAAAGTTTTCCGCACTCCTAAGGGAAGTCTTGTCGCCGACATGGGACAGAATATGGTAGGCTGGATAAGACTTAAGGTTACAGGACCAAAAGGAACAGTGATAAAAATCCGTCATGCCGAGGTGCTTGATAAATATGGAGAGTTTTATACTACTAACCTGAGGTCGGCCAAAGCTCAGTTTATATATACTCTTGCCGGTTCAGGTGAAGAGACATATGAACCTAGGTTTACCTTCATGGGATTCAGGTTTGTTGAAGTGACAGGATTCCCCGGAACGCTCACAACAGAAAACCTTACCGGAGTGGTGGTTCATTCCGATATGGAACCAACCGGTACCTATGAATGTTCTAATCCGCTTATTAATCAGCTTCAGCATAATATAGTATGGGGACAGAATGGCAATTTTGTGGATGTTCCCACAGATTGTCCGCAAAGGAATGAGCGTCTTGGATGGACAGGCGATGCACAGGCTTTCAGCCGTACTGCTGCATTCAATTATGATGTTTCATCTTTCTTTACTAAATGGCTGAAAGATATCGCTGCCGACCAGAAACCAGGCGGTGAAGTGCCTGATGTGATCCCGGATGTTTTAAATCCTCAGAATTCCACAACAGCTTTGCCCTCTGCAGGATGGGGAGATGTTTCTGTTATCGTTCCCTGGACAATGTACACAGTTTATGGCGACAGGAGATTGCTCGAGACACAGTATCCAAGCATGAAGAAGTGGGTTGAATATATAAGGAAGAAAGCAGGCGATTCATATCAATGGAAAGGTGGAAGCAAATATGGTGACTGGCTGTTTTATCACCCGCCAGTTAATAATCATACAGCTGCAGACGGATATACTGAACCTGATTTTATTGCAACTGCCTACTTTGCATATTCCGCTTCACTTCTTGCCAAAGCCGCTAAAGAGCTTGGCAAAACCGATGATGAAAAAAACTATACTGAACTATTTAACAAAATCAGGGATGTATTTATTCACGAATATGTGACTTCGGCAGGAAGAGTCGGAACATGTTCGCAGACATCATACATTCTTGCTTTGAAATTCGGACTTCTTCCTGAGGATCTGAAAGAAAAAGCTGCAAAATTCCTGGTCGATGATATAAGAAGCCGGGCGAATCATCTTTCAACGGGTTTTCTTGGTACAATTTATATATGTCATGAGCTCACTAATGCAGGATATACAGATGTTGCTTATGACCTCCTTCTCCAGGAGACTTATCCCTCATGGCTCTATCCGGTGAAAATGGGAGCAACGACAATCTGGGAAAGATGGGATGGTCAGAAGACTGACAGCACATTCCAGGATGCAGGCATGAACTCATTTAATCATTATGCCTACGGAGCTATCGGTGACTGGATGTACAGGGTATCGGCTGGTATTGAAACACAGAATCCGGGCTACAGACATTTATTGCTTCAGCCTCACCCGGCAAAAAATCTCTCGTACGCAAAAGCATCATTTGAAAGCCCCTATGGCAAAGTTGCCTCAGGATGGACAAGAAAAGATGGCAGGATCATTGTACACATCACCATACCTGCAAATACAAAAGCTACTGTGGTGCTTCCTGTTGATGATCCTGCAAAAGTTACAGAGAACAATCATCCCTTGCCTCAGGGCAATAATGATTTAGCAATAATTGAAAAAATTCGGGAAGGTAAAAGGATTGTTCTGGAAAGAGGATCCGGAGATTACACCTTCGAGTTTTCTGAATGACAAACAGGTGTATAAAGGCAGGAATTTTGTTTCTGCATAGCCCTTATTAGAATGGTATAATGATCTTTGTGGAACAGCATATTGGAGAGCTGGCTGCTTTGCTAACGGCAGTTTTCTGGACAGTCACATCCTTATCATTTGAATTTGCAAGCCGCAAGGTAGGTTCACTTCCGGTAAATATCATCAGACTGGTTGCCGGATTTATCTTCCTGAGCATATTCACATTGATCAGGAGAGGCATGCTGCTCCCGACAGATGCCACAGGATATAACTGGTTTTGGCTTTTGCTGTCAGGGTTAGTTGGTTTCGTATTCGGCGACCTGTTTCTCTTTAAATCATATACTATTATTGGTTCCAGATTCTCAATGCTGATCATGAACCTTTCACCTCCGATGACAGCCTTCGCCGGTTTCCTGATTCTTGGTGAGCGATTATCAATTTTCCATTTTATCGGGATGTTACTCACTGTTTCTGGAATCTCCCTGGCGATTTTCAGCAGGAAAGAAGGTGATGATAGATTATCATTGAAGATGTCGTCAAGAGGTGTTTTGTATGCAATCGGAGGCGCTATCGGACAGGCTCTCGGGCTTGTTCTGAGTAAACTGGGAATGAAGGATTATGACCCGTTTGCTGCAACTCAGATCCGCATTATTGCTGGGATTACAGGATACGTATTCCTGATCAGCATCATGTCGAGATGGAATAGTATCGGGAAAGCCATGCAGAATAAAAAGGCCGTTGGTGCAACTACCCTTGGGGCATTTTTTGGTCCTTTTCTAGGTGTCTCATTTTCACTGATTGCAGTAAAATTTACGGCTTCAGGAATAGCTTCCACAATCATGGCACTGGTTCCTGTTTTTATTTTGATACCTGCAGTTTTACTTTTTAAGCAGAGAGTTACTCTTAAGGAGATCGTTGGTGCTTTAATCAGCGTGGCAGGTATTGCACTTTTTTTTATTTAGGTGAAGATGAACTGTGAAGAATTAAAAAGTCGTATTCCGGTGAGTGAACTGGTTTTTTCCACTTCGCGAAGCAGCGGACCCGGAGGACAGAATGTCAATAAGGTAAATACAAAGGTTGAATTAAGATTCAACATTTATAAAACCGAAAGCCTGTCAGAAAATGAAAAGGAGAAAATTCTCATCAGATTAAAAAATAAAATTACATCAAGAGGATATCTGATAATTATTTCACAATCAGCGCGAACGCAGTTATTAAACAGGCAAAAAGCCGAAGAGAAATTTTACAAATTGATTTGCAGGGCACTTGAGGACAAGCCTGAACGGAAAGCTACCTCTCCTACNCTTGCATCTTTTAGGGAGAGGCTGGATAAGAAAAAAAAACGGAGCAGTCTGAAAAAGCTTCGCAAAGAAACAGAGTTGAATAATGATGATTGATAGTATACTCTTTTCTTCATCTTATTTTCATTTTCNAATATTATATTTCGATCCCATTATCATTTTTTTTTGCNGTGAAAAGAGTATGGCATTATTATTGATAATCAGGAATCTTAAAATTTACTGAACAGATTTTTTAGAATATTATTTTAAATAATGAAATTAAAAATTGAAAGTGAAAAAAAATCAAAAATAAAAGCAGTCAGCAATTCATTGCACAAATAAAAATAAATGATCGTAATATGTTATCATACAGCGCATTATAAAGTTTTAAATTTGAAATCATAAAATTGATTGTTAATAAAATGCTATTTGTGTTAATATTTCTGATACTCAAGTGATACAATGTATTAGTAGAATATATACTTTCGCCCCAATTAAATTATTTAATAGTAAAAATTAAAAAACAAATTAATCAAAAGACACGGTGAAATTTTTCATCATCTGCTATGAACGCTAACAATAATGAGGTTACGACACTCCACGGCGAGAGTCGCCTCGTGGGTTGCTCTTCTGATGAAGAGCCTGGCGCGAAAACCACGATTTTTTCGCAAAACGAAATCCCAATTCAGTTAGTTAGCAACCGAAGTTCGGAGTTCATGCACCGCTACTTCCCCCTAACAACTATCGATTCCTGGAATGATTGGAAATGGCAGCTAAGAAATGCAATTACAAGCATTGACGAGCTAAAGAAAATCATGAAATTATCCGAAAAGGAGATTATGGCTATTAATAATCTTAAAGGCCGTCTTCCAATGAGGATAACTCCTTATTTTGCTTCGCTCATTTATGAGACGGGCTATTCCNATCCGTTGCGGCGCAACGTAGTTCCTGTGGTTGAAGAGTTGCTGCAGCACAGCACAGAGCAGTCAGATCCTCTTCATGAGAAATCATTTTCTCCGATAAAGGGAATCGTTCACAGGTATCCTGACAGGGTATTGTTTACCGTTACACAAGTTTGTTCCAATTATTGCAGATATTGTACCCGTTCGCATTCAGTTGGCAAGCTTGACAAACTCGGAAGACAGGATTTCGAAAAAGCCTTCGCCTACATTGCAGCTCATAAGGAAGTGAGAGATGTGCTCATCAGCGGTGGCGACCCGCTCACCCTCACCGATGACTTACTGGAATATATACTTTCAAATATCAGGGCTATTGCGCATGTTGAAATTATCCGTATTGGAACCAGGATCCCTNTTGTTCTTCCGATGAGAGTCACGGATAACCTGGTTGCCATGCTCAGGAAATACCATCCGCTTTTCCTAAGCCTTCACTTTTCACATCCTTCAGAAATAACCGAAGAGTGTGCAAAGGCATGCAATAAACTTGCTGACGGAGGCTTCCCTCTTGGAAGCCAGACAGTACTGTTAAAGGGTATAAATGATAATGTCCCTGTCATGAAGGAGCTTATGCATAAGCTCCTTATGATAAGAGTACGTCCTTATTATCTATATCAGTGCGACCTTATCCCGGGTTCCGGCCATTTCCGTACAACGGTTAAAAAAGGCCTTGAAATCATGAAGGGACTGAGAGGTTTCACAAGTGGTTATGCAGTACCTACATTTGTTGTTGATGCCCCTGGCGGTGGCGGGAAAATTCCTTTGCTCCCAAATTATGTTGTAGAACATAACAGCGAGAAAATAGTGTTGCGCAACTACAAGGGTGTCCTCTGCGAATACCCTGAAAAATAGGTTTTAATGAAAGTTGGTTTAACTTATGACCTTCGGTCGTGGTATCTTGACCGCGGCTATTCTATGGAAGATACCGCAGAATTCGACAAGCAGGAGACAGTCGATGCTATTGCCGGAGCCCTTCATAAGATGGGATTCGAAACTGAACCGGTTGGAAATTGCTTTCAGCTGATTGAAGCTCTTGCTTCAGGGAAAAAGTGGGATCTGGTATTTAATATTGTTGAAGGTCTTTATGGCGACGGAAGAGAATCAGTAGTGCCCGCAATTCTTGATCAGTACAAAATACCCTATGTCTTCAGCGGACCTGTTATACTAGGAGTCTCACTCAATAAATATCTTTCGAGGCTGATTGTTTCTGCTGCAGGAGTTCCGGTAAGCCCTGGAATGCTTATCTCGACAAAGGAAGATATAAAAAAATGCAATCTTGAATACCCTCTTTTCATAAAGCCGGTTTCGGAAGGGACAGGAAAAGGAATTAATGAAAAAAGCATTGTAAACTCTTTTGCTGAAATGAAGGAGATGGCAGAATGGATACTTTCGAGGTTCGATCAGCCTGCCCTGCTGGAAGAATACCTTCCTGGAAGAGAGTTCACTGTAGGTGTGATTGGTCAGGGAAATGGATCTGTTGCAATTGGAGGAATGGAAATTGAATGCAAGGATAACCTTCCCTATTCGGTTGAATACAAGGAGAATTATCAGGAATATTGCAAATACATCCCAATGGCAAAGAATGTTACAGAAGAGTGCAAGAAAGTTGCGCTTGATGTATGGAATGCGCTGGGAGCCGTCGACGCGGGAAGGGTCGATTTAAAAGCCGACAGGAACGGAAGAATTTGCTTCATGGAAGTTAATCCTCTTGCCGGACTTCACCCGATCCACTCTGACCTGCCTATTCTTTCAAGAATAATCGGGATTGAATACCAGCCCCTGATGGAAATGATAATGAAAGCTACATTAGAAAGACATCATTTGACTTTATGACAGGTAGAAGATGCTGTATTATATTTAACCGACCGCGCGAGAACGCGTTGCCCGATGAACTGGACGTAATTGACCAGGTTGAGTGGATCGAGAAAAACATGCTTGAACTTGGCATAGAAACTTACCGAAAAGGAATTACTGCTGATTTTATGAACGAGATTGCCGATCTTGCTGAAAACAGGCCTGATTTTGTATTTAACCTCGTCGAATCTATAAATAATAAAGGAGAGCTTTGCTATTTCGTGCCTGCTCTTCTTAACATGTATTCCGTACCATTTTCAGGTAACCCTGTGGAGGCAATGTTTATCACGACAAGCAAGGCGCTTACAAGCAAGACCCTGAAGAGCTCCGGTATAAACAACCCGGGCGGTTATTCCCCTTCGGAATATTCAAAACTCATTCCTGGCAATCAGTATATTATAAAGCCGGTATGGGAAGACGGTTCTCTTGGAATTACAGGTGAATCTGTCTTCACTTTTACTCCGGAATATGAACAGAAACTTAAAATATTTAAGGATACTCACTGGCTTATAGAAGATTTTATCGATGGCAGGGAATTTAATATAAGTATTCTGCCGGGAGAAAACGGGCCTGAAGTAATGCCTCCTGCCGAGATGGTATTTCATAATTTTAAGTCGGACATGCCTAAGATCGTCGACTTCAGGGCAAAATGGGAAGAAGGTACTTTTGAGTATGAGAATACGATAAGAAATTTCCCGGGTGAGGATCTCGATCCGGTTCTTAAAGAGAGAATAATGGCAGTTGCTCTTGAATGCTGGCATGTCTTTGGATTGAAAGGATATGCAAGGGTTGACATGAGAATTGATAAAAATAATAATCCGTTTGTGATTGAAGTAAATGCCAACCCATGCCTTTCTCCCGACAGCGGGTTGGTGGCTGCAACAAATGCTGCAGGACTTCCTTTCACAGTAGTGCTTCAGCGCATAATCAACGATCTAAATATTTAATTGTATGGCAAAAATTTCAAAAGGGTTAAAACCGGAAGAGCGAAAGGGCGTTGAAGAGATATTGAGATCAACCGATTTTTTTTATGAATTTGAGATAGATACAGCACTTGAGCTTGCAGATGAAACGCTCTCCAAAGGCATGGAAAAAAGCGGCTACTTCTGGCTTAAGGTAGTTGACGATGAAGGTATTGTTGCTTTTGCAAATTATGGGAAAAATGCCTTTTCGACCCACTCATGGGAATTATACTGGATTGCCGTTCATAATAATTCACGACATAAGAAACTGGGAAGTGCCCTTCTGAAAGCTGTCGAAGATGATGTGCGCAAACGTGGAGGGAAGATCCTTTGGATCGAAACATCAGGCAGGCCAAAATATGCTTCAACAGAAGCCTACTATCAGCGAAACGGATATGAACTGGCTGCCAGCCTGAAGGAATTTTACGGACCAGGAGACCCTAAACAGGTATACGTCAAAGTATTATAATAAATCTATACTGGTTTTTCACAGTAAGTACTTCTAATTTAAGATAGATTTATTTGATCAGGTTGGCATTATAATATTCCGGCTTCCCGGTTACCTCCTCTCCCAGCCATCCGGGCTTTTCAAAATCTTCATATTCATCAGAGAGCTCAATCTCGGCAATTATGAGACCTTCATTTTTGCCATGAAAGACATCGACTTCAAACTTATGTGCACCTGATGGAATTATATAACGGGTCTTTTCTATCATGCCAGGCAAACAGATTTTCATCATTTCGTTAGCATCCTTTACCGGGATCCTGAATTCCCATTCGTTACGCGAAATTGAATTCCCGGCAGGCCTTCCCTTTATGGTAATGAATGCATCGTCGCCGGTTATGCGAAGCCTGATGGTCTTGTAACTGTCAATAGAAAGGTATNTCTGAATGATGTTTATCTTCTTTACTGCCAGGTTTATGAATTCCGCTTTCACAAGAAACTTCCGCTCTGTCTCGGTCGCCATTTTTTTGTTTAAAGATAATAATAAACAGTATTAGTCTTATTAAACAGGATGGCCGGTTATTCTAAAGGAGACTATCCTTAATTTCTTAACTTTTTGCAACTTTAATATATATCTGATAGTCATGCGAATTAAGGGTTGAAAGTTAAAATAGTTATTAACATATAAATATCTGAATGTCAATAAAATACATTAAATATATTTGATTAAAACCTTGAGAATCAATATCTTAAGACAAAAAGCGCTAACTTATNTCAACAAGTATGATTCCCAAGGTAAAAGAACTTAAATTAATTTCTATCTATTTGTATATCTGTGATATATATGATTCAAGCCTTAAAAACCTGTGTCAGCGATTCAGCAATAATAATGAACCTGAATTCACTGATCAAGAAGTCATGACTATTTATCTTTTTGTCATGAACGTAGAACAACGGTTAAAGATAAAACAAATACACAATTTTGCCAATGACTATCTTCGTTCTTGGTTTCCTCTTCTTCCTTCATATGAAGCCTTCAATATGAGAGTTAACCGGTTAAGTGAAGCTTTCAAGCATTTGTCAGGGACATTATTAATGTTTATAAATAAATCACATTGTTAATTGAAATATA
>JGI24135J36437_1000243_pt1 | contig 17960 bp, 18 predicted proteins | sample BarGraNGADG00211_3_FD_36437 | JGI IMG/M metagenome (IMG submission 36437)
CGGCGAGCGCGCCCATGTCGGCCCGATCCGGAACGTCGTCGACATCGTCGTCGGCATCGATCTTGTGCGTCTGATTCTTGGCCATCGGTCACTCCTCGAAGGTTGGTCGAGCGATCTTTCTTGCCGTGCTCTCGCCAAGATCTGCGCGATCCGGGGCGTCCGCACCAACGGGCTCCGGGTGACGGTGCCGGCGGCTCTCGAGGGTACTCCGCGAACGCCTGCGTGGCGACACGTCACCCCGGCGTTATGACGTCGACCACGTGCGCTGCCCTCATCCACGAGGCGGTCGTCGGCACGCGCCCGGACTGCCGACCAAGAGGAGGAGGATGAGCATGCCGGCATCGATCATCCCCGGCGTGGGACTTGGGCGAGGTGGCCGTCAACCGGACCTCATGAGCGTTCCTGTTGGCCCGGTGACCTCGGGCGATCCCTCAGCGTCGCAGCGGCGACCGCTGGACCGTCGAATGCACGTGGCCGGCGGACCCTTTACGCCGGTCTGGTCAAGGACCGAACAATGCATCAACCTCCGCGAGGCGCGGCGGCTCCCGATCGCGATCGTCGCGATCGCCTGCCTGCTGCCGGCGGCGACTCTCCTGATTGCCGCGGTCGGTCGGCAACTCCAGCCGGCCGTGTTCGAGCCGGCGGCGACCTTCCAGTCGGTCTCCGACTGGTTCACCCGCCTCTCGATCGCCGGGCTCGTCCTGCTGCTCCTCCCGCTGCCGGCCGTCGGGACCGCCCTCGGGGCGAGTCTCGTGGCCGGGGTGCTTCGGTCGGATCCAGCCCTTCGATCCGACCTCGCGGGTCTCGCCGCGGCGCTCGCCCGCATCATCCGCCGACCGGCCTTCGTCCTCGGCGTCTTCGCGGTGGCCTTCGGTCTTGTCTACTTCGCGATGCTCGCTGCCTGGCTGAGTACCAGGTGAACCGGATCGGGCATGGCATCGGCCTTCGCTTCGAGGAGACACCGGCCTCCACGATCATCCCTCCACACCGCAACATTCCGTTGCGCGATGGCATGACCGTGACGATCGGCCACACGATCCTCGCGATTCCGGGTTTCGGCGGGGTGCGCCACGAGGACGTCTACCGGGTGACGCCCGCCGGCGGCGAGGTCCTGGTCCCGTACCCGATCGCACCGGTGGTCACCGCCTGAACAGCCCGGCGGTTTCGTCGATCGAGCGTATTCTCGGTCTCAATGAACACGAGCGGTCTGGTGGAAGGCCCCGTCGGCCCAAAGGATCGCCCCCCAGTCGTTGCGGCTCGCCGACGTGACTCCTCGGAGGGTCGTGGCGACGACGCGGAGGTTCGGATAGTCCTCGACGACGCGGTCGATCATCCGGGCGAAGTTCGCTGGATCGAGGTCAGTGAGGTTCGGTCCGAGCCCTTCCACCTCGTAGCCAAGGGCTGCTGCAAGATCCTCTTCGTTGCCTAGCAGGACATCGACGCTGCCGACGAGCTCGCGATTGACCGCTCGCGCTGTCGCTATTCCGCCCAATCCTTGAACCATCCTGGATTCGAAGGAGAGTCTGGTGGTTGGGTTCCGGCGGCGTTGCGGCCAAAAGCAGGAATGTGCGGCAAGGGCCGCTCATGCAATTCAGCTCGCGACGAGCCCTGCCCGCTCAAGCGCCTCGGCGGCGCGGCGCCCGAGCGCGTCAGGGGTCTGCTGGGCATAGCGGCGGGTGACGTCCGTTGAGGAGTGCCCGAGATAGCGGCTCACTTCTTCGAGCGGCATCCCGTTGTTGACGAGCATTGTCGGGGGCGACGCCGGGCCGGTCGTTCTGGGTGGTTCCCCGTGTTCGGAATCGTGGCGGTTGGTGTTCCTGACCGGTCCCGGTGGGGGTCCAGCAATGTCACCGAAATCTCCACCTCCTGCCGTACAGGGTGGTGATTCGTTGATGCTTTCGGGGTCGTGATTCACGCTCACCACAGCCTCAATCCGTGCCGTCGGAGCGCGCTGGAAGAGCATCAAATATCCTTGCTTGCTGCCGACCCCTCTTCCACCCCCAGGACGTCGATGCGCTCAAACAGGGCGTGAATCAGCCGCTCTTCCGCGCAAGCAGTTGAGTAAGTTGGAGAACGTGGCGCTTCTCTGTGTCGCGTTCGGCTGCGCGATTGTCGTGTTGTGCTGGTCGCGTCCCGGATCTGCTGTAAAGCTCTGGCGGCGATCGAATCTAGAGGGTTGCCAAAGGACCGGGTGGAGAAGTACCCTCCTGCGAACGCGCTCGCCGCTCGTTTGCGGTACCAGCCGAATGCGGCCGGCGCGCCAGTGGGGGGAGGTCATGCGTCCCAATCCCGGTCACCCCTATCACTTGGCGATCACCTTCGAGGAGGACCGCCACCGCGATGAAGAGCGGCGCCACGAACACCACCGCGCCCTGCTCGAATCGCGGGCCGAGAGCCCGTCGTTGTGGGCAAGGCTCGAAGCCGCGGTCCTGAACCTCGTTCGGAGCGACCATTCGCTGACGCCCTACCGGTGCCGCCTTCCGGACGGGAGCATCGGCCGGGTCGCGGTCGTCCCGCAAGACGGGGCCTACAGGGTCGTCTGTCGGCTCGCGTAAGCCGGAGATGGCCGAGAAGACGCCCGACCCGGACTCCGCGCTCGCCTCCACAAGCAGGTCCGAAGGATCGTCGTCGAAGAGGACGGCGCCTGCCTCGGGGTCAGGTCCGCCCGCCGATCCCTCTGTCCGATTAGGAGCGCGTCGCGCTGGCGACGCTTCGGCGCCTGAAAAGCACCTCGCCCGTCGACCCGGAGTAGCCTTCGATGCGGCCCCCGGCTCCGCACCGGGCGCTCGCTCTCTTCGGAGGGTGGGACGCGCACCGTGCGACTGTCGGGGCGCATGCACGTGGTTGACACGGGCGGAATTGGGACTGAGATCGGGGCAGGCGAGGCGTATGACATCGCGCCGAGCCACGACGCGTGGATCGTCGGGAATGACATGTTTGTCGGCCTCGAGTTCAGGAGTGCAGATCAGTACGCGAAGCCGAAGTAGGTCATCCGGAACCGGGCCGAGGCGCGCTATCCGGTCGATGAGGCACGTTGCGAGCTGGTGACGTAGTCCAGCGTCCGCGGAAGATGTCCCGAATGGGATAGGGCCGTCCCTCGGTCCACGTCTCGCGTCCACGGATGGCGGTCATCAGTTCGGCTTCCGTGTCACCGTGGAAACAGGTCTGTCCGCGCCCGACCGAGCGGGCGACGTGGGCGTCGGACCCGCCGACGACGGCATACCCGCAGCGCTTCGCCAGCCTTTCGACTCGCCGTCGCCAGCCGGGCAACCACGCGGCCAGTGGATGCATCGCCTCGAGGGCGTCCGGGCGACAGCGGAGGTCGCCTTCGGCCAGCTCAACGAGCAGGTGAGCGGAGGCCGCCATGTGGGTCGGCAGCAGCGGATGGGCAACCACGGCGATCCCGCCCTGATCGTGGACGGCGGCGACTGCATCGGCGAGGGACAGCCCGGCCGGCACGAGCGCAGTGAGGCCGACCCCCAGCAGGTGCCCTTCGCGGGTGGTGATCTCCTCGCCGACCACCAGCCCGATCGGGATTCCCTCGTCGCGCGAACGAGCGACAAGCTCTCGGGCCACATCAACGCGGTTGTGGTCAGTGAGGACGGCGACCTGCAGATCACTCGCACGGAGAGCCGCATAGACCGCCATCGGCGTCTTGGCGCTGACCGCATTGCCGCTGGGATGAACATGGAGATCCGCGTGACCGACGGGTGGAAGAGGGTGCATCCGGGTACATCATCACAGAGGTTGGAGGAGGGAGTGACGATCCGCCGAGCGCGGGGTCGGACGTGGCAACACAGGGGTGCGCAGCCTCAGTCCGGCGACCGCGCTCACCTACCTCAGACCACGAGTCTCGCCCCGGCCACTCCCAACCGATCTGACTTCGATCGCGCCCGGTCAGCCGGGTTCCTCGTCGCTCTTGGCGTCCTTCTTCCAGCCGAGGTGCTTGCGCAGCCAGCCGACCGACGCGAGGTGGTACGTCGCCGTCTCATCGTAGGCCACGAGTCCCTCGATCTGCGACCGCGTGAGAGCCGTTCGCACCTCCACGAGCGACATGCTCTCGATGTCGTCGGCGGAGACCATCACGTCGCCGCGTCGACCGGTGAGGGCGACCCGCAGCCCGTGGAAGATGTCTTCGGCGTCAGACCCGAGCACNTCCTGTACGACGCCTACGCGAACGCCGTCGCTCGAAGTCACGGGCGTGCCATAGACGATGGAACGCCACGAGATTGGCTGGGTTTCCGGCACGTGGACCTCCTCGAACCGTTCATTGGACGCGGCATCAGCAATGGTAGTCCGGGATCGGCCCTGACTCGGGGCGCTGCCTCCGAGGAACCACACGGTCCGCGGGCGCGTCCGGGGAGGTGCGCGCCCGGCGATTCCGCGGGGGTTCGCGACCAAACGAGTACCCGGCCATGTCCAGCGCATCACGGTTCCTCGGTGTCGGGGTCGCCCTTGGCCTCGCGGCGGGCCTGCTCGTCGGCGTGGGCCTGACCCAGGCGGGCCGGGCGGCTGCCGCGGCGCCCTCGGCCGCCCCGAGCCTTGCATCGAGCGGCGCAGTGGCCGGGGCACCGGGCGCGCTTCCGGCGATCACGACGGGTGGGAGCACCGTCACATCGTCCGGCCCGGCCATCGCCTACCCGTACTTCGCGGGCTCCCCGGGCGTGGCGCCCGACCACACCATCGTCGTCACGGGCCTCGGGCAGGCTGACCTACAGAGTGACGGCTCCAATCAGGCTGCCGCCCAGAAGACCGCCCTCGCTGCCGCGCTGGCCGACGCGAAGGCGCTGGCCGACGCCATCGCCGCGGACACCGGGCTCTCGATCAGCGGGGTGCTGTCGGTGAGCGCCTCCGTGTCACCCGGTTTCGGTGTCATGCCGCTCGTCGCCAAGGGATCGGTGACACCGCCCTGCGTCGTGGCCGTGCCCGGGAGCGGGCCGCCGACGAACGGGAAGACGACCCTGCCGCAGCCGGTCTGCCCGCCCACCTACCAGCAGACCCTCAGCGTGTCGCTGACCGTGGAGTACCGGGTCGGCTGAGGGTGCAGCGGCCGACCCTGCGCCTCCTTGGCGTGCGCCCGGGCAACGCCACCATCCTGCTCGACGGTAGCGCCACGGGTCGACCGGGGCCGTCCCTATGCTTCGTGATGGGATGGCGCTCCCCCTCGTCGTCGTGGGTGATCCAGAGCGGCGCCCACCTGTAGTCTCCCGCCAACGCGGCCCTCGGTTCGGGGAGGGTTTCCGACAAGGTGTCCACGGCAGGCTCGTGAAGGAGAGTAATTGCACCATGGATATCGACGAGGCGATCTCTGGCCGCCGCTCGACGCGGGACTACACGGCACAAGCCGTTGACGACCAGAGCATCCGTCGCCTGATCGACGCCGCCGTGCACGCGCCGAGCGCGTCAAACGGGCAACCGTGGACGTTCACGGTGGTTCGCGATCAGGGCCTGCTCGACCGAGTCTCGGACGCTGCGAAAGCCCACCTGCTCGCGACCTTGCCCGCTGGCCCCCAGTCCGACCGTTACCGGACGTCGCTCAGTGATCTGGACTTCCAGATCTTCTATCACGCACCGGCGCTGATCCTGATCTCGGGGATTGCGCAAGGCCCGTGGGTCGTCGAAGACTGCGCGCTGGCTGCCGAGAACCTCATGCTCGCCGCGTACGGTGACGGACTTGGCACGTGCTGGATCGGCTTCGCGCAGGGCTACCTGAACACGCCGGAGGGGAAGAACGCGCTCGGCCTCTCGGTGGCGTGCGTGCCAGTCGCGCCGATCATCGTTGGCCATCCGAAGGCCGAGACAGCGCCCACTCCCCGGAAGGAGCCAGAGATCCGCTGGGTTGGCTGATTGCCCCGACGACCTGTGGGTGACAGCAACGGCAATCCGATCAAGCTTGTCACGACCGGGGGCCGCGCCGACGGACTCGGGTTAGGGAGCCGACGGCTCGGCCGGGCGAGCCGGGTACGATGGCGTCCATAGGCGAGCGCCCAGAGCGCTTCGAACCAGCCAATGACCGAGAAGAACACGCCGAACAGGACGTATTCGGCGAAGTGCTCGCCGATGACTGCGAATAGCGAGGATGCCTGACGGCCCGGGCCCGTCGCCGCTGTTCCACTGGCACTGGCCCGCTGCTGATCTGCCTATGCGATCTCAGATGCCCGGTGGATATAGCTCGGAACGTTCGTCACCGGGATCAGCAGGGAAGGTGACGGAGTGTCGGGGCTAATCCTGTCGCCCCGTCCATACTCGACGTAACCGCACCGGGCCGCACGACCTTCGGGCGTGCGATGGTCACCGGCGGCGATGGTCACCGGCAGACCGCCTTGACGTCCGGGCGTCCTACGCCTCGGCGATTACCCCGATCGAGATCCGAAAACCGGCGTGCCGTTGCACGGGAGGCATCAGGGTACCTTGACCAACCGGCGCGTCGCCGGGGAACCAGCGCACCCATTCGTCGTTGAAGATGTCGAACTCTGCCGGGTCGCGCAACGACCAGTTCGCCCAGACAACCTTGTCGAGCGAGCTCCCTGCAGCTTCAAGCCTGGCTTTCAGGTTGCGCAGGCATTGGCGCGTCTGTTCCTTGATCGCTCCGCTGACGACCTGGCCGGTGTCAGGATCGACAGGCCCTATCGACGAGACATAGACCATGCCTCCGGCCGCGACCGCCCGGCCGTACCCGACGGTGGGTCGGGATGCAGCGGACGGCTGAAGCGTCTCTCCGGCGACCCATCTCCCCTTCCCCTGGCGGACCAGGCCTGGTCGCGTGGGGTCTTCGGCGGGGATGCCGAATTCCCCGGGCGGGAGTTGGATCCCGTTCGCATTGAACTTCCCCATGAACGTCGGCCGGATCCCGGTCGGCTTGAGAAGCCCCTGGACCTTTCCGTCTCGAACGCCGGTCTGCTCGAACCCGAAGATGTCCTGGATGAGGATCTCGTCGTCTTCGATCCCGTAGACCTCGGTGATGTTGACGACCTTGCGAGAGCCGTCCTGCAGGCGCGCTGTATGGACAATCAGGTCGACAGCGGAGGCGATCTGCTCGCGGATGGCCCGCAGCGGCAGCTCATAGCCGGTCATGAGTACCATCGTCTCGAGCCGGCGGAGCATGTCCGCCGGGCTGTTCGCGTGCCCGGTGGATAGCGAGCCGTCCTGGCCTGTCGTCATGGCCTGGAGCATGTCCAGGGCCTCGCCCGCGCGGCACTCACCCACGATGATCCGGTCGGGGCGCATGTGCAGGGCATTGCGCAACAGATCGCGGATCGTGATCTCGCCGCTGCCCTCGAGATTTGGCGGGCGCGACTCGAGTGTCACGACGTGCACCTGACGGAGCTGCAGCTCCGCGGCGTCCTCGATCGTGACGATCCGTTCGTCCCCGGGGATGAAGGAGGAGAGGACGTTGAGCGTCGTCGTCTTGCCCGAACCGGTGCCGCCGGAGACGAAGAGGTTGAGTCGGGCCTCGACGCAGGCCCTCAGGAAGTCGAACATCTCGGCCGTTGCCGTGCCGAGGCGGACGAGGTCGTCCACCGTTAGCGGCTTGGCGGGGAACTTGCGGATCGTGATCACCGGTCCGACGAGCGAGAGCGGTTCGATGACCGCATTGACCCGCGAGCCGTCGGACAAGCGGGCGTCAACCCTCGGGCTCGACTTGTCGATCCGCCGTCCGATGGGGGTGATGATCCGGTCGATGACTCGCAGCACGTGCTCGTCGTTCACAAAATGGCTGTCGACGCGCTGGATCTTCCCGTTCCGCTCGATGTAGACGTGGCTTGGGCCGTTGACCATGATCTCGGTGATCGTCTCGTCGCGAAGAAGCGGCTCGAGGGGCCCGAGGCCCGTCAAGTCGTCGGCCATCGCATCGATCAGGCGCAGACGTTCGTCCCGCGTCACGATGAACCCATGCGCGTCGATGGCCCGGTCGACGGTGCCCTCGATTTTGCTTCGGGCGTCAGCCGCGCCGGGGACCTCGCGCAGCGCGTCGAAGGCCCTGATGAGCTCGTCCAGAAGGCGAACCCTGATCTCGCGCAGCAACTCCTCCCGAGCTGGGCTCGGAGCCAGGTTCGGCGCCGCGCCAGGCCCGACGGGTACCAGTGCGCCGGCATTCGGGATGTCGGCTCCGTGTTGCGCTCGCTCAACCCGTTGGAGCAGCGACATCACCAACACCTCCGTCGGGTCTTCGTCGTGACTCCAGATGGGTCGTGATCCAGGCCTGCGCGAGAACCGGTCGACCGGGCGGACTCCCGCCACATTGCCCGTCGATCTGGACCGGCCGGTCTACCCAGCGTGGATGTCATAGGTCAACGCTAGCACGAGCACAGGACGAACGGATGGCCCCACGGGACCTTTGGCGGTGCCCGTCGTCACCGCTGGCTGGACCGGAGTCGGTCCGGGCTCGCCGCGGCGAAGCCGTGCGCCATGGTCGGCGGCCAGGTCGCGGAGCCGGGGCGGTCCGGGGCTGGCGAGCTGCTGCCGGCGGGGATCGTCGTCATGACGGTCCGTCGTCTCGCCGGGCGAAAGGCCCTCGCTTCGCGCGTCCTGCGACGCGCACGGCCCAGAGATGGGCGACCACCTTGGCGAACAGGTCGCCCATGACGCGTGCCGTCGTCGGGAACGCGTGTATGGTGACCGCGAGGACGTCCAGCGTCGTGCCGGTGCGGATCGCCAGGACCGCCTCGTGGATCGCTTCGGCTGCCGCGGGGGCGGCGATGAACGCGCCGAGGAGCGTCCACGTCCCGCGATCGACGACGATCGTGACGCGTCCCTTCGCCTCGGCGGCGAACCCCTTCGCGGTGGTGGCGAGATCCGCGACAGCCTCGAATGCGCCGCGGCCGGCAGCGCGCGCCTCCTCGAGTTGGAGGCCGACGCCCGCGACCTCCGGATCGGTGTAGAGGCGGCTGANCAGGCTGAGGCCCCGGGCCGAAATGGCCCCGTTCTGATCCGGCGACGAAGATCGAACGTTCGAGGCCGCTCGGTCGTCTGGAAGAACATGAGGTCTCTTCCGCGATACCCGGCGGCACGTCGCGTGACGGTGGCGTTGTTGGCTTCGCTCATTGGTGGCTGTGTCGCATCGACCCCGCCGAGCGCGGCTCCGTCGACGTCGACCGCAATGCGAGTGTCCCCGAGCTTGTCCCCGAGCTCGTCCCCCAGCTCGCCTTCCGCCTCGCCAGCCACCGCTGCGGCGGCGCACACCTCTGCGCCGGCGACGCGGACCCCCGCCACGCACACCCCTGCGCCGGCGACTCGGACCCCCGCCAGGCCCACTCCGGCCCCGACGGCTCCGGCCACCTGCGCGGTGCGAACGCTGGCGTCCATGACCGAATCGCAGCGGATCGGGCAGGTCTTCATGCTCGGGCTCACCAAGGACCGCCTGGATGCCTCCGAGCGCGCGGCCATTGCCCAGTTCCATTTCGGGTCGGTGGCGTTCACGACACAGACGGCAGCTGGCGTCGCGGCCGTTCGCGCCGTCGCCGACGCGGTCCAGGCTCAGGCCACGCCGGCGGCGACCGGCAGTGTGAGGTTCTTCGTCGCCGCCAATCAGGAAGGCGGCCTGATCCAGGGGCTGTCGGGAGCCGGGTTCGACGTGATGCCGTCCGCGCTGAGCCAGGGAACGCTGGCACCTGCGGTGCTCGAACGGATGGCCGCACGATGGGGCCGCGAGCTGCGCGCCGCCGGCATCAACCTCGACTTCGCGCCCGTCGCCGACGTCGTGCCACCGGGCACCGACGCGCAGAACGCCCCGATCGGTCAGCTGGAGCGCGAGTTCGGCCACGATCCGGCTACCGTGTCGAGCCACGTCGCGGCGTTCATCGCTGGCATGCGGGAGGCCGGCATCGCGACGACCGTGAAGCACTTCCCCGGCATGGGCAGGGTCGCGGGCAACACCGATTTTACGGGCGCGGTCAGCGACTCCGCCACCACGCGGGACGACCCGTTCCTCGAGCCGTTCGCGAGGGCGATCGACGCGGGCGTCCCGTTCGTGATGGTCTCCCTCGCGACGTACGAGCGGATCGACCCCGCGCACCTGGCGGCGTTCTCGCCCGCCGTCATGGGAGGGATGCTTCGCCGCGACCTGGCCTATCGCGGGGTCGTGATCTCGGACGCGCTCGGGGCCGCCGCGGTGGCGGCAATCGCGCCCGCCACGCGCGCCGTCGACTTTCTCGACGCGGGCGGCGACATGATCGTCTCGAACCAGCTCGCCCCGGCCATCGAGATGGCCCAGGCTCTCGCGTCACTCGCAGCGGAGAGGATCTCGTTCCGCGAGCGTGTCGACGACGCTGCGCTTCGAGTCCTGCGCGCCAAGGAGGCCGTGGGCCTCCTTGCCTGCGGCGGCTGACGCGCGTCGACCGCGAAAGGACCGCCTCCGAATCGGCCCGAAAGCGGCGCCGCGCGGAGCACGAATCGGACCGTCTTTGGGGAGTGTTCGAGAACCTCGTACGCTAGTCGACGATGCATCTGCCCCGGCCCACACATTGGCGCGCGTTCGCCTCGGCCCACTACCGGCCCTTCCAGGCAATCGCCGTCGGCCAGGCGTTCACCGCGTCGTATGCCTCGGATGCGCTCTTTGTCCCACTCCTGGTGTGGCTGGGCGCGCCCCCGGCGCTGGTGGTCATGGTCGGCGCCGTCCCGGTCGGAGGCGCGGCACTACAGGCATTCGCGCCGCAGATCCTGCGCCGGCTAAAGGGCGACTTGCGCGGGCTCACGCTGGTCCTGGCCGTCGCCGAGGTCCGCGGCTTCGTCCTCGCAGCGATCGTGGCCGGGGTAGCCGCCGGCGCCGTGGACCAGGTCCAGGGAATCGCGCTCATCTCGGTTACCGTGGCGATCGGTCAAACGGCCGGAGTCCTGTCGGGCTCGAACATCGTCCTGTGGACGGCCGTCGTGCTGCCCGATGCGGAGCGCCGCCTGGTCGGACCCCGGATGGGCGCTCTCACCATGGCCCTGTCGACCGCCCTTCTCCTGCCCGCCGGCTTCGTCCTCGACGCGGGGACGCGGGCGATCGGCCTGTGGGCCTACGTCGCCTTCTTCCTTGTCGGCGGAATGGCGTCGACGCTGACTCCGTTGGCCGTGGCCCGGCTTCCCCGTCCCGGGCGAGTGCTCGTCGCCCGCGAGACCGCCGGAGGCGCCGAAGTGCCGCCCGGGTTCCGCAGCTTCATGGACGTGAGCGTGATCGCCTCCTTTGGGCAGGGCCTCCTGCCCGCCCTGTCGCTCTACGCCCTGAGCGTTCTCGGGATGTCGGCCGGCTTCGCCGTCGCCCTTTCCGGCGTCGCGGCGGCNGGCGCGCTGGCTGGCTCGCTGGCNGCGGGCTCGTTCCTCTTCGGCGGCTCGTCGAGCCGCGTGCTGCGAGCCAGNTTCCTCGTTCGNGCAGTCGCGGCGGCGTGNTGCGNCGCGGCGATCCCGGCGAATCCGCTCGCGCCCGNATTCCTGCTGGTCGGCTCGGCGCTCTTCAATGGCGCAGGAAACGCCGGGGCCCTGGCGACCAACGAGCGCCTGTACCGTCTCGCTCCGGCGCAGGCTCGTGTCCACTGCCAGAGCCGGTTCGTCGGTGCGACAGCGGCGGCCGCGGGCACGGGGGCTGTTGTCTGCGCAACGGCGCTCACCCTGGCGCCCCCGCTCGCGTGGGCCGTCTACACGGCCCTCTACGCCGGGTCGGCGATCAGTCGAACGATCGCGACGTTTCGGACCGAGGTCTCCGCTTCGTGGACTAGCCCGTCCTCTCCTCCGGCCGAGACCTCGATTCCGAGGAACGGCACCGGCTAGCGAACGGGCCACATCCGGAAGCTCCGCTGGAGCGCGCTCTGGCTCAGCTGCGAGGTGAGCTGGCCTGATCGGATGAGCCAGACAAACGGGACCGGGGAAGACGATACGCGGCGGTCTGGCCTAGACTCGGAACGTGGCACGTCTCGTGGAGCGGGAGGTCAACGCTCCGGTTCGGACATTCCCAGCCCGGCCGCGCCCGATCGTGAAGGCGACGGATCTCGGGTCCGCCCAGGTCCTCAAGCACCTGGACATGTTCCTGGTGTCCGACGCCTTCGGCGACATCCACCTCGACAGCCGCGGCATGGGCCTGTACGACGGCGACACCCGAATCCTGTCATGCAGCGTGCTGCGCATCGCCGGCGAGCGCCCGGTCGTGCTCTATTCCGACCCCGGCGGGAGCTGGCGTGGCGTCGTGCAGGCCACGAACCCCGAGTTCCGCAAGGACCCGGGCGACAAGATGGGCGGCGACGAGCGGATCCTGCGCCAGACGATCTCGATCGCGCGCGAACGGACGATCGCCGAGGCCTACCGCGAGCGCCTCGATATCGAGAATCACGGGCCGATCACGTTCGACTGCAACGTCGAGCTCGAGTTCGACGCCGACTTCGCCGACATCTTTGAGGTTCGCGGCTATTCCCGGCCGGCTCGCGGGAAGCTCCTGCCGATCGAAGCGACCGCCGACGGCGGGCTCGTCTTCGGGTACCTGGGGCTCGACGGCGTCACCGTGAGGACGCACTTCGCCTTCGATCCGGCGCCAACGCTGGAGCAGACGCGGGACGACCAGGATGGCTCAGTCGTCGCCCGCTGGACGAGCCTGCTCCGCCCCGGCGAGCGGCGCCAGATCGCCTGGACCGTGCACGCCTCGCGTGAGCCGGCGCAGAGCGTCCACGCGCTCGATCCGGACGCGCTCGATCCGGCCCACGCCCATGCCAGCTGGCTGAGCAAGAGCTCGGTCATCGAAACCGACCACGAGTTGATCAACCAGGTCATCGGCCGCTCGCTGGACGACCTGTGCCTGCTCGAGTCGACCGACCCGCTCGGCGATCGGTTCATCGCCGCGGGCGTGCCCTGGTTCACGACGCTCTTCGGGCGCGATTCGCTGATCACCTCGCTCCAGACGGTCTCCTTTGCGCCGCGCCTGGCGATCCAGTCCCTGGAAATTCTGGCCAAGCGCCAGGCCACGGCCGTCGACGCCTGGCGCGACGCGGAACCGGGCAAGATCCTGCACGAGTTCCGGACCGGCGAGATGAGCCGGACCGGCGAGCTCCCGTTCGCGCCCTATTACGGCTCGATCGATTCGACGCCGCTGTGGCTCATCCTGCTCGGCGAGACGCACGACTGGACCGGCGACGACGGCCTGGTCGATCGACTCTGGCCGAACGCCCTGGCCGCGCTCGAGTGGATCGATCGCTGGGGCGATCGCGACGGCGACGGTTTCGTGGAATACGAACGGCGGGCGGAGACCGGCCTTCGAAACCAGGGCTGGAAGGACTCCAGCGATTCGATCCGCTGGCTTGACGGCACGCTGGCCGAGACGCCGATCGCCCTGGCCGAGGTCCAGGGCTACGTCTTCGATGCCAAGCGGCGGATCGCCCGGCTGGCGCGGCGGCGTGGCGAAGCCGGCCTGGCCGACAGGCTCGAGAACGAGGCGTCGGTGCTGCAGCGCCGGTTTGCCGAGCACTTCCGGCTCCCGGACGGGTCCATTGCCATGGCCCTCGACGGAGCCAAACGGGCCGTCGATACCATCGGCTCCAACGCCGGTCACGCTCTGTGGAGCGGGATCGTCCAGGCCGAGCACGCCCCGGCGGTTGCCGCCGCGCTTGGATCGAGCGCGATGGTCTCGGGGTGGGGATTGCGAACGTTTGCGACGGACCAGCCCGGCTACAACCCGATCGGCTACCACACGGGGACCGTCTGGCCGCACGACACGGCGATCGCGGCCGCGGGCCTGCGTCGCTACGGCTTCGACGACGCCGCAGACATCCTGTCGAGCGGCATGCTGGCCGCCGCGCAGCACTTCCCGGCCTTCCGACTCCCGGAGCTATTCTGCGGCTTCGACCGGGCGTCGACCGGCGCCCCGATCGCCTATCCCGTGGCCTGTTCGCCCCAGGCCTGGGCGGCCGGTGCCGCCTTGATGCTGATCCGCACGATGCTGGGTCTGCAGGCGGACGCTCCGAACCGGCGGCTGACCCTGGACCGCCCGATCTTGCCGGCCGGCCTGACCAAGGTCGTCATCCGCGGCCTCCGGGTGGGCGACGCCTCGTGCGATCTCCTCCTGCATCGATGGCGCGGGCTGACCAGCGCGGAGGTCCTGCGCAAGGATGCGCAGTTGGAGGTCGTCGTCCGACTATGAGCGCCCGGACAGGGCGTGGGGCCGGCCAGCCGCTGCGGATCGCCCAGGTCGCTCCGCCCCTGGAGGCCGTCCCGCCGATCGGTTACGGGGGAACCGAGCGGATCGTCGGCGAGCTGGTTCGTGAGCTCGATCGGCGTGGCCACCAGGTCACGACCTTCGCGAGCGGCGATTCGAGGGTGCCTGGCCGACTCGTTCCGACGGTCCCACGGGCGCTTCGCCCGATCGGCTTCGGCGACGACCCCACCTCGTCGTTCCGCCGGACGGTCGAGCTGGTCCTGGAACAGCAGGACGGTTTCGATCTCATCCACGCCCATGTCGATCCGTGGAGCCTGGAGCTCGCCCGGCGCGCGCGGATTCCGGTCGTGTCCACCTTTCATAGGCGGCTCGACCTGCCGTGGGCGCGCGATGCCTTCCACGATGGCGGGCGTGGGCTGGTGGCTGTCAGCCGGGACCAGGCGCGGGTCCACCCGACGGCCGACTGGACCGTCATCCACCACGGCCTGACCTTCCATCCGCCTCCGCTGGCCGAGGCGCTGGGGGAGGACTTCTGCTTCGTCGGCCGGATGGCGCCCGAAAAGGGGTTCCTTGACGCGATCGAGATCGCTCGACTGACCGGCCGGCGACTCATGGTGGCGGCCAAGACGCCGACCCTGGCGATCGAGATCGAGTATCACGACGCGGTGATCGCGCCGGCGCTCGATCGCGCCGACGTCACGATCCTGGGGGAGCTGTCGGAGGCGGACCGTGATGCGCTCGTGGCGGGGAGTCGGGCGTCGCTCGTCCCGTCGGCGGGGCCGGAGCCGTTCGGGCTGGTCGTCATCGAGGCGCTCGCCTGCGGCACGCCGGTCCTCGCCCGCCGCGCCGGTGCGATCCCCGAGATCCTGCGCGACGGGATCGATGGGTTCATCGGCGACGACGCACAGCAACTCGCCTTCTTCGATGCGCGACTGGATGGGCTGGATCGGGCGGCGATCCAGGCGGCGGCGCTCGAGCGCTTCGATGTGGGCCGCATGGTGGATGCGTACGAGGCGCTGTACGCGCGACTGCTGGGCACCTGACCGGCGAGGGGCCACGTCGTGACGGCCGGGTCGCCGACGGGCCGATAGCCCCGGCTGCCATGCGGCGGCTGCCGTCCCGACCGCTCCTGTTGCCGCCCTGAGTGCCACGTTGCCTCGCCATACGCCGTGAAGATTCACAGCCGTGAAGATTCCGGCTTGACGCGCGCCGCCGACGCGTGATAATGCGCGTTACTAACGCGAGTTAGTCGCTTCTGGCCAACCGTCCCGCCCCGCATCGCCCCCCATCCCCACCGCTCGACCTCGCCCCGACGGGGTTCGTCCAGGCAGGAGGACCCTTGACCCAGAGAAGGCCACGAGCGACGAGCGCGGACGTGGCCGCTCGGGCCGGCGTTTCGCGCACCACGGTCTCGTTCGTGCTCAACGCCCGGACCGACGCCGGCATCTCGCCCGGGACGTGGCGCCGAATCGAGGAGGCCGCGCGCGAGCTCGGCTACCATCCCCACGGGGCGGCTCGCGCGCTCGCGGGAGGGGCGTCGCACACGATCGGTCTGGTGCTGCGCCAGTCGGCCGAGCAAGTCGCGGCCGACGCCCTCCTCGCCGAGACGCTGTGGGGCGTCGCGTCCGAGGCCCGCACTGGCGGCTATCGCGTGCTCGTGGAGCCGCTCTCCCCAAACGATGGCCGATACAGCGAACTCCTTGTCTCCCAACGTGTCGACGGGCTGATCGTCTCCGGCCCCCGGGTGGACGACGAGGAGCTTGCCGCGCTGGTCGCCGACGGCTTCCCGATCATCCTCCAGGGTTCCCTGCCCGATGTGCCGGCCCCCAGCGTGGACATCGACAACCGGGCCAGCGCGCGGACCGCGGTCGAGCACCTGATCGGCCTCGGCCACCGCCGGATCGGCTGCATCACCAACGCCCCGCTCGCATACACGGCGGCCGCCGACCGGGTCGCGGGGTACCGCGATGCCCTCGCGAAGGCGGAGATCGGATTCGATGCCGGTCTCATCGTCGAGGGTGCCTTCGATGCCGCGAGCGGTCACGCCGCGATGACCAGCCTGCTCGCCGAAGCGAAGGACGTCACTGCGGTGTTCGTCGCCAGCGACATCGTCGCCTTCGGGGCGCTGCGCGCAATTCGGGAGGCCGGCCGCCGGGTCCCCGCCGACATCTCGGTCGTCGGCTTCGACGACATCCCCCTTGCCCGCCATTTCGACCCACCCCTCACGACCATCCGCCTGCCGGCGAACGCGCTGGGAGCAGCCGTCGGCCGGGCGCTCGTCGATCGACTGGCCGGCCGGCCCACGAGCGAACGGACCCTTCTCCCAACGGAGCTGATCGTCCGCGAGTCCACGGCCGCCTGCCGCAACCGCACTGGAGGGCCATGACACAACCCAGGAGGAGCGAGCTAGCGCGACCAGATAGACAGGAGGAGTTCATTCCGTGATCGAACAGACACGCACCACGCGCACCCGGGCGGCGACCGCGATCGCCGTCCTTGCGATCATCGCGGCCGCCTGCTCCGGCAGTGCGACCCCGACGCCGGCTGCCAGCGCGGCCGCAAGCGCGGCCGCAAGCGCAGCTGCCAGCACCGCGGCGTCGCCGTCCGCGGCGGCGTCCGCAGCAGGCGGGTCCCTCGCCGGCCAGTCCGTCACGGTCATCGGTACCTGGGGCGGCGCCGAGCAGGACGCCTTCATGGCCATGGTCAAGCCCTGGGAGACCCAGACGGGCGCGACCGTGAAGTACACGGGCACCCGCGACCTGAACACCGTCCTCACGACCGGTGTCGCGTCAGGCGTCCTGCCCGACCTCGCTGGCCTCCCCGGACCAGGCCAGATGACCCAGTGGGCCGACAGCCTCGTCGACCTCGGCCCCATCCTCGACGTCGCCACCTACAAGTCGGAGACGGCCGCGCCGCTCGTCGACCTCGGCACCGTCAACGGCAAGCTGGTAGGCGTCTTCATCAAGACGTCCGTCAAGGGCCTGATGTGGTATGACCCGAAGACGATCGACCTCTCGGCAGGAGCGCCCGCAACGTGGGATGCGCTCCAGACCCTCATCACCGCGAACAAGGCCAAGGCCGCATCCCCGTGGTGCCTCGGCGTCGAGTCCGGCGCCGCATCGGGCTGGCCGGGCACGGACTGGATCGAGGACCTCGTTCTCCGCCAGGCGGGCCCGGACGTCTACAACAAGTGGTGGCAGGGCAAGGTCAAGTGGACCGACCCGGCCATCAAGACGGCGTTCCAAACCTTCGGCCAGGTCGTCGCCCAGGCGTACGGCGGCGCGACCGCGGTGAACGCCACCAACTTCGCGAACGCCGGCGATCCGCTCTTCAAGACGCCGCCCGGCTGCCTCTTCCTCCACCAGGCGAGCTTCATCACCGGGCTCGGCGGCTTCGTGAAGGCCAAGTCGGGAACCGACTACAACTTCTTCCCGTTCCCGGACATCAACACCCAGTTCACGGGCGCCATTGAAGGCGCGGGAGACCTGTTCGGCATGTTCCACGACACGCCGGCGGCTCGCTCGCTCATGGCGTACCTCGTCACCGCCCCGGCCCAGGACATCTGGGTCAAGATCGGTGGGGCGATCTCGGCGAACAAGAACGCAACCGACTATCCGGACGANATCAGCAAGCGCTCGGCGGCGCTCCTCGCGAACGCGAAGGTCTTCGTCTTCGACGCGTCGGACCTGATGCCAACCGCGATGAACGCCCAGTTCTGGACGGACATCGTCAAGTACGTGCAACACCCGGACCAGCTGGACGCGCTCCTGGCCGACCTCGACAAGACGCAGAAAGACGCCTACGCCGCTCCGTAGTCCTCCTCGTCTCCCGGGGCGGGCGGTGA
>JGI24135J36437_1000244_pt1 | contig 17931 bp, 10 predicted proteins | sample BarGraNGADG00211_3_FD_36437 | JGI IMG/M metagenome (IMG submission 36437)
ATTGAAGCTTTCAGGTTTGTCCACCAGACCTCAGTTTCCTGTTCAGCCCATCCGGGTTTAAGAGCTATTATTTTCATCTCATCGGAAGGGGAAAATGCAGTTGCCAGGCATTTTCCTGATTCTCCGTCTATTACTGAAGCTTTTACTGACGAACTTCCAAGATCTATTCCCAGTAATAACATATGATTTAAATTCTCTTGATTATGGTTCTTTCTATTTGTTTTTTACTTTCCTGTACCAAAACTATTGATAAGCTAAGCAAAATCATTTTACTTAAATGAATCAAATAGTTTTGGACACAAAGTACACATTTTTTAACAAAACACTAGAGCTTTGTCAAAACTACATTTCTGAACTCAACATCTTTTCCTTCGCTTTGCAGAACGATGTATCCTTTGTTGACAGACACTTCGGTTCCTTTATTCTGAAGTACTCCATTAACTTTCACTTCAATAGTATTACTCTTGCATATAATATCCATAGAATTCCATTCACCAACAGGTTTCTCAGATGATTCAGCCATTTTTTTAATCATCCTTCCTTTCTTTGTCTTATCTGTTCTTTCTTTCATATCGGTCTCGCCCACGCACGCAAAATCACCAGCATTCCCAGCCTGTAACTGACATTCTATACCTGTTATCCAAATAGTATCGGGCAGTTGACAATGAACAAAAACGCCACTATTTGTGCCTTCGACCGGCCAGCGCCATTCCACATGGAGCGTATAATTTGAAAAGGTTTCTTTTGTACGCATATAACCAAATGGATTTCCAGTGATATGTATAACATTCGACTGAACAGTGAAAACAGTGGAAGGATCGACTTTGGGGTCTTTAAGGTAAAAGGTCCAATTACTTAAATCCTTACCATTGAATAATTGGATGCCCTGCGCTTTTGAATCTTTTGATTTTGACTGAGTGAAGCCAACATTTGTTGTCCCAATAAAAATCAGAGCAATTAACAGGATTACCTGAATAGATTTTGTTTTCATAGCATTTGATTTTGTTTAGTTTAAAAATTTAATTAAAAATAAATTTCAAATTATCGTATTTATTATTTGAATGAAAATTTATATCTTAATACACTTATTAAAACATAATCTTCATACCGCTAAAAAAATTGCGTAGTGGTGACGGGTTATAATACCTTCCACCTACCGCATTCAAATCATTGCCTAAACAATATGTTTCATTAAGAAGGTTATCTACACCAAAATAAAATTCAAGATTGTAATTAGTTGCTGTTTTAATTCGCCAACCTGCTTTTATCTGGACTAGATTATAATCATCTGAAAATACACTATTTACATCATTCAGAGGGATACGAGCAGTGTAATTATGTTGTACAAAAAGATAGATGCCGGCAGGGAAAGTTATACTTATAGCTGTGACAATAACCTTCTCAGGTACGCCTGTAAGTTTGTTGCCTGAATAATCATTTATTGATTGCCAGTAATTGCTGAATGTAAATTTGCTCAGAGTAAAGCTATTGTGCAACTGAAGACCATGAATAAGCCCAATGTTACGCGGTTCAATTATCCAGGCGCTTAAAGTCGATTCAAAACCAATCTGTTTGGTGCCCCCAACATTTACAAAGTATTCTGTATTATTATCATTCAGTCTGCGAACTATAGCATCCTGAAGTCTGTAATCAAATACCAATGCATCAAGCCAGAAGCGATTGTTTGTGTTCTGAAGGCGAATCCCTGTTTCATAGTTCCAACCATTTTCCGGCTGCAATTCAGTATTAACGATATTGTTGGATGAACGTATTTCGTCAATTGTTGGTGGTGAAAACCCACGACTTACTGAAGCCCTTGCAGAGATATTATTTGATATTGAGTAAGAAAGGGCAAGCTTAGGCATTAACTGGGGATTAAATTTGCGGGTGATTAAAGCAGCAGTTGATTGAAGAGGACCAAATTTGTATTGATAATTATTCAGACTTATAGCTGCTTCAAGGGTAAGTCGGTTGTAAATTTCAGCATGAAAACGTGAAAAGAAAAAATATTGCCCTACATTTAAACGATTAGCAGCCTGAAGCGTATCGCGGAGTCCTTTTACATTTCCATAATTACTGATTTTTGCAAGAGTCTGTTGTGCTTCCATACCTACATCCCATTGCCAGTTAAAATGAGTTTTTTTCTTTCCGGATTGCTCAAAATAAGTGCGAAAACCCATATTATCATTGGTCGTACTCTCAATATTAGCAATAGCAATATTACCGAAGTTAACATGGGATCCGAAAACTGAAATCACATGCCGTAATTGATCGTTAAATCTTGCCTCATGCAACACTCCTGCTGAAAAAATCTGGTTTCTGACACTTGCATGTTGTTCAACTGCTCCTGGCAAAGTTGGTGTGGCTGGCCTGGCAGAGGTTGGATCACTTTCCATTTGAGCCAGTGTCAATCCCCCCGGAGTTTCATAACCATAATCAGAATATAATAATAAAGCCCTGACTTCATTTTTCGGAGAATAATTCCAGCGTTGTTCGGCTTGTAAAAAATTCCGTGTCAGGGAACTGTTTACACGGTAACCGTCTAACCGTTGATAACCCTGGCTGATTTTAAGCTGATATTTTTTTTCATATTTCTTAAAAGCTACATATTCGTGTATCAATCCATTTGAACCCGAACTAATATCTGCAGAATTATTAGGGTTTTCAGCCTGTATATCAAACAGATTGAACAGAACTACTCCACCTGAATTGGCTCCAAACAGGCTACCGTCCGGTCCCTTCAGTACTTCAACTCCCGCAATGCCGTTAACATCCAGAAAATTTAGATATGTATTTCCACTTGCATCGGTTAAAGGAAACTCATCCATGTAAATTTTAACATTACGTACTCCGAAAGGAGAACGGAGCAAACTTCCTCTTATGGACAAACGGTAACTCCCCGGTGAACGTTCTTCCATCCTTACACCCGGAACAATGTTCATCGCAGGAACAAGAGAATTGCCGGTCTGTTCTTTTATCAGACTGTTATTAATAATGAAAGCAGAAGAAGGTGACTTGAACAGGGGTTGAGGAGTAAAATAAGCTTTTACCACAACTTCATTGAGTTTAAAAATAGAATCCTGCAGATTTTGTCCTGATAGAGTACAATGAAGCACTAATAGTAAAAAAATGGTATAAGCTTTTCTCATCATAATAATCTAACAAATTAATAATTTTAAAAAATAGATAAAACAGATAATCTGGATATATGAATTAAGCAAATATTTCAGCTCTTTCATATTTAAGTCAGAGCCTGAATTTAATCGCTAAATGAAAAATCAGGCAAAGGAATTATCTTCCCTCCCTCCATTGCTGATTCATGAGCCAGAATGCCAACACAAGTTATATTTGATGCCTGGGTTGCATTCGGATATGGTTGTCTTCCTTCAATCAAGGAATTCAGGAACTCATTTACCAGATGCGGATGAGAGCCGCCGTGTCCCGATCCCTGAATAAAAGAAAGATGTTTATTTTCTTCCAGATCATATACACCCTGTGTTGTAAAATGTTGAATTTCTTTTGGTAGTAAATGAGCATAATCAGGAATCTTAACCTTCGAAGGAGTTTCCCCGGTATGTAATACACTATCATCATGTTCTATCAGTGGCCATTCGACTGATTTTTTGGAACCATACACATCAAAACTCTCGCGGTATTGACGGGCCGTATTAAATAATGAACGTGTAACTTCAGCAGAAAGGTCAGAATTTCTGAATTTTATATGACAGGTTTCAATTGCGAAAGGAGAACCATATTTGGAAATAAGGTTCTTATCGATTGTTCCGGAACCAAGGCATGATATATATTCTGCTTCGGATTTCGAAATCGCCAGTACCGGAGCAACACAATGTGTAGCATAATGCATTGGAGGCAAACCTTCCCAGTATCCTGGCCAACCAGCCATTTCCTGTTGATGGGAGCCGCGCAGGAATTGTATTTTCCCTAGCTCCCCCTTGTCATACAGCTCTTTAACATACAAAAATTCACGGCTATACACAGCTGTTTCCATCATCATATAAGTGCGTCCTGTTTCTTTGACCGCTTTTACAATCTGTTTACAATCTTCAACTGATGTTGCCATGGGTACTGTACAGGCGGCATGCTTCCCAGCCCTCAATGCAGCTATTGACTGTGCCGCATGGAATTGAATAGGTGTAACAATATGCACAGCATCAACATTTGGATCTTTCAAGAGTTCATTATAATCTGTATACCTTTTTGAGACCCCGAAAGCATTACAGACTTCTTCTAATTTTTGTGGATTAGCTTCACATACAGCGTACATATTTGAATATGGATGCTTTTGATAAATTGGAATAAATTCTGCACCGAATCCTAAACCCACAACAGCTATATTAATTTTTTTGTGACTCATTTATTTTAGTATTAAAATGAATATTATTTTTAGTTTGTTTCCCAGACAAAAGCAAGAGTTACTAATAGTAGGTATGCGGTTAAAGGCATACTTTTTTCTTGCATGCAACACTACTCCAGCAAGACTTTTTTATATCCCCCTTTCAATTTATAGTAAAGCATTAAAAGTAACCAACATACCATCATAAATATTGGGGAAAAGGCAACCGTTTTAAGCGCTTCTTTTTTAGCTACCCCCTGAATTTCAGTAACAATCTGTTGATCCTCTTTACTTGCCGAAGACAGTTTGTTCAAATCTAATGCCTGGTAATTACCAAAAATACTGGTCTTTTCCGCTGCAATATAGGTGCTATGCAGAGCTGTATTATGAGCCTTATCGTAAGCGAATATATTCGCATCAATATTTTTATCCTGAATAAAACCAAGTATTACAGAACCAACTATACCCCCACCAATCATTCCCATAGCAGTTGTAGTATTCAGCGTAAGAGCGCCTCCTCTTGGAAATTTATCTGCCACCACTCCCAATACAGTTGGCCAGAGCAAACTTTTGCCTAATCCATAAATTGTAGCTGCTACTAAAACCATGATTCCGACAGAGGTGGATAATAAGAATAGCCCTAAAGATGCTATCGCAGAGCAAATAACCAATATTCCTAAAGGCTTAATCTTATGAACAAACTTTCCTATAGAAAGGCGCATTATTGCCATAATTGCAGAAGTATATACCAAAATCCATCCGGCCTGCAAACCGATTTTGGCCATTGTAGGAGCCATCAAATCAGAAATCCAGCCGTCTGTTCCTAATTCTGTGGTTGCTAAAGGAATCATAAACAATAGGATAAGGATAAATATAGGTTGGCCAAAGCTGCGGACATAAAACCCAAAAGTAGCAGTTAAGGCAAGTGTGATAATTATATTTGTAGTGGTACTCCAACCAAGCACAACTCCTAACTGGAAGACAATTAGAACAGTAATCATGAATGCCCCGCCAATACCCAATTCTTTTAACATTTTAAGATATGGTACCCCGGCTTTTACACGCTGCTGAACTGGAAACACAAGAGGAAACATCAGCAGAGCATAAGTAACAGCTGGAAGAATAACCAGCAGCATCTTAAACCGCCAGGCAACTTCAGGTCCCATTATCAGTACCAGAATGCCACCGAGTACTAAACCCACAGGCCAGCCTGCATGCAGTATATTGAGATATTTGGTATTGTTATTGGGGAATAAAGTTATTGTAATCGGATTTATTGCAGACTCGGCGGTGCCATTACCTATTGCCATTATAAATGTTCCCACAAATAACATGGTATAACCTTGAGCAAAATAAGTAAGTACAGCCGATAAAATGTGACAGAAAAAAGCAAATGCCAATGAGTTTTTGTAGCCTACTTTGTCTATTATCAGACTAAATAGTGCTATACTAATTGCATAAGGCCAGAGACCCACTCCGGCAATCTCGCCTACCTGTGTTTTGGTAAGGTTAAATTCAGCTTCCCATTGCGGAAGAGTAAGTGCACGCAGGATAAATGCAAAAGAAGTAGTAGTCATTGCAAAAAAGCATGCTAAAAACAATCTTTTATCATGAGCTATCTGAGCATCTGATTTAGCAATATTAAGTTCCATCCTTTAATTTATTTTGTTTGTTATTTAATATTATGAATTATTGAGATATCAAAACTCTTTAACATATTGAACCCATTCACGGGTTATTTGATCAGAGGTGAGACTACCGGTGTAAACAACTAATCTGTACCGGATAACTTCGGTTTCTCCTTTTCCCAGTTTCCAATCACCCATAATTTGTCTTGAAGGTCCAAGCCCTAACTGGCTGTCGGTCCTCCAGGGTGTTGGAAAAGCCTTGTTCCCGGGGTTATCAAAGATCATAATATGACCCATATCATCCCGTCCCTCTATGGCCATTCCAACATCTGCCCATATTGCGCGTTGTGCTTCTGCTTCGGTATTATGTTGTCCAACGGCATTGACAATATCACCGTCGATTCCTTTATGCCATGGCATGCGAACGAATAAACCCCCGACATAAAATTTTCCGAAAGTAATATCCATTTTAGCTTCACCTCTGTATTCCAGATCCAGCAGAAATTGTCCATTACGTTCCTGCATTGTCCAGTTATAAGTTTCAGTCAGACAGTTTACACCTTTTTCGTCAGACAGGTCGTAAACCGTTTGCCATTTAACCTGTTGGCCTTTACCTGTAATGATATTAGCCGAGACACGCTTATAGTAATCACCTCTCCAGTTCATAAAAAAGTCCCGCCCGTTTACCAGTTTTAGTCCCCAATAAATCCCTGTCTGGTGAAGGTGATGAGAAGGACGATATTGAGTCAGTATCCCTTTTCCATCCGGAGCCATTAACGGATGAATATAAGGACGATTATCTGCCTTCGAAACTTGTGTTAAGATCGGATCTTTACCATTTTTCCTGAAAACATAAATTACAGTATCTTTTTGCACAAGTTGCAGGATTACCTTTTTATTTGTAGCTGCAATACTCTCAGGAACCTGGGAATATCCTGTGATCCTGATAAAAACAAGGATCAATAAAATAATAATTTTACGCATTGTTATAAAAAAATTTAATTAACGTTTAATTATTTATTAATAAAAACTAAAACATTATTTCAGTTCTCTTATTTTTATGCTTCGGTAGGATACTGTACTCCCGTTATTCTCAAGAAGGATATTCCCCTTAGATGCCATACCAAAGTTAGGTATATTTTTATATTTACTCTTAGCTACCAGGTCAAGGAATTCAGCCGAGCCTCGTTGATATTCAAGAATTTTGCTTCCGTTCAGCCAGTATTCGACCAAGTTAGATGGAAGGACTCTTATCACACCCTGGTTCCATTCGCCTATCCTTTTGGTGGATCCACGTGATTTTTTCGATGCTTTTATATCAGCTAATGATCCAAGTTTGCGGGTTATATCCGCAGAATCAATTTTAGAATCATCAACTATCTGAAATTCCTGGGCCGATGTAGCTGGTAATATGCTTGCATCAGCATCATTTACAAAATATTTAACCCCGCTGTTTGCGCCTGCTGTAATTTTGAAATCGAATTTCAACTCAAAGGCGCTATACTGTTTTTCAGTTACAATATGTTCGTTTTTATAAGTATCCTGAGCGGTAGGAGGCACTATAGTTAATTCACCATCTTTGATTCCCCAGCTCTTTTCCGGAAATTTTGTTTTGTAAGCGGCTCTCCAGCCTGCCGTGGTTTTACCATCCCATAATAATGAATAACCATTTTTCTGCTCCTGCAATGACAAGGTATTTGGAATTAAATTTACCACAGCTATATCATCAGGTGGAGAAAACTTCAGGTTAGTTGTTTGTATACGAAGATTACGGAAATATACTGAAAAATTACCTTTTGGATCTCCTGCATTATTGGCATGCATTTGCAGGCCTATAAATCCTTTAGGGAACTTTGCATCTTCAAGATTTGAGCATGAAATACCATTTATCCATGTTCTGCTTGTAGTACCATAACACTCAATTCTGTATTTATTCCATTGATTGTTTTTCCAGGCTTTTTGAGCAGCCGGATTTATTTCTGCAGTAGTATATATCCATCCTCTGTTACCGCCTTCTTCATAAATACTGCCGCTCCATTTTTGTGGTTTTGGATCAACTTCCATCTGATAACCATGTACACGGCCTTCAGCAAATTTGGTTCGTGGATCCTGATAATCAGGAGTACAAAGACTGCGAAATTGAACGCCCGAATTATTCATTAAAGTATCAATGTTAACTTCACACTCGAAAATGAAATCCCCGAAATCTTTTTCGGTGCATAGAAATCCATTTGGCTCACCGGTGACAAATGTTCCAACTATCATTCCATTTTTAGCTTCCCATTTATGTTTTCCATTGAGCTCCTTCCAGCCGGCAAGATCTTTGCCATTAAATAGTACCTCCCAATCGCTTGCTGATGTTTTCTGGGCAATACAATGTGATGCCAAAAAGACCGTTGCCATTATAGCCATTAGCATGACAATAAATTTTTGCTTTTTCATAATTATAGGATTTGATATATTTTATCAAATAAAAGAATCTTATTGATATACTTTTTATGTCCACCTTCTCATTATCAACATTTAATTAAGCGTCTAAAATAAAGATTAAGTGATCACGAAAATACGTGATCACTTAATCGAATAATTTCACTTATGTAAAAGAACCTGTTATTAGTTTATTGTACTATTTACCGGGGAGAGCAAAAGCAACATATTCATCTCCCGATTTTGTTGCCTGTTTGCCTCCTCCTCCGCATGCAATCACAAGGTATTCTTTACCATTTACTTCGTATACCGAAGGTGTAGCAACGCCAGAGTGTGGCAAATCAACTTCCCACAACAATTCTCCTGTTACTTTATCTATAGCCCTGATCTTGTTATCTGATGATGCAGCAAGGAAAATTAATCCTCCTGCTGTAACAGTACCCGCACCGAAGGACTCACGACCTGTAACTAAACCTTTTTTTAACAGCTCAGGGTAACCTCCAAATGCTTTTCTCCACAACTCTTCACCTGTATTAAGATTAACAGCTACCAGTTCTGACCATGGAGGCTTTATTGCCGGATAACCTTCGGGGGTCAGAAACTTACCATTATATCCTGGTCTCGATGTAGTCACAGAAGTGAAATACCATGGTTCTTGTTTGGGAGGTGAGGAAACAAATTTTTGCTTTAATATTGGTTCATTTTTAAGAAGCAATGCAGCTATAGCAGTTACTTCAGTAGGCCCTAATTCAGTGTGAGCATACATTGTACCAATACCATTGGATATTATCCCGCTTAATGCAGCCATGGAGTACTTTAACCCAATTAATGTTTTAATAGGTCCCAGGCTTTTATCAGTTTCTCCTCCACGCATATCGGCGCCATGACAACCCAGGCAATACTGTCTGTATAAGGAAGGTGCAGCTTGTAAATTGGTCGCATCTTTTGGAATTCCACCTCTGCCTCCACGAGAAAAGCCCGCTGGTCTCATTTCACCTATTGCTTCTGCAGGTTTGTCTCCAATTGCAAGTTTGCTTACGATCCAGGGAGACGTATTGTCAACAATGTACATTATTCCTGTCTCCGGATCTATGGAAGGACCTCCCCAGTCATTTCCCCCATTAAAACCAGGGATCTCAATTGTTCCCTGAGGTGAAGCAGGAGCAAATAAATTATCTTTCCTGAGCTCCTTGTACTTTTTCAATATAATCTGATAAGATGAATCAGATATAATACGCGGATCTTTAACAAGATCTTCTTCTTTAAAAGACTGTTTTGAAAATGGTTTATAAAAGGTTGGAATCGGTTGTGTTGGCCATAACTGCTCTCCAGGACTAGGTGAATCAGTAGGAACGGCTACTTCTTCAATTGGATGAATAGGTATACCTGTAAGTCTATCGAACACATATAAATACCCTTGTTTTGATGCACAGACAACCACGTCCCTTTGTGTTCCATTTTCTGCTATGGAAGCAAGAGCAGGCGGATCTGCGCATAGATCCCAATCCCATATCTGGTGATGAAGAGTCTGAAAATACCACAAGAGCTTCCCACTACTTGCATCAAGAGCCAGAATACAGTCCCCATAGAGGCCCTTACCTAACCGGTATCCACCGTAAAAATCGTCAGTAGGAGAACCTACTGTGACAAATACCATTCCTCTTTTTTCATCCAGAGCCATTCCTCCCCAGCTATTTGCTCCACCAACATATTTGTACGCATCTTTTTGAGGCCAGGTGTCATAGTTTGCTTCGCCAGGTTGGGGAATAGTATGGAAAATCCAACGAAGTTTTCCTGTATTTACATCATAAGCTCTGACATGTCCTACAGATGACTTCAATCCCTCGTTATTTCGTGATCCACAAATATAAATATCCTTGTAAATGATACCAGGAGTAGTAAGCGATATGTGTAAATCCTTGTCCTGAATAATTCTGTCTGTCGGCCCGTCATTATGAAGGTCCACCATCCCGTCTTTACCCCATGATGTAATAAGTCTTCCATTTGTTGCATCAACGCAAAATAACATATGGCCTCCACCCGGAGCATAAATGATGCGTTGATTTCCAGCATCACCTTCTCCATCAAAATAAGTGAGTCCACGAGAAATATGTGTCTCTCCGGGAGCATTAAAACTTACGCCATAACGTCCTTCAGCCCTGCCATAAGTTGGAATATACAAAGGGTCGTAGGCCCATTTTTCCTTACCGGTAGCAGCGTCAAGCGCAAATAATTTGAGTTCAGGATTAAGACCATATAAAATACCATTCACAATAAGCGGGTTAACTTTCATATCACTCCTGTTAGTCTCGGATGGCTGAGTTGAATGATAGGTCCACGCTACCTGAAGCTTTTTAACATTTTTCCTGTTAATTTGATTCAAAGAAGAATATTTTATATTCTCATTGCCACCATTGTATACTGTCCATTTTGTATATGCTTCTTTCTCCTCAGTGGTAAGCTTCTTCACAATTTTCAATTTTGGGTTATTGCAGGAGGCAATAAGAATCGCTATTAAAAAGAATGATAGAAACTTAATAATTTTCCCTCTGTCTTTCATGTCCATAATAATTTTGTTGTTTATAAAAGATCTATCTAAATTTAAATTTAATAATATCAAGTATCTCATTATCAAATACTTATTGCATTTGATAGTTAATAAGTCTCCCTCTTGGTGTAAAGTAGCCTTAGAAATGTCCTGTCCACAAAGAGGGACAGGACCTTCTAAAGATTTAATAAGCTTTAATTAAAAATACTTTTAATACCCAAAATTTTGTTTAAGGACTGAAACTCCATCTAACTTACTCAGGTCAATTTGCGCAAGCGGAATGGGAGCAACTTCATGTTGTCCTGGTACGAAATTTTTGCCAACATACTGTGGCATCACGGTAGCTTCCACAGACATGTACTTGTTCAATACAGGTGCAGCGATACCCCAGCGTACAAGATCGAAAAAGCGATTACCTTCACCGGAAAATTCAAGGCGCTCTTCCATACGGATAGCAAGACGGGCTTCAGCTTGTGTTGCAAAGTCTGCCGGATAAGGATTAATTAAGTAGTTTGCAGCAGGTGCCGTGCCGGCAACATTCTTAACAACAGCTGAACTTTTTGCGCGGTTCCGGATCAGGTTCACAAGAACGGTTGCATTATGCAGCGATCCAATTTCAGCTTCACATTCAGCAAGCCAAAGGATTACATGGCCTTTCTTGAATTTACGGAAGTTGTTTGCATTTGCACCTGGACGACCGGTAGTACTTGAATTAACAAGCTTTTCAGATTTTAAAAAAGTTGATTTCTTAAAATAATATGGTCCGCCATTACCAATATCACGGATCCATGTAGCGTTCGGAACACCCCAGTCATAATCAGGAACACCCGGGCGGGCTATTGCCCAGTCGAGACGCGGGTCAACCGGTAGGGTATAAGCAACAGTTGCTCCGGTTTTGTCATTCGGGAGCATATCAGCGGCGCTGTAAGTTAAAGGATCCGGATTCAATGGAAGGCCATTTACATCCACCCTGTATGCACTAACCAGGTTGTGTGAAGGTTGATGAAAATTACTGATTGATTTAAAAGAAGGTTGATTAAGTGCGTCTCCATTATTTGCGTTAAAATAGCTAAAACCGCTGTTTACTGAAAACTGGATTTCGAAAATTGATTCAGAATTGTTATCATTAGCGATTAAATAATTCTGATTAAACTGTGGCACTAATGTAAATGGTCCGTTTGTATAAACATCCTGAAGCAATGGCATTGCCTGAGCATATTTTCCCTGCTGCAGATATATACGAGCCATGTAGGTTTTAGCTGCCCACTTTGTCGGGCGACCTTTATCGGTCTGTGTAATTGGAAGATTATCAATAGCATATTGCATATCGGCTTCGATTTCGGGCCATACAATATGATCATTGGGCACAACTGTCGGGTTTACTGTATTCTCATCTATCCAGGGTACTTTCCCATGTACCTGGGTAAGCTCAGTATAAAAGTGGGCACGGAGGAATCTGGCTTGTGCCGTTGCCTGTACCTTTTCAGCATCACTCATACCTACAGCAGTATTTATAGCCTTCATTAAATAGTTGCAACGAACGACTGCATCATAATTATACTGCCAATGACCGGCAACATAGCCATTGTCTTGTGCCAGACTATGCTGCGAAATATCATTTATATTGGCCTGGTCTCCAAAATTAGATCCTTTATAAGCATCGTCTGCTCCAACACTTCCCCAAACCCAGTTTGAAACACAGGATGACCATCCCTCCTGGAGACTACCCCCACCTGAGACTCCGTCGATAGAGGCGTAAGCGCCAATAAGTAATAAATCCACACCATGTTTGTTCTGCAATGTTGCAAAATTGGCTTCTCCCTGCGGATTAATAGTAAACCAAGCATCTGTACATGACGCAAGAGATGCCATCACTACAGTGAATATTAAATATATAATCTTTTTCATATTATAAAATTTTTAGTTCAGTTAATAACTTCAGGTTATGTTATAAAACCATGTTGATTCCAAATGTGAAAACACGAGGTGTTGGGTAAACATTACTGTCAACACCCAAGTCGTTAACTTCAGGATTCATACCTTCGTACTTTGTAATTGTAAACAAATTGGAAATCTGGAAAGAAACACGGAATGTATCCATTTTCAGTTTTGATAACACACTTTTAGGTAAGGTGTAACCAATCTGGAAGTCTTTCAACCTCGCATAATCACCATTACTGATGAACCAGGAATTAGGTAATTGCATATTAGCATCAGTTGGTATTGTAATAGGTACAGTAATTTTTGCTCCGGCATTATAACGATCCTGAGTCCAAGATTCATTTAATCGTTTTAGCAGATATTGGCTGTCATTTCGAACAAAGATGAGAGTACGTTCCCAATTTTCCAGAATTTTACGTCCCCAGACACCCGATAAGAAACCTGAAAGATCAAAGTTCTTGTATTTTAGGCTAACATTAAAACCATAAGTCAGTTTAGGAAAACCATCGCCAAGCCAGGTCCGGTCGGCGGGAGTAATAACCTTGTCGCCGTTTACATCCTTAAACTTCATTACTCCGAGTTGAGTATAGGTATCCACACCTGCAGCATTGGGATTGTATTTAGGCCAGGCATCAATCTCTGCCTGAGTATTAAAATACCCTTCAAAAACGTAGCCATAATATGATTCGATAGGCTGCCCTGCCTGCGTGGCCGTACTATTACCCGCTTCAGTACTTGTTCCATAACGGATCTCATTCGGATTAGAATTCAACCTCATAACTTCATTTTTGAAATGAGACAAAGTTCCACTTACTTTGTAAGTAAAATCTGCATCTTTTCTGCCTCCGTTATAACTTAATACAAAATCAAAACCGGAATTCTTCATTTCACCGATGTTTATCTGAGGTAAAGTAACTATTCCCCAGGTAGAAGGCTTTGAATCATTATAAAGCATATCACTGGTAGTACGTTGGTAAACATCCAGGCTCGCCGATAGTCTATGGTCAAACATTACTAAATCCAGACCTAAATTTGTCGATATACCTGTTTCCCATTTTGCAGTTGTATTTCCGTATCTGGTGGGAGATAAACCTGCAGAAATCGAACTTCTGCTTGCCCCGGTAATATTGTAATAAGAGTAGATATCGTTTGATGAAAAGGTACTATATGAATTAAAATTGCCAACGTTATCATTACCGTTTTCTCCCCAGCCACCGCGAATTTTAAGGTCATTTATGGATTTTATGTCACTCATAAATGATTCTTGTGAAATTCTCCAACCGACTGACAATGCAGGGAAAGTTCCCCAGCGGTTAACTCCGGTGAACCGGGAAGAACCATCACGACGAAGAGTCCCTTCAAACAGATATTTTCCCTTATAGTCATAGTTTAAACGACCAAAATATGAGAAAAGTTTATTTCCTGTCCGAGTACCTGTATTAGTTATATCTTTCTCACCTGAGCTAAGTACCATGTAGTCAAGTGACTCAAATGCATAAGTTGAACGACCCGCACCCTCACTGGTCGATTTATTGCTTAATGTCTCCATACCCAATAACACGTTGAAATTGTGATTGTTATTTATAGTTTTCATGTAATTCAACGTGTTAACCCAGTTGACCTGAAATTCATCACTATAAGCTGCAGCCATTAGTGCAGTATTATTGGTTTGGTTAAATTCCGGGTTTGCAAGTGTATAAGTTTCACCGTATGTTGGTCTATAACTGGCTCCTAATAAGGACTTAAAAAGCAGTTCTTTGGAGAATGTTATCTGGGCTGTGGTACTTGTCTGGACAATTAAATTATTGCGGTAATTATTTTTTGCCCTGACCATATCAGCTATTTGATTAACTCCATTACCTGTTACAGGGATCTTCGTCCCGGCAAAGTTACCAGCAATATCATAGATCGGAATAAGTGGATGAAATCCAAGTATTCCGGAACCATTATTCTGCGAGCCAAGTCGATTCTGATAGTTGGCGCTTAGAGTTGGGCTAATTTTAAACCAGTTGTTAATTTTAAGATCAGCGTTATAACGTAATGTATAACGTTTAAATCCATTACTTGTAGCACTATTATATTGATCTCCTCTAAAATTATACAAGCTTAACACATCAGAATAACCGAGAGATATAGAGTAAGTTGATCCGTTGTTTCCGCCACTTAAATTTAAGTTAATGTCCCGTGTCGGGGCACCTTGCCACCATTGGCTATCGTATAAATTATTACCTTTATTAGCCTTTGTTATTGCGTTGTAAGGCAAAACATTCGGAGGAGTATATGTACTTTCATCCACCTGACCATCCATTTTACCTGCCGGGAAAATGTAATCCGGTACCACGGGTGTAGCACCATAGCCGTACTGTGCGTTACCCCATCCAACATCTCCCGGTTTCAGACCCTGGTTGGTCCATCTCTGCCATAAAACATCTCCATACTGTTGTGCATTCAGCAATTTTGGCTTATTGCCTTCCGTAAGATACTGGAATCCATAGTGAGCAGTGAAATCCACTTTAGTCTTGCCCTCAACTCCACGCTTTGTTGTTATAAGAACTACCCCGTTAGCTGCACGCGATCCGTAAATGGCTGAAGATGAAGCATCTTTCAACACGGTCATTGATTCAATTTCATTTGTGTTAATGTTATCCATACTGTTTCTGGGTACTCCGTCAATAACGAACAGCGGGTTATTGTTACCTAATGAACCATAACCACGAACTCGTATGGTAGCAACGGCTCCAGGAGTGTTATCCGCGGTAACTGTAACACCGGCAATTTGTCCCTGGATTCGGGATATAGCATCTCCACCAGCTTGTCTGGAAAGATCAGCACTTCCAATAGAGGAAACTGCACCAGTAAGACTCACTTTCTTTTGCACTCCATATCCAATTACCACCACTTCGTCCAGACCTATTGCTTCTTCCTTCATTAATACATCCAAAACTGTCTTGTTTCCAATTTCAAATTCGACTTTAGTCATACCTATGAATGTAAAAGCAAGTTTAGTTGCATTACCTGGAACTGAAATGGAATAATTACCATTTATATCAGTCAGTGAACCCTGTGTAGTTCCCGACACCAGTACCGTTACACCGATTAGTGGTTCCCCTGCCTGATTGGTCACTTTACCAGAGATTTTTCGCTCTTGTTGTCCTGTAGGTGATTCTGTTCCTTTGTCAATCAAAAGGATTTGTCTGTCCTTTATATCATATTTTATATTAGTTTCTGCAAACAGGTCGTCTAAAACCGCGTTTATAGTTTGGTCAACTTCATGAATGTTCACCTTTTGGGTTACATCTATCATCTTGGAACTATAGAGGAAAAAAAATTCGCTCTGACCTTCAATGGAACTAATAACATCTTTTATAGGAACATGCTTCATCTCAAGATTCAATCTTGCATTCTGTGAGTATGTCACACCTCCAAAAGCATTCACAACTGTCACTAGAATAATTAGGACCGATAGTTTCATAATTCTTAAAGTTTTTCTCGAACAAATTTTAAAAATAAATGTTCGATGAAAGTTGTAGATTTTTTTCATAAGTTTGTACGATTTAATAGTTTAATGACTAATAGCATTAGACCGCGAGCACTGCAGGTATAATGCTTGTAAATCAAAGCAGGGACGTCTGTCAGGACTTTCCTGCTTTTTTCAAAAATTATAGACGAACTTGTGTTTCATAGGCGAGAGGTTTAAGGTTAGGGTTCTTTAGTTCATAGTTTTTCTTTCCCCCACCACAATCTTTGTTTTAATGCTATGCTTATCGTTGATTGCAGTGCAGTAATATATTTTATAGGTTATGGGGCTTACTGCCTTTAACATAAGCATGACCTCATCAATCGACTCATCAATAAAAGTTGCAGTATACTTCAAATTCAAAAGATCCCTACTCGTTATATCAAATGTGACATTATACTTTCGGCTGATTTCTTTCAAAACTTCCTCAAATGGAGTGTCTTGAAACCGTAATTTATTTTCTTTCCATGATGTGTAGGTTTCAGTAACCACATTATTTACAAGAACTCTATTAGAATTCATGAAATAAACAACCTGTTGTCCGGTTTCTACATTAATTGGCTGCTTACCATTAATTAAAACCTGAATAATCCCTTCAACCAGAGTAGTTTCAATCCTATCTTCATTCGAAAAGGAACAAACATTAAATCGTGTGCCGGTAGCCGAAATACTCATTTGGTCTAATTGTACAACAAAGGGTTTATTATGATTTGTAGTGACATGAAAGAAAGCCTCGCCTTTAAGTTTTACTATACGATCCTTTAGATTATAGTCAGCATTATATTCTATACTACTCCCTGAATTCAGAATTATTTCAGTAGAATCAGAAAGGAAAATGTGCGCTTTTTCTCCTTCATTTGTAGAAACGCTGTTCGATGCAGACTTTATCCGTTTGAAAGAGTTGTTCTGAGCTTTCCAGAAACTGAGCTCACCAATGGCCACGATAAAAACAATCACTGCTGCAGCTAATAATATCCTGAAATTATTTTTTCTGAGTACAGTCACAGACCTCCGTTTGTTCTTGCTGAGCCCAAGTCTATCGGAAAGCTTCATCCACTCTGTGTCATTTTTATACTGTCCAAATTTTTTCTGAAAACTTGCTTCCTGCCATAACTCGTTCTCTATATTAAAGATACGACGGTTTCCAGGATCCAGCTCAAGCCATGATTTTAAAAGAACCAGCTCATTATCTGAGATTTCTCCTGCTAAAAACTTAATTATCAGATTACGATATTCCACTTTGATCTTCTTACTTACTTAAATAATACAATTAATAACCATTTTACCCTTATAGAAAATCAGAATTCTTTTGAAATAAAGAAATATGTTCTTTCATTACTACTTAGAATATTATATTATGAGTATCGGTTATCAATAATAATCTTTAAACAATTGATTATGAGATTCCTCGCTAACGCTACTAATGACAACATTATGTAAAGCATTCATTATGAGCCCTGAGAGATCCCTCACTTCGTTCGGGATGACACACTTCCTCTGTGAGGTTAGAAGGTTA
>JGI24135J36437_1000269_pt1 | contig 17112 bp, 9 predicted proteins | sample BarGraNGADG00211_3_FD_36437 | JGI IMG/M metagenome (IMG submission 36437)
GGCTGACGACAGCAGCGGGCGCTAGTTGGCATGAGGCACAAGTCAAGCGAGTGCTTGACCGGTTAAGTCTTTACAAAGGGCAGTACACCTATGCGGGCGTAGTCGCTGCAAAGGGTCTACAACAGCCTATTCTAGGGGTGTGATATGGACACTGAAACAGTCGAAACGGTGTTTACTGTCGCTGAGGTTGCCAAAGCGTTGAAGTTGAACGTCCGGACAGTATACCTTGCTCTGAAAGCAGGAACGCTCAAAGGTACGCGGCTCGGGCGTTCGTGGCGTATACGCTCTGCTGAGGTTCAAGCGTACTTGAAACGCCATACGACACGGTGAGCAGGAAAACCGGCGCGAGTGATGAACAGAGGGCGTGAGGCGCGGGCCCTGCTGCTGACTTGTGCCGCTAGTGTGCGATACTATACTATAAGCGTAGTACATTGAGAGTGTAAACAAAATCAGTCCTTAGCCGGGCTACAACGGGGGTGCTTTTATGACAAGAATAGCGAAATATAAAGGGTGTCCAGTCACAGATTGGCTGGAAACACAAGGTCTCAGTCTGCAGGACTTTGCCCTACTCATGGACGTTGGCTATACGGACGTCTACATTATGGCGCGGGGGTACACTCGAGTATTGCCTCTGAGGTTCCAGAACGCCATAGAGAAACGGGCGGGGGCTGCCACAGCTCAGCGGGTGGCTGAGGCTTATACTGTGTGGCGTCATGGGCTCAGTGCACAGATAGGCAAGGCTAGAGCCTAAAGCCTAGACATGAAAAGCAGGCCAGTGCTTCATGTCCTTAGCCGGGAAACGGGGGCGCTGGCCTTGCTATGTCATTTTGACACATCACTCTGCAAATGTCAACAGTCAATCCTGATGTGAGCAGAATACTGACGCTGCAGGACACTGACCCGTTTGATGTTGCTCTGAACGTCTCAGAGGCTTACGGGTGGTCAGCTTTGCCGTGTCACTTGCCCGGCTTTGAGACGGTCAACGGTCAGATCCATACATACAGCGGCAAGCGCCCTCTTGTGCGCTATAAGCAGTACAGAGACCATAGACCCTCGGCAGCACAGCTCAGAGAATGGCGCGAGACGTTCACAACAGACGCGGGTGAGCCTAACTGGGTATTCATCACCGGGCACAGTACGTCAAGCCTTGCCCTCTATGTCACAGACACAGACGTGCGCGACTTGTCACCGTGGCTGCAGTCAACTGGTACGACGACAATACAGAGCGGGCGTGAGGGCGGGGGCTGGCATAACTGGTTCACTGGCACAGCGGGGCTCTATCGCACAAAGCCGACGCTCGAGCTACCAGACGGCTCACCGGTACGCTTTCAAGGTGTAGAGGGTATTATTGTCGTGCCCGGATCACTTCATGCAAGCGGGAACGTCTACAACTGTCTCAGCGGCTTTGACGTGGACGCTATCAAGAATGTCTCAGACATTGGGTGGCTTGCTATGAGCTTACAGTCAAACAAAGCAGCAGAGCAGCGGGCAATCAAAGCGGCGGCGTTCCCGGGTAGTACGGGCGGGCGTGACTGTATCATGCAGATGTGGCATACAGACTACGGCAAGGGGTGGCGTCACAAGCTGCTGTATGTGTTCAGTCAAGAGCTGTGGAACGCTCGCAACAAGAGCGCCTTTGTCGAATGGGCTTTGCGGGAACTGAACAAGCGCTTTGATGTGCCACTAGGCGACGACGCTATACAGGACTGCATGAAACGCGGCTGGGAAAAGACACGTCCAGACAACAAATACGGGGCTCTCGGGTGTGTGACAGTACGCTCTGACTATTTGCCGTGGCTTGATTGTAGCAAGTGCCCTCATAGGAGACATATGCTGACATTAGGCTTTGATACTGCCCTAGAGCATGGACTAGGGCCTTTTGAGCAGTCTATACTCATGCTTGCCACTACTCACGGGTACAAGTCAGACAAGGCGACAGCAGAGACTTGCCACATGGACAGGGGAAGGGTAAAAAAAGCCCGTGAGACCTTGCAAGCGCTAGGCTTGTGGCCTGTTATGCCGGAAGGGTCAACAGAGGGGGTGTGCGGGAATACCAGCACAGAAAGCGAGCAGGAAAACAGCCCTCTAGACCACATCACAACAGACAGAACCGGGGGTCAGAATTGAGAGAGGGTGACTGCATATGTAGTTCCTCTTTTCTGCTTTGCGCTCACCTGTGCCATTTTCTGAATACAGAGCAGCCCTATGACCAAAGAGCTCTATTCTGTGCCTAGAACTGCTCTAAGCCTGTGGAAAAGCCCGGCGGCCCGACGACAAAATGAAAAAGCGCGAAGCGCGGCGCTCGGGGCTTGTGGTCTCTATCGCTTGTCTGTTGCTTGCTATGACGTATGCGGGGGTCTCAATAACGAGCGCCCGCTACAAGGGGGTATGAGGGTATGACGACAACGAAGGCCTTGCAGGTTTGTGACTTGACCGGATCGGGCACAAAGGACAGCCTCACGGTGACACTGGACAGAGGGCAAGCGCTGACCCTCACAAGAGACGACGTGCAAGCGTGGCCTGATGGTCAGCCGCTCACAACGTCTGTGGTGCTTGTCGGCTCTGTTCCTTTTGAGCTGAGGTACGATGTAGAGCTCATGCAAAGGGCACGTCACTACTTTGAGCTGGTACGGGGTAAGCATGAAGCAAAGCAAGCATGAACGTGCTACGGTGTTTCCGGACACGAAAACGACAGCGGGGCATGATCCTCACCGGGTATTTGCCTCATGTCCTTTGAGGCTAAGCATGAAGCACACAAGTTGCGAAGGCTGCAGGTATTCCCGCAAGGGGCTCTGTGCCGACTGGACAGTCAGAGACGTACTAGGCGGTGTGCAAAGGACTGACGACGGGGTACGGCGCTGCTATGAAAGCCCGACGACGTTAGGTGAGAGCCTTGTGCTGTATTTGATGAACCATGAGCAGCCGGTCAAAGCCTAAAGCGACAAAGCACAAAGCAAGCGGTGATGTACTAGGAGTGTAGGACATGGCATTTGAGCGCGGCGGGCATTGGTACAAGAACAGACGTGAGGGCGGGCGCGTCGTCACTGAGTATATCGGATCCGGTGAGCTCGGGCGGTATACGGCTGAGGCTGACAACTTGAAGCAACAGCAGCGGGCCCGGGAACGGTCAGAACTACAAGCGCTTGCAGCAGGTGAACGTGAGCTTGACCGTCAGTTTGATACCTTAGCCGCTCAGTTGCACTCACTTACTGAGGCTGCTTTGCTTGCGAGCGGTTATCACTTGCACTCGGGAACATGGAGACGGCGGCGGGTATGAAAAAGCCGATGTTCACGAAAGCAGATGAAGCAGAAATGGACAGGTTGAAGCTGACGAAAGCAGAGAGGGCCGGGGTAGCCGACTATAACGCACTGAGGCAAGAGGAAAAGCAAGCAGAAAAGGACAAGATAGCGGCTGAGGCTCACCGTGACACTGAGGACATGATGAAGGCTGACGCGCTGATGAAGGCATACAACACTGACCCGGAACTATGGCGCAAGAAAAACCTTTTGAGAGTGACGGCTAGCCACATGATACCACATACAGGCTCGGGCTGTGATCTTGAAGTAGGCGCGACGTTTGCGGCGTATTATGACGGCAAAGTACGCGCACTGAGCAGGCCGGGTGACACAGAGCTCGAGCTCGGGCTTGTCGAACTGTTGGCAGTGGCCTGTCTACGCTGTCAGTGGATAGAGGCTCAGTACCCGGCGGGGGGCAATATCGCGCAAGGTGACTACTGGAACAGGAACCTTGAAGGCGCTCAGCGGCGGGTCAGAAAGCTAAGCGTTGACCTTGCCCGGGTGAGACGGCTTGCCTTGCCTGTCCTGCTGTTGAACATAGCCGACAAGCAACAGGTGAACATAGGCCTTGTCTCGAAAGCACCAAAGGGCAAAGGCTAAGGGGTCAAAGCGACATATCACCATAATGACATAATGCCATTGTGCCATAACGCTATCACTTGCCCGGATCCGGCAAGAATACGGCAAGAATATGACAAGTTTCAGAGCGTCATTGTGACATAGTGCTCTCGGTTGCCCTGTCTGTCATGGATTGCCTCAAAAGCGCTGCAGGAAGGCGGCCTAGACATAGAAACACACAGCAGAGCAACAACTTGCAGCAGCGTGGCTGAAATCGCCTAAAACGGGCATATGCTACAGCGCCCGCTGTGAGACCGTCAGAGCTGCGCCCGTTGCCATAGGTTGCACGTCATAGACCATAAGAAAGCAAACAGCCCTAGACCTAAGCCCGGGGCTGTTGCTTTATGTCCTGCTACGCTCTCGAATCGGGCCGTTTGCCGACGTTGCCCGTCGCGTACCTGAAACAAGTATAGCACACTTTCACTGATTGGTCAAGAGCATAACGTGGTCAAGGGTATTGACTTTGATATAAAACGTGCTATACTTACGGTTATACAAATTAGCGTAAGGGGTGAGGCAATGACAAGAGCTGCAGCATACCTGAGAGTGAGTACAGACGCGCAAGCGGGCCCGGATAGATACGGACTGGACGCTCAGCGGTCAGACATAGAGGCATATGCGAAGTCAAACGAGCTCGAGCTTGTCGAATGGTTCACTGATACAGTCTCGGGCTCAAAGCTCAGCCGTCCGGGTCTCAATGCTTGCCTAGACGCTGCAGCCCGTCATAGCTTTGATGTGGTGATAGTCGCTAAGCTGGACAGGTTCAGTCGTGATCTCATGGGCTCGCTGTGGTTACGAAAAGAGCTCTTGCGTTCTAATGTGCAAGTCCTGTCTGTTGCTGAACCCTTTGACGCTGAGGATCCTGCAGGGCGCTTGTTTATGCAAATGGTCTCAGCCTTTGCAGAGTTTGAGCGCTCGCGTATCACTGACAGATTGAGTGGCGGGCGCAAGATGAAAGCAAAGCAGGGCGGCTACGCGGGCGGGCGTGCGCCACTAGGCTATACAGCGACAAGAGGCAATAAGACGCTGACCATTGACCCTGTAGGCGCTGCTACAGTTCAGAGAGTGTTTGCTTTGAGGGCTGACGGTCTCAGCATGAAACGTATAGCGGTGACACTGGATAGCGAAGGGCTGACGACAGCAGCGGGCGCTAGTTGGCATGAGGCACAAGTCAAGCGAGTGCTTGACCGGTTAAGTCTTTACAAAGGGCAGTACACCTATGCGGGCGTAGTCGCTGCAAAGGGTCTACAACAGCCTATTCTAGGGGTGTGATATGGACACTGAAACAGTCGAAACGGTGTTTACTGTCGCTGAGGTTGCCAAAGCGTTGAAGTTGAACGTCCGGACAGTATACCTTGCTCTGAAAGCAGGAACGCTCAAAGGTACGCGGCTCGGGCGTTCGTGGCGTATACGCTCTGCTGAGGTTCAAGCGTACTTGAAACGCCATACGACACGGTGAGCAGGAAAACCGGCGCGAGTGATGAACAGAGGGCGTGAGGCGCGGGCCCTGCTGCTGACTTGTGCCGCTAGTGTGCGATACTATACTATAAGCGTAGTACATTGAGAGTGTAAACAAAATCAGTCCTTAGCCGGGCTACAACGGGGGTGCTTTTATGACAAGAATAGCGAAATATAAAGGGTGTCCAGTCACAGATTGGCTGGAAACACAAGGTCTCAGTCTGCAGGACTTTGCCCTACTCATGGACGTTGGCTATACGGACGTCTACATTATGGCGCGGGGGTACACTCGAGTATTGCCTCTGAGGTTCCAGAACGCCATAGAGAAACGGGCGGGGGCTGCCACAGCTCAGCGGGTGGCTGAGGCTTATACTGTGTGGCGTCATGGGCTCAGTGCACAGATAGGCAAGGCTAGAGCCTAAAGCCTAGACATGAAAAGCAGGCCAGTGCTTCATGTCCTTAGCCGGGAAACGGGGGCGCTGGCCTTGCTATGTCATTTTGACACATCACTCTGCAAATGTCAACAGTCAATCCTGATGTGAGCAGAATACTGACGCTGCAGGACACTGACCCGTTTGATGTTGCTCTGAACGTCTCAGAGGCTTACGGGTGGTCAGCTTTGCCGTGTCACTTGCCCGGCTTTGAGACGGTCAACGGTCAGATCCATACATACAGCGGCAAGCGCCCTCTTGTGCGCTATAAGCAGTACAGAGACCATAGACCCTCGGCAGCACAGCTCAGAGAATGGCGCGAGACGTTCACAACAGACGCGGGTGAGCCTAACTGGGTATTCATCACCGGGCACAGTACGTCAAGCCTTGCCCTCTATGTCACAGACACAGACGTGCGCGACTTGTCACCGTGGCTGCAGTCAACTGGTACGACGACAATACAGAGCGGGCGTGAGGGCGGGGGCTGGCATAACTGGTTCACTGGCACAGCGGGGCTCTATCGCACAAAGCCGACGCTCGAGCTACCAGACGGCTCACCGGTACGCTTTCAAGGTGTAGAGGGTATTATTGTCGTGCCCGGATCACTTCATGCAAGCGGGAACGTCTACAACTGTCTCAGCGGCTTTGACGTGGACGCTATCAAGAATGTCTCAGACATTGGGTGGCTTGCTATGAGCTTACAGTCAAACAAAGCAGCAGAGCAGCGGGCAATCAAAGCGGCGGCGTTCCCGGGTAGTACGGGCGGGCGTGACTGTATCATGCAGATGTGGCATACAGACTACGGCAAGGGGTGGCGTCACAAGCTGCTGTATGTGTTCAGTCAAGAGCTGTGGAACGCTCGCAACAAGAGCGCCTTTGTCGAATGGGCTTTGCGGGAACTGAACAAGCGCTTTGATGTGCCACTAGGCGACGACGCTATACAGGACTGCATGAAACGCGGCTGGGAAAAGACACGTCCAGACAACAAATACGGGGCTCTCGGGTGTGTGACAGTACGCTCTGACTATTTGCCGTGGCTTGATTGTAGCAAGTGCCCTCATAGGAGACATATGCTGACATTAGGCTTTGATACTGCCCTAGAGCATGGACTAGGGCCTTTTGAGCAGTCTATACTCATGCTTGCCACTACTCACGGGTACAAGTCAGACAAGGCGACAGCAGAGACTTGCCACATGGACAGGGGAAGGGTAAAAAAAGCCCGTGAGACCTTGCAAGCGCTAGGCTTGTGGCCTGTTATGCCGGAAGGGTCAACAGAGGGGGTGTGCGGGAATACCAGCACAGAAAGCGAGCAGGAAAACAGCCCTCTAGACCACATCACAACAGACAGAACCGGGGGTCAGAATTGAGAGAGGGTGACTGCATATGTAGTTCCTCTTTTCTGCTTTGCGCTCACCTGTGCCATTTTCTGAATACAGAGCAGCCCTATGACCAAAGAGCTCTATTCTGTGCCTAGAACTGCTCTAAGCCTGTGGAAAAGCCCGGCGGCCCGACGACAAAATGAAAAAGCGCGAAGCGCGGCGCTCGGGGCTTGTGGTCTCTATCGCTTGTCTGTTGCTTGCTATGACGTATGCGGGGGTCTCAATAACGAGCGCCCGCTACAAGGGGGTATGAGGGTATGACGACAACGAAGGCCTTGCAGGTTTGTGACTTGACCGGATCGGGCACAAAGGACAGCCTCACGGTGACACTGGACAGAGGGCAAGCGCTGACCCTCACAAGAGACGACGTGCAAGCGTGGCCTGATGGTCAGCCGCTCACAACGTCTGTGGTGCTTGTCGGCTCTGTTCCTTTTGAGCTGAGGTACGATGTAGAGCTCATGCAAAGGGCACGTCACTACTTTGAGCTGGTACGGGGTAAGCATGAAGCAAAGCAAGCATGAACGTGCTACGGTGTTTCCGGACACGAAAACGACAGCGGGGCATGATCCTCACCGGGTATTTGCCTCATGTCCTTTGAGGCTAAGCATGAAGCACACAAGTTGCGAAGGCTGCAGGTATTCCCGCAAGGGGCTCTGTGCCGACTGGACAGTCAGAGACGTACTAGGCGGTGTGCAAAGGACTGACGACGGGGTACGGCGCTGCTATGAAAGCCCGACGACGTTAGGTGAGAGCCTTGTGCTGTATTTGATGAACCATGAGCAGCCGGTCAAAGCCTAAAGCGACAAAGCACAAAGCAAGCGGTGATGTACTAGGAGTGTAGGACATGGCATTTGAGCGCGGCGGGCATTGGTACAAGAACAGACGTGAGGGCGGGCGCGTCGTCACTGAGTATATCGGATCCGGTGAGCTCGGGCGGTATACGGCTGAGGCTGACAACTTGAAGCAACAGCAGCGGGCCCGGGAACGGTCAGAACTACAAGCGCTTGCAGCAGGTGAACGTGAGCTTGACCGTCAGTTTGATACCTTAGCCGCTCAGTTGCACTCACTTACTGAGGCTGCTTTGCTTGCGAGCGGTTATCACTTGCACTCGGGAACATGGAGACGGCGGCGGGTATGAAAAAGCCGATGTTCACGAAAGCAGATGAAGCAGAAATGGACAGGTTGAAGCTGACGAAAGCAGAGAGGGCCGGGGTAGCCGACTATAACGCACTGAGGCAAGAGGAAAAGCAAGCAGAAAAGGACAAGATAGCGGCTGAGGCTCACCGTGACACTGAGGACATGATGAAGGCTGACGCGCTGATGAAGGCATACAACACTGACCCGGAACTATGGCGCAAGAAAAACCTTTTGAGAGTGACGGCTAGCCACATGATACCACATACAGGCTCGGGCTGTGATCTTGAAGTAGGCGCGACGTTTGCGGCGTATTATGACGGCAAAGTACGCGCACTGAGCAGGCCGGGTGACACAGAGCTCGAGCTCGGGCTTGTCGAACTGTTGGCAGTGGCCTGTCTACGCTGTCAGTGGATAGAGGCTCAGTACCCGGCGGGGGGCAATATCGCGCAAGGTGACTACTGGAACAGGAACCTTGAAGGCGCTCAGCGGCGGGTCAGAAAGCTAAGCGTTGACCTTGCCCGGGTGAGACGGCTTGCCTTGCCTGTCCTGCTGTTGAACATAGCCGACAAGCAACAGGTGAACATAGGCCTTGTCTCGAAAGCACCAAAGGGCAAAGGCTAAGGGGTCAAAGCGACATATCACCATAATGACATAATGCCATTGTGCCATAACGCTATCACTTGCCCGGATCCGGCAAGAATACGGCAAGAATATGACAAGTTTCAGAGCGTCATTGTGACATAGTGCTCTCGGTTGCCCTGTCTGTCATGGATTGCCTCAAAAGCGCTGCAGGAAGGCGGCCTAGACATAGAAACACACAGCAGAGCAACAACTTGCAGCAGCGTGGCTGAAATCGCCTAAAACGGGCATATGCTACAGCGCCCGCTGTGAGACCGTCAGAGCTGCGCCCGTTGCCATAGGTTGCACGTCATAGACCATAAGAAAGCAAACAGCCCTAGACCTAAGCCCGGGGCTGTTGCTTTATGTCCTGCTACGCTCTCGAATCGGGCCGTTTGCCGACGTTGCCCGTCGCGTACCTGAAACAAGTATAGCACACTTTCACTGATTGGTCAAGAGCATAACGTGGTCAAGGGTATTGACTTTGATATAAAACGTGCTATACTTACGGTTATACAAATTAGCGTAAGGGGTGAGGCAATGACAAGAGCTGCAGCATACCTGAGAGTGAGTACAGACGCGCAAGCGGGCCCGGATAGATACGGACTGGACGCTCAGCGGTCAGACATAGAGGCATATGCGAAGTCAAACGAGCTCGAGCTTGTCGAATGGTTCACTGATACAGTCTCGGGCTCAAAGCTCAGCCGTCCGGGTCTCAATGCTTGCCTAGACGCTGCAGCCCGTCATAGCTTTGATGTGGTGATAGTCGCTAAGCTGGACAGGTTCAGTCGTGATCTCATGGGCTCGCTGTGGTTACGAAAAGAGCTCTTGCGTTCTAATGTGCAAGTCCTGTCTGTTGCTGAACCCTTTGACGCTGAGGATCCTGCAGGGCGCTTGTTTATGCAAATGGTCTCAGCCTTTGCAGAGTTTGAGCGCTCGCGTATCACTGACAGATTGAGTGGCGGGCGCAAGATGAAAGCAAAGCAGGGCGGCTACGCGGGCGGGCGTGCGCCACTAGGCTATACAGCGACAAGAGGCAATAAGACGCTGACCATTGACCCTGTAGGCGCTGCTACAGTTCAGAGAGTGTTTGCTTTGAGGGCTGACGGTCTCAGCATGAAACGTATAGCGGTGACACTGGATAGCGAAGGGCTGACGACAGCAGCGGGCGCTAGTTGGCATGAGGCACAAGTCAAGCGAGTGCTTGACCGGTTAAGTCTTTACAAAGGGCAGTACACCTATGCGGGCGTAGTCGCTGCAAAGGGTCTACAACAGCCTATTCTAGGGGTGTGATATGGACACTGAAACAGTCGAAACGGTGTTTACTGTCGCTGAGGTTGCCAAAGCGTTGAAGTTGAACGTCCGGACAGTATACCTTGCTCTGAAAGCAGGAACGCTCAAAGGTACGCGGCTCGGGCGTTCGTGGCGTATACGCTCTGCTGAGGTTCAAGCGTACTTGAAACGCCATACGACACGGTGAGCAGGAAAACCGGCGCGAGTGATGAACAGAGGGCGTGAGGCGCGGGCCCTGCTGCTGACTTGTGCCGCTAGTGTGCGATACTATACTATAAGCGTAGTACATTGAGAGTGTAAACAAAATCAGTCCTTAGCCGGGCTACAACGGGGGTGCTTTTATGACAAGAATAGCGAAATATAAAGGGTGTCCAGTCACAGATTGGCTGGAAACACAAGGTCTCAGTCTGCAGGACTTTGCCCTACTCATGGACGTTGGCTATACGGACGTCTACATTATGGCGCGGGGGTACACTCGAGTATTGCCTCTGAGGTTCCAGAACGCCATAGAGAAACGGGCGGGGGCTGCCACAGCTCAGCGGGTGGCTGAGGCTTATACTGTGTGGCGTCATGGGCTCAGTGCACAGATAGGCAAGGCTAGAGCCTAAAGCCTAGACATGAAAAGCAGGCCAGTGCTTCATGTCCTTAGCCGGGAAACGGGGGCGCTGGCCTTGCTATGTCATTTTGACACATCACTCTGCAAATGTCAACAGTCAATCCTGATGTGAGCAGAATACTGACGCTGCAGGACACTGACCCGTTTGATGTTGCTCTGAACGTCTCAGAGGCTTACGGGTGGTCAGCTTTGCCGTGTCACTTGCCCGGCTTTGAGACGGTCAACGGTCAGATCCATACATACAGCGGCAAGCGCCCTCTTGTGCGCTATAAGCAGTACAGAGACCATAGACCCTCGGCAGCACAGCTCAGAGAATGGCGCGAGACGTTCACAACAGACGCGGGTGAGCCTAACTGGGTATTCATCACCGGGCACAGTACGTCAAGCCTTGCCCTCTATGTCACAGACACAGACGTGCGCGACTTGTCACCGTGGCTGCAGTCAACTGGTACGACGACAATACAGAGCGGGCGTGAGGGCGGGGGCTGGCATAACTGGTTCACTGGCACAGCGGGGCTCTATCGCACAAAGCCGACGCTCGAGCTACCAGACGGCTCACCGGTACGCTTTCAAGGTGTAGAGGGTATTATTGTCGTGCCCGGATCACTTCATGCAAGCGGGAACGTCTACAACTGTCTCAGCGGCTTTGACGTGGACGCTATCAAGAATGTCTCAGACATTGGGTGGCTTGCTATGAGCTTACAGTCAAACAAAGCAGCAGAGCAGCGGGCAATCAAAGCGGCGGCGTTCCCGGGTAGTACGGGCGGGCGTGACTGTATCATGCAGATGTGGCATACAGACTACGGCAAGGGGTGGCGTCACAAGCTGCTGTATGTGTTCAGTCAAGAGCTGTGGAACGCTCGCAACAAGAGCGCCTTTGTCGAATGGGCTTTGCGGGAACTGAACAAGCGCTTTGATGTGCCACTAGGCGACGACGCTATACAGGACTGCATGAAACGCGGCTGGGAAAAGACACGTCCAGACAACAAATACGGGGCTCTCGGGTGTGTGACAGTACGCTCTGACTATTTGCCGTGGCTTGATTGTAGCAAGTGCCCTCATAGGAGACATATGCTGACATTAGGCTTTGATACTGCCCTAGAGCATGGACTAGGGCCTTTTGAGCAGTCTATACTCATGCTTGCCACTACTCACGGGTACAAGTCAGACAAGGCGACAGCAGAGACTTGCCACATGGACAGGGGAAGGGTAAAAAAAGCCCGTGAGACCTTGCAAGCGCTAGGCTTGTGGCCTGTTATGCCGGAAGGGTCAACAGAGGGGGTGTGCGGGAATACCAGCACAGAAAGCGAGCAGGAAAACAGCCCTCTAGACCACATCACAACAGACAGAACCGGGGGTCAGAATTGAGAGAGGGTGACTGCATATGTAGTTCCTCTTTTCTGCTTTGCGCTCACCTGTGCCATTTTCTGAATACAGAGCAGCCCTATGACCAAAGAGCTCTATTCTGTGCCTAGAACTGCTCTAAGCCTGTGGAAAAGCCCGGCGGCCCGACGACAAAATGAAAAAGCGCGAAGCGCGGCGCTCGGGGCTTGTGGTCTCTATCGCTTGTCTGTTGCTTGCTATGACGTATGCGGGGGTCTCAATAACGAGCGCCCGCTACAAGGGGGTATGAGGGTATGACGACAACGAAGGCCTTGCAGGTTTGTGACTTGACCGGATCGGGCACAAAGGACAGCCTCACGGTGACACTGGACAGAGGGCAAGCGCTGACCCTCACAAGAGACGACGTGCAAGCGTGGCCTGATGGTCAGCCGCTCACAACGTCTGTGGTGCTTGTCGGCTCTGTTCCTTTTGAGCTGAGGTACGATGTAGAGCTCATGCAAAGGGCACGTCACTACTTTGAGCTGGTACGGGGTAAGCATGAAGCAAAGCAAGCATGAACGTGCTACGGTGTTTCCGGACACGAAAACGACAGCGGGGCATGATCCTCACCGGGTATTTGCCTCATGTCCTTTGAGGCTAAGCATGAAGCACACAAGTTGCGAAGGCTGCAGGTATTCCCGCAAGGGGCTCTGTGCCGACTGGACAGTCAGAGACGTACTAGGCGGTGTGCAAAGGACTGACGACGGGGTACGGCGCTGCTATGAAAGCCCGACGACGTTAGGTGAGAGCCTTGTGCTGTATTTGATGAACCATGAGCAGCCGGTCAAAGCCTAAAGCGACAAAGCACAAAGCAAGCGGTGATGTACTAGGAGTGTAGGACATGGCATTTGAGCGCGGCGGGCATTGGTACAAGAACAGACGTGAGGGCGGGCGCGTCGTCACTGAGTATATCGGATCCGGTGAGCTCGGGCGGTATACGGCTGAGGCTGACAACTTGAAGCAACAGCAGCGGGCCCGGGAACGGTCAGAACTACAAGCGCTTGCAGCAGGTGAACGTGAGCTTGACCGTCAGTTTGATACCTTAGCCGCTCAGTTGCACTCACTTACTGAGGCTGCTTTGCTTGCGAGCGGTTATCACTTGCACTCGGGAACATGGAGACGGCGGCGGGTATGAAAAAGCCGATGTTCACGAAAGCAGATGAAGCAGAAATGGACAGGTTGAAGCTGACGAAAGCAGAGAGGGCCGGGGTAGCCGACTATAACGCACTGAGGCAAGAGGAAAAGCAAGCAGAAAAGGACAAGATAGCGGCTGAGGCTCACCGTGACACTGAGGACATGATGAAGGCTGACGCGCTGATGAAGGCATACAACACTGACCCGGAACTATGGCGCAAGAAAAACCTTTTGAGAGTGACGGCTAGCCACATGATACCACATACAGGCTCGGGCTGTGATCTTGAAGTAGGCGCGACGTTTGCGGCGTATTATGACGGCAAAGTACGCGCACTGAGCAGGCCGGGTGACACAGAGCTCGAGCTCGGGCTTGTCGAACTGTTGGCAGTGGCCTGTCTACGCTGTCAGTGGATAGAGGCTCAGTACCCGGCGGGGGGCAATATCGCGCAAGGTGACTACTGGAACAGGAACCTTGAAGGCGCTCAGCGGCGGGTCAGAAAGCTAAGCGTTGACCTTGCCCGGGTGAGACGGCTTGCCTTGCCTGTCCTGCTGTTGAACATAGCCGACAAGCAACAGGTGAACATAGGCCTTGTCTCGAAAGCACCAAAGGGCAAAGGCTAAGGGGTCAAAGCGACATATCACCATAATGACATAATGCCATTGTGCCATAACGCTATCACTTGCCCGGATCCGGCAAGAATACGGCAAGAATATGACAAGTTTCAGAGCGTCATTGTGACATAGTGCTCTCGGTTGCCCTGTCTGTCATGGATTGCCTCAAAAGCGCTGCAGGAAGGCGGCCTAGACATAGAAACACACAGCAGAGCAACAACTTGCAGCAGCGTGGCTGAAATCGCCTAAAACGGGCATATGCTACAGCGCCCGCTGTGAGACCGTCAGAGCTGCGCCCGTTGCCATAGGTTGCACGTCATAGACCATAAGAAAGCAAACAGCCCTAGACCTAAGCCCGGGGCTGTTGCTTTATGTCCTGCTACGCTCTCGAATCGGGCCGTTTGCCGACGTTGCCCGTCGCGTACCTGAAACAAGTATAGCACACTTTCACTGATTGGTCAAGAGCATAACGTGGTCAAGGGTATTGACTTTGATATAAAACGTGCTATACTTACGGTTATACAAATTAGCGTAAGGGGTGAGGCAATGACAAGAGCTGCAGCATACCTGAGAGTGAGTACAGACGCGCAAGCGGGCCCGGATAGATACGGACTGGACGCTCAGCGGTCAGACATAGAGGCATATGCGAAGTCAAACGAGCTCGAGCTTGTCGAATGGTTCACTGATACAGTCTCGGGCTCAAAGCTCAGCCGTCCGGGTCTCAATGCTTGCCTAGACGCTGCAGCCCGTCATAGCTTTGATGTGGTGATAGTCGCTAAGCTGGACAGGTTCAGTCGTGATCTCATGGGCTCGCTGTGGTTACGAAAAGAGCTCTTGCGTTCTAATGTGCAAGTCCTGTCTGTTGCTGAACCCTTTGACGCTGAGGATCCTGCAGGGCGCTTGTTTATGCAAATGGTCTCAGCCTTTGCAGAGTTTGAGCGCTCGCGTATCACTGACAGATTGAGTGGCGGGCGCAAGATGAAAGCAAAGCAGGGCGGCTACGCGGGCGGGCGTGCGCCACTAGGCTATACAGCGACAAGAGGCAATAAGACGCTGACCATTGACCCTGTAGGCGCTGCTACAGTTCAGAGAGTGTTTGCTTTGAGGGCTGACGGTCTCAGCATGAAACGTATAGCGGTGACACTGGATAGCGAAGGGCTGACGACAGCAGCGGGCGCTAGTTGGCATGAGGCACAAGTCAAGCGAGTGCTTGACCGGTTAAGTCTTTACAAAGGGCAGTACACCTATGCGGGCGTAGTCGCTGCAAAGGGTCTACAACAGCCTATTCTAGGGGTGTGATATGGACACTGAAACAGTCGAAACGGTGTTTACTGTCGCTGAGGTTGCCAAAGCGTTGAAGTTGAACGTCCGGACAGTATACCTTGCTCTGAAAGCAGGAACGCTCAAAGGTACGCGGCTCGGGCGTTCGTGGCGTATACGCTCTGCTGAGGTTCAAGCGTACTTGAAACGCCATACGACACGGTGAGCAGGAAAACCGGCGCGAGTGATGAACAGAGGGCGTGAGGCGCGGGCCCTGCTGCTGACTTGTGCCGCTAGTGTGCGATACTATACTATAAGCGTAGTACATTGAGAGTGTAAACAAAATCAGTCCTTAGCCGGGCTACAACGGGGGTGCTTTTATGACAAGAATAGCGAAATATAAAGGGTGTCCAGTCACAGATTGGCTGGAAACACAAGGTCTCAGTCTGCAGGACTTTGCCCTACTCATGGACGTTGGCTATACGGACGTCTACATTATGGCGCGGGGGTACACTCGAGTATTGCCTCTGAGGTTCCAGAACGCCATAGAGAAACGGGCGGGGGCTGCCACAGCTCAGCGGGTGGCTGAGGCTTATACTGTGTGGCGTCATGGGCTCAGTGCACAGATAGGCAAGGCTAGAGCCTAAAGCCTAGACATGAAAAGCAGGCCAGTGCTTCATGTCCTTAGCCGGGAAACGGGGGCGCTGGCCTTGCTATGTCATTTTGACACATCACTCTGCAAATGTCAACAGTCAATCCTGATGTGAGCAGAATACTGACGCTGCAGGACACTGACCCGTTTGATGTTGCTCTGAACGTCTCAGAGGCTTACGGGTGGTCAGCTTTGCCGTGTCACTTGCCCGGCTTTGAGACGGTCAACGGTCAGATCCATACATACAGCGGCAAGCGCCCTCTTGTGCGCTATAAGCAGTACAGAGACCATAGACCCTCGGCAGCACAGCTCAGAGAATGGCGCGAGACGTTCACAACAGACGCGGGTGAGCCTAACTGGGTATTCATCACCGGGCACAGTACGTCAAGCCTTGCCCTCTATGTCACAGACACAGACGTGCGCGACTTGTCACCGTGGCTGCAGTCAACTGGTACGACGACAATACAGAGCGGGCGTGAGGGCGGGGGCTGGCATAACTGGTTCACTGGCACAGCGGGGCTCTATCGCACAAAGCCGACGCTCGAGCTACCAGACGGCTCACCGGTACGCTTTCAAGGTGTAGAGGGTATTATTGTCGTGCCCGGATCACTTCATGCAAGCGGGAACGTCTACAACTGTCTCAGCGGCTTTGACGTGGACGCTATCAAGAATGTCTCAGACATTGGGTGGCTTGCTATGAGCTTACAGTCAAACAAAGCAGCAGAGCAGCGGGCAATCAAAGCGGCGGCGTTCCCGGGTAGTACGGGCGGGCGTGACTGTATCATGCAGATGTGGCATACAGACTACGGCAAGGGGTGGCGTCACAAGCTGCTGTATGTGTTCAGTCAAGAGCTGTGGAACGCTCGCAACAAGAGCGCCTTTGTCGAATGGGCTTTGCGGGAACTGAACAAGCGCTTTGATGTGCCACTAGGCGACGACGCTATACAGGACTGCATGAAACGCGGCTGGGAAAAGACACGTCCAGACAACAAATACGGGGCTCTCGGGTGTGTGACAGTACGCTCTGACTATTTGCCGTGGCTTGATTGTAGCAAGTGCCCTCATAGGAGACATATGCTGACATTAGGCTTTGATACTGCCCTAGAGCATGGACTAGGGCCTTTTGAGCAGTCTATACTCATGCTTGCCACTACTCACGGGTACAAGTCAGACAAGGCGACAGCAGAGACTTGCCACATGGACAGGGGAAGGGTAAAAAAAGCC
>JGI24135J36437_1000273_pt1 | contig 17047 bp, 11 predicted proteins | sample BarGraNGADG00211_3_FD_36437 | JGI IMG/M metagenome (IMG submission 36437)
GCAAGTTTCGTAACAGCGGATAGGTTCGCCTCCACGGCATCCCGCACGTCGCATAGCCCTGACCGTTAGCAAGGATTTAAGAAATACGAACAAGCATCTGAAAGAATTGATGACCATATTAAGTGGGATGGTGCAAAAGACTGACAATCTGACCACATATGGCCGGTAAGATCAAAATTAACATACTTAACTTTTCAACAAACGCTTTATTCCGACCATAATTAATATGGTACGATCAGATGCAAAGCGACTGACTTTTTCAGAGGGGCCGACCCTTCACTGTAAACCACATCCTGCAAACCACACAAACAAATGCAATTAAAACTCCAAAGTTTGCGGGAAGAGGTTTACAGTCCGTCCATGCCCGTCGACGAGATTGATGACTGGACGACAAAGTTCTCATACATCTGGACAGTTTTAAAATTAACCCTACATATAACACAGACAATAAAGGTTATAAGCTTCCTGCTTTTTTTACGAAAAGCGCGACAGGTGTCACGGTTTTTGCAAACCGTTCCTTGCTTTCAAGAGAACACAGTATAAGGGGACTTCACCGTGATTCCGTTGCTCGCTTCGCTCGAACGGGGCGCGGCGCGACACCACGACGCGCGCAAGCTCGGTCATGGCAAACGCTCGTAAACCTCAAAAAACTTGCAACTGGCCCTCCTTCGCCAAGGCTTCGGAGGGCAAAGACGGCAAAAACCGCTAAAGCAAATGCGCAAACAGAATATATTACAGAAAACGAAAAAGATATTTATTGGCAACCCAATACACAAATTGATTTTTCTGATTACCAATCCAAATCTGATACAGAGTGCGTGAAATTTAATAAAAAATATGGATTAAAAATGTCTTCAAGCATAGGATTCAGAGGTGTTGTTGATGTTCCCAAAAGAAAAGGCAGAAGTTTGATAAATTTTATTTAGCTCCTGTTTTTTGTAGAAATTGTTCTTGTATTTTATCAGAAGATTCTTTGAGTCTGAAAGTTGACAAATTATTGTTTGATATGGCTGAAGTATGCGTAAGAAGTGCAAAAAGAGAACTACTTGAATTGCAAAATAAAATGAAGGCAGATAATACATATACAATGTTTTTTACTTCTATTAGGAATAAATGGGATGAAGAAATGCGGTCATTTTTTGGTACAGTTATTCGCGAAGTTCTAATTGNAAAAAAAGATAGTGCATATATAGGTTGGAGGCAAACAGTGAACGAAAGTTTAGAACGAACAAAATCTTATGCTACAAAACCAGAAGATTGTTATAGATTTGTCTTGAATAGACCAATAGAAAAGGGTTACAAAATGTCAGAGAACATTGTTGGCGATTTACGAAACAAAAGCAGAAAAGAATAAGTAAAATGCCAGCCACTAACACGGACAATAAAGGTAAGTTGTTTGTCACACTTTTTGCTTTTGCTCCTGCACCCAAGACAAACTCGTAATGGCCGTTGCACCGGGACACGCGCATCTGCACTCAATTAAAATCTTTGTACCCCTGACGCTTGCTGCGCTTAGGTCAGGGCCTTCGGCGCGACACTGCGCCAGTGCCCATTTACCAGGTTCCTGCAACCGAGATAGCTTTTCGGCCACTTATCAAACTTGTACCCCCGTCACTCGCTTCGCTCGCACGGGGCGCGGCGCGACACGCGTAATGCTCAATTAAATTTGTACCATGACGGCAAAAACACGTGCCATACCCTCCTTGCACCGTGACAATTTTCTGGCTAAAGTACCAGGACCCTGCCAGGTGCTTGCGTCGGATAACACGCCATCGCGGCAAGCTGGCTCCTTCGCTATCCCGACATAACATGTCGGGACTTAACGCTCGGCCCTCTTTATTACCGGGCCGTTAGGTGTTATAGCCGAAAGCCAACAGCCTGTCTCATATGGAGAATTTACTGTTTGATAAGAATCTTCCGAATCACTTAGAAACCCTTGACACTTCACTTATCAAATTCTATCTTGATAGATAAACTTCACCCACTTACAGAGACTTCACCATCTATAAACTTTTCTTTGACATGGCCAACTTGCCCCCTGCTGTTTATCGGGACTAGAGAAATGCTACAACACCTAACGTCATTTAGAATATTTATACCTGAACGAATAGCTTCAGTTTCTTCTTTGTTTGCCGTATAGATATTTTAAAAATCGGATTGGATAAACAAAAATTACATTATGCTTTAGAACTGTTTAGTACATATATGTGAATTATGTAACTTATTTCAATAATAATATAATAGTTCCCGGATCAGAGAGACATATCTTTGTTAGTGAGATAATTTATTCGAAAACTTAAAACTGATGACAATGAAAAAAATAATTTTAGTAATAGTGACAATTACCTTCATGGCTAACATTATAAGCGCTCAGGATAACAGTACTGATTTGCGTGACAAGCTTCAGTTTGGCCTGAAAGCAGGTGCAAATTTCTCAAATGTTTATGACTCAAAAGATCAGGAATTTAATGCTGATTTTAAAGTTGGTTTTGCAGCAGGCGCTTTTTTAGCGATCCCTATCGGGAAATATATGGGTTTTCAACCTGAAATATTATTTTCTCAAAAAGGATACAAGTCATCAGGCACATTCCTTACTATCCCTTATGAATTTACCCATACCACAAATTATATAGATGTTCCCCTGCTAATTGCACTTAAACCAAGTGCACTTATAACCCTTCTGGCAGGACCTGACTATTCTTTCCTTGTGAAACAAAAAGATGTATTTACAGGTGGAGGTTTTACCAGCACTCAGGAGAAGGAGTTTGAAAATGATAAAAGTGTATTGTGTTTTGTAGGTGGCATTGATATTAACNTGGACCAATTTGTGCTTGGNGCAAGAGCCGGATGGGACCTTCAAAATAATAACGGTGATGGAACATCCACAAATCCCCGTTACAAAAATGTCTGGTACCAGGCCACTTTAGGATTCAGGTTTTAAGAAAATACTACAAACACCTAACACGGACAATAAAGGTCATTTGTTTGTCACATGTTTTGCATTTTGCTTCTACAACCGAGACAGATTTGTAATGCCGGTACCGCGATCCCGCTTTTGCTGTGCAAAAGCGGGACAGGCCCTCCAGTGCTTCCAATAAAACCTTGTGTAACTTGACTAATAACCTGTCCACTATAAACCTTNTGCCCCCGTCATTCGCTTCGCTCGCACGGGGTGCGGCGCGATACCATGACNCTCGCAAGCTCGGTCATGGCAAACGCTCGTAAAACTCAAAAAACTTGCAACTGGACGGCAAAAAATGCGCCCCCGTCTTCGCTTCGGTTCGTCGGGGCACGGCATGCTTCGTTCCGCCCTGCAGACCGGCTCCTTCGCTAAAATTGCCCACGGGGCAATTTTTAAACGCTCGGCCCTGGCTGGTGCCAGGACTCTACCCCGATGACACAAAACTGCTCCAGCCTCCATTCGCTCAGCAGCGCTTACACCCTTTATTGCCGGGCCGTTATAAGAAATTCTAGCTACCGATTTTACTCTGTTAAATCCATATGCGAACAGCAAAAATTGATTTAATCTTGACAGTTGACAGACTCAATGACAAATTTGTAACATATTGATTACTAACACCATTATTTAGCCGTTTGTCATGATTTAATTCCTTCAAAATCAGAATCAGGTTAGACTGGAACAAATAAATATTTCAAAAAAGGCCTTCTTGATAATGCCATCTTATCTTGGACAAATGTATAAATATGTATTTTTGATTTTCATACCTTAAAACGAAAGTATTTATTAATGAAACATTTAGCAATAATAATAAGCACCATTTGTTTATCGATGGTGCAGACGGTAGCTGGTCAGCAGACTGGAGATATACACAAAGCTGTTCATGCCGGCGACATGAATAAGGTCAGGCAACTTATTGAGGCTGACACAAGTTTGTTGGAGTCGAAAGATAATGATGGTAAAACTCCACTTAACATAGCATGTTTTATGATACGGAATGGATTCGCCAGAGAACCTGAAATTGCAAAGTTCCTGATAAGCAGGGGAGCTAACGTTAATTCTAAAAGTAATGACGGATTCACCCCATTATATGGTGCCTGCACCGGTTCGGGTCCGGATTTCGATCTTGTTAAACAACTCATCGCCAAGGGAGCTAACGTCAACGCAAAAAACAACGATGGTGGTACAGCCTTATTCGAGGCGGCTACCTCTCGTAACCTTGAAGTTACCAGGTTCCTGATTGAACATGGCGCTGATGTTAATGCCTTTGCTACATGGATGAACAGCAATGTATTGGATCTGGTTATCTCAATTTCAACCGAAGAGATGGCAAAGCTGATTATCGAAAGTGGTGCTAAGCTTAACCAGAAAGATCCTCTTGGAAATACCGAACTACATTTAGCTGCCATGAGGGGTTTCACCAATGTGATCAGAATCCTGGTCGAACATGGTGCCGATGTCAATGCCGTGAATGATGAGAACCACACAGCGCTGTATTATGCTGCCAAACATGGCTATCGCCTTGCTGCTGATGCTTTAATTGCTTCAGGGGCTGATAAAAGTACCATCATTGAATCCAACTTTGGAAAGCCACCACAGCTTACCGAAAAACTCAAACGAGGTGAGGCCTATTTATGGTACTTTGCGGAAGGATATGCCGTAAAAACTAAAAACAATTTTCTCCTTTTTGATTTCTATCTACGCAATATCGGCACTTCGCCTGAGGCAGGTCTTGCCAATGGACACCCTAACGCTGAAGAGTTTGTGGGTCATAAAAACACTGTATTCATGAGTCTTCCGACCAGTAAACGTGGTTGGTCAAATCTTTACGGTCTGGCTAAACAATTGCCTGCAACTGAGTGGGTATTCCTCGACGAAACAAACAACGGTATCCCTGACAGTGTGATTCTTCCGTCCTGGCATCTGATTGGTACCGACAAGAGTTTGAACATCGGGGATACTAAGGTGCATACTATAGCACCAATGAATGAAGGTGAAATTGGTTATCTTGTGGAAGTCGATGGCGTGAAGATTTTCTATGGAGGAGGTCATGTTAGCTCAAACAACACCTCAGAGGTAGCAAGATATCGTAAAGAAATTGATTTTCTGAAGCCTTTTGGATCGATTGATATAGCCATACTACGAGTAAGTGGTCATTTTTCAAATGCCTATGAACCTTACCTTTACTTGCTCGACCATCTTGCCCCTAAGACTATTTATCTGCTCGGTGGTGTACGCTCCCCTGATGAATACCAAAAGTGTGAAGAAGTTTTGCGATCGAGCAATATTCCAATAAAATATCCTGACACGAGGATAGCAGGAGACAGGTTTCATTATCTCCGTGATTCAGAAGACAAGTGACGCCTTGACGAAAAAAACGCCTTATAACACAGACTGTCTCGTCCTGAAATAGGTTGACACTTTTTAAAGCAACCTAAGGAGGAATGAGCATGGAAATAGGACAAGTACCTGCATACAAAAGATGGTCAAACCGGTACAGTTATGCATTCAAAATGGAAGTAATAGAAGCCTTCCAGAGCGGGCAGATGTCGCAAAGACAGATAACCCGAAAGTATGGGATTGGCAGACCAACGATCCTTGCATGGCAAAAAAAATATGGTAATCTTGAGAAAAATTACCTCAAAATGGGAGAAAAAACACCCGAACAGGAAATAGTTGAACTCAAGGCAGCTCTTCGCGCTTCATACGCTGAGAACAAGACCCTCAAGTACATCATGGAGATCCTTCAGGAGGAATACGGGGAAGATGTCGTAAAAAAATATTTGCCCGGACTGCAACTAAAAAAGCCTCCAAAGAAGACTTCAAAATCAAAGTAAAGGTTATCTGCAAGCTCTTCGGGCTTAGCCGCCAGGCCTATTATAAAAGGATCCGGGCGTTTAGCAGAGAGAAAGAAACTAGAAAAAAGATTATCACACTAGTTCAGCAACAAAGAGTTATGATGACAAGGATCGGTACCAGAAAACTCCACTACCTTATCAAGCCTGCCCTTGAGCGAGAGAGTATCAAGTGCGGCAGGGATAAACTGGGTGCAATCCTTAAACACGAAGGAATGCTCGTGAAAAAGAAAAAGAACTATATCAGGACAACTAACTCATATCACCGCTTTTACAAGTATCCGAACCTCATTAAGGACATTGTTATCAACCGGGCTGAACAAGTATGGGCTAGTGACATAACTTACATCAGGACCAATCAAGGATGGCTGTACCTGAGCCTCATTACCGATGCCTACTCCAAACAAATCGTAGGGTATCAACTATCGGACAACTTAAAAGCAATTAACTGCATAAATGCTCTTAAAACGGCCATCAAAAACCGCAAATATCCTGACAGATCACTTATCCACCATTCTGATCGCGGATTACAATATTGCTGTCCTGACTACATCGATACCCTTGAAAGAAACCACATTAAAATCAGCATGACAACCAAGCATGACCCTTATGAAAATGCTGTGGCTGAAAGAATTAATGGGACTCTCAAATATGAATTTGACCTGGGAGACCGGCTTCCAGATCTGAAGAATGCAGAAAGAGAAATCAATAAGTCTATCTGGGTCTACAACAACTTAAGACCACATAAAAGTTGTAATTATCTAACTCCTCTTCAAACTCATGTTCAGGAAAGTATCGAAGTAAAAAAATGGCCAGTGAGATATAAGAAAAATACAGATCAAAAAAATATAACTTTAAATCAATTATGTCTAACCTAAAAGTGTAACCCTATTTTAGGACGACACAACAGTAACAAAACAAAATAACCAAACATTTGAAAGGGAAGTAATCCAAAAATTCAGAAGAGTAGGAAATTAAGTATCTTTAAAAAAAATAAACATGACAATCAGACAAAAATTAGAAGCATTAGCAACAGAAAAAAACACCCCTTGTGTTACTATTTCGCTAAACACACACAGAACACATCCTGACAATGCTCAAGATGTAATTCTATTAAAAAATCTTTTAAAAGAAGCAGAAGAAAGGATTGTAAATGAATTTGGTAAAAGACCTGTGGCTTCTCTTTTAGAAAAACTATCAGCAATCGAAGTTGATGTAAATTACAATTTGGAAAGTTTACACATTTTTCTTTCTAATGATACCGAAGAAATAATAAAATCACCTTGGGCTGTAGAACACAATGAAGTTCATATTTCAGAAACATTTGCCGTTCGTCCATTAATACAAATATTCAATAGAAGTGAGGAGTATTTAGTTCTTTTATTATCGCAAAGTGGAGTAAACTTATACGAAGCATTGAATGAGGAAATCACAAATGAAATAAAAAATGATGATTTTCCATTTTCTGAAAATCCACATTTTGTCATTGAGCCTGAAAAACGGAGTGACCCAAAGTTGATGGACAACTTGGTGCGTGAGTTTTTAAACAAAGTGGATAAAGCGGTTGTAAAGATTCATAACGAAACAGGTTTGCATTGTGTAGTAATTTGCACTGAAGACAACTACAGCCGTTTAATGCAGGTTGCAGACAAACCAGCTATTTATCATGGTTATGCTTATATTGATTATAACAATACTACTACGCATCATATCGCAAAACAAAGTTGGGAAATAGTTAAAGAATTGCAACATAACCGCAGAACAGAAGCCATTGGCGAAATAAAAAAAGCGGTTGCGCGCGGTACTGTTTTGACCGACTTGCAGGAAATTTATCAAGCATCAATTGACGGGCGTGGCGACTTGTTAATAGTGCATCAAGACTTTACTCAACCTGTACTTATGACAAGCGACAGGACTTTTGAAATGGTAACAGACACGACAAAACACAATGTTATAGATGATATCACAAGCAATATTGCTTGGAATGTATTGGCTAAAAAAGGTCGAGTGTTTTTTACTACACAAGATGAAATCAAAGACCTTGGAAAAATTGTGTTAAAAACGAGGTACTAAACCACTGGCTATAACACGGACAATAAAATTAATAGGTTCGTCATGGTTTTTGCTTTTACTCCTACACCCATGACAGATTTGTAATAGCATATACTGCGACCGCTCCAGTACCCGCAATAAAACTTTGTATACCTTGACTTGTTACCTGATAGCTATAAAACTTGTACCCCCGTCACTCGCTTTGCTCGCACGGGGCGCGGCGCGACACTCGTATAGCTCACAAAACTTATACCTTGACGGCAAAAACCACGCCGTACCTTCCTTGCACCGTGACAGTTTTCTGGCTAAAGTACCGGGACTGGTGCCCGGTGCGGCGTCAGGTAATATCTACTAATTTTATTGCCGGGCCGTTAGAAACAAGCGGCAGAGATCCCGAACATGAAAGATATGTATTAGAGAAGGTAAAATGAAGAAGCCCTTTTTGTAGCACCAAAAAAAGTAAAAGAAAAAAATTAAGCTAATACGAGTTGCAATTACTGTGATAATAATATTATGGAAAAAGTAATTCAAACAGAAAAATATAGCGGCTTGTCCGAAGAGCAAGCCAAACAGAAACTGGGAAAAGAAGGCTTTAATGAACTTCCTTCTTCAAAGCCGAAAGGCATATTTCACATCATATTTAGCGTGGTAAAAGAACCTATGTTCTTATTATTAGTTGCGTGTGGTACACTATATCTGTTGCTTGGAGATGTACAGGAAGGGCTGATGCTTTTGGGCTTTGTATTTGTAATTATGGGGATTGAATTTTATCAGGAGAAGAAAACAGAAAAAGCCCTGGATGCATTGAAAGATCTTGCCAGCCCAAGAGCATTAGTCATTAGAAATGGAATTGAAAAAAGGATACCCGGCAAAGAAGTAGTAACTGATGATATTGTAGTATTGCAAGAGGGCGACAGAGTTCCTGCCGATGCCCACGTTTTGTCGTGCATTAACCTTATGGCTGATGAGTCCTTACTTACCGGAGAATCTGTTCCAGTCAGGAAAAGGGAAGGAAAGGAAGGAGATTTGAATAATAGCCCTGGTGGCGATGATATTCCATATGTTTATTCAGGTTCAATGATTGTTCAGGGAAATGGCATAGTAAAAATTGTGGCAACCGGAATGAAAACTGAAATTGGAAAGATTGGGAAAGCATTGGAATCAGTAAAAGAAGAGCCTACAAAATTAAAAAAAGAGATGAACATTCTGGTTAGGCGTTTGGCAATTATTGGAATTTCGCTTTGTATAGTAGTTGTTGTTGTTTATACCTTAACCAGAGGTGATTTGCTAAACGGATTTTTGGCAGGTATTACACTTGCAATGGCTATGCTTCCTGAGGAATTTCCTGTAGTTCTTACTATATTTCTTGCTCTCGGAGCTTGGCGTATGTCAAAAAATAATGTTTTGACTCGAAAACCTGCTGCCATTGAAACACTTGGATCGGCAACTGTATTGTGTACTGATAAAACAGGAACCCTGACACAAAATAAAATGGCTGTCACCCAATTATTTAATGGTAGTGATTTTCATACAGTTTCTGCTAATACAGAATTTCCAGAACCATTTCATGAGATATTAGAGTATGGAATTTTATCGAGTCAGGTTAATCCTTTCGATCCGATGGAGAAAGCAATTACCAACATAGGCGACAAATACCTTCAAAATACAGAGCATATTCACGCAGATTGGTTGATGGAAAAAGAATACCCCTTATCGAAGGAAATGTTGGCTATGTCGAGAGTGTTTAACAGTACCGGAACAAAAGGCAAAATAATTGCAGCCAAAGGAGCACCAGAAGCAATATTTGACTTATGTCATCTTGATATAGATAAGAAAGGCAAATGCGAGAAGGCTGTTACTGAAATGGCCTCATCGGGATTAAGGGTGTTAGGTGTTACTAAAGCAATAATAAATTCAGAGAGCCTGCCTGAAACACAGCATGATTTCAGTTTTGAATTTTTAGGATTAATCGGGTTGTCAGACCCCATCAGAGAAAACATATCTGATGCAATTGCAGAATGCCACAAAGCCGGTATCCGGGTAATCATGATTACAGGAGATTATCCCATAACAGCCTTAAGTATAGCCAAAGAAATAGGGCTAAAAAATCCTGAATTATGTATTGCTGGAAATGAATTGCTGGAAATGTGTGAAGAGGAACTTTCCAAAAAGATAAAAGACGTAAATGTCTTTGCCAGAGTTATACCGGAACAAAAACTGAAAATTGTTAATGCATTAAAGAAAAACAATGAAATCGTGGCTATGACAGGCGATGGAGTAAATGATGCTCCGGCACTGAAAACGGCAAACATCGGAATCGCCATGGGAGCAAAAGGAACTGATGTTGCAAGGGAGGCCTCTTCTCTGGTACTGATGGATGATAATTTTGCTTCTATTGTAGGGGCAGTAAAGATGGGTCGCAGAATTTTTGATAATCTTCAGAAAGCATTAGGATATATCTTCGCCATTCATGTCCCCATCGCCGGATTATCTTTAATTCCTGTTTTCTTTGCTGATATGCCACTAATTCTATGGCCTGTGCATATTGTTTTTCTTGAATTAATAATCGACCCAGCCTGTTCTATAATTTTTGAAGCCGAAAAAGAAGAAACGAATGTCATGTCACGTCCACCAAAAAATATTAACGAACCTTTCTTTGGGGGTAAAAAAATATTATTAAGCTGCATTCAAGGTATTGGGATATTAGTTATTTGTATTCTGATTTATTTTATTGGTCTTAAAATGGGATACACTGAAAAAGCTGTCAGGACGCTTACATTTGTAACATTAATAGTATCAAACATTGCTGTTATTCTTTCAAATCGTTCCTGGACATCTAATATCTTCAAAATTATTTTAACTCCAAACAAAGCAGTAAAATGGGTTGGTGGTGGAGCTATTATATTTCTGATTCTCATCCTAAATATTCCGTTCTTATTGGACTTATTCCAGTTTGAAAAAATTGGGATAATAGAAACACTAATTTGTGTAATTGCTGGCCTTTTTAGTATTGCTTGGTTTGAACTATATAAACATTTTAAGCTTGTCGCAAAGCCACTTTAGATCAATGACTAATGGACAATACCGCCTGTTTCTAACACGGACAATAAAGGTAAGTTGCTTGTCANACTTTTTGCTTTTACTCCTGCACCCAAGACAAATTCGTAATGGCCGTTGCACCCGGACACGCGNATCTGTACGCAATTAAAATCTTTGCACCCCTGACGCTTGCTGCGCTTCGGTCAGGGCCTTCGGCGCCATACTGCACCAGTGCCCGCCAGCAACTTTGTAACCGGGGATAAACTCGCGGCTCCGATCAGCTTTGTACCGCGACACTTTAATAACCCAACAAACCTTGTACCCGGACGGCAAAAAATGCGCCATTCATGACCAACGGATTTGTTTGAAATTCATAAATAATTTTTCTGATAATATTAAATATATAAAGTTAATAATCAGAGTAAAAACTGTTAAAATAAAATTGACTTTGGTTTAATCATTATTTAATTTTGTTATACCAAAAATAAAAGTCATGAAGAAAAATTACCTGCTGCTAATTTCGTTCACTGCATTAATTTTTATTGCAGGGTGTAAATCATCTTCCAGGGAGAAGGAAGCCAAAGCTCCGTTAATTGACATGAAATTGTTTTTTAAAAATGCTGATAAAACCAATTTTCAGATCTCCCCTGATGGCAACTACTACTCCTATCTTGCCAATTACAAAGAGATGCTGAATGTATTTGTTCAGAAAATCGGAGACACAAATTCAGTCCGTGTTACAGGCGATACTTTGCGGAGTATCCGTTATTATGGCTGGAAAGGGGATCGTATAATATATTTACAGGATGTTGGCGGAGATGAAAATTTTCAATTGTTCTCCGTTGCTTCGAACGGGATTGATTTAAAAGCCCTTACTCCTTTTCCGGGCTACAGGACTATCCCATTGGATTTATTGCGTTTTATTCCGGGGAAAGAAAAAGAAATGCTGATAATGATAAATAAAAGAGATAAGCAGTATTTCGATCCATATTCAATAAATATAGAAACAGGTCAGCTCAACTTATTGTTTGAGAACAAGGAAAATTTTGACAGCTGGTACGCTGACAATACGGGCACTATAAGAATGGCAACCAAAACAGACGGCGTCAACATTTCTTACCTGTATCGAAATACCGATAAGGATGAATTCAAGGTGTTGCTTACCACATCGTTCAAGGAGCAGTTCAGTCCGCAATCTTTTGATGTCAATAATAAAAATGTTTACATTTTGTCAAATATAGGAAGGGATAAAGTCGCACTGGTTGAATTTGATCCGGTTGCCAATAAGGAGGTGAAGGAAATTTATTCTAATCCGGATTATGATCTGACAGGTGTTTTTTATGACAGGAAGAATAAAGTGCTTGCCGGCGTATATTGGACAGGTGAAAAGGACGAAAGCCATTATTTTGATCCGAAATGGGCTAGTATCGATGCCGGATTGAAACAGCAATTCAAGGGTTATGAATTAGGCTTTTCAGAATGGGATGATGCAATGAATAAAGGGATTGTATATACTTATAGCGACAGGCTACACATGAAATACTATGTTTATGATTTCACAACAAAAGAGACTACAGAAGTCGCCAATCCTTTTCCATGGATCAATGAAAATGATATGGCTGAGATGAACCCGATTACCTATACATCAAGGGACGGGTTGACTATTCATGGCTATCTTACGCTGCCAAAAGGAATTAAAGCTGAAAAAATACCAATAGTGGTTAATCCCCATGGCGGTCCATGGGCCAGGGATGGGTGGTATTATAATACTGAAGTACAGTTCCTGGCAAACAGGGGGTATGGAGTATTACAGATGAATTTCAGGGGCAGTACAGGCTATGGCAAGAAGTTCTGGGAAGCATCCTTTAAAGAATGGGGTAAAAAGATGCAGGATGACATAACCGATGGTGTAGAATATTTAATAAAGGAAGGCATCGCAGATCCTAAACGTATTGCTATTTATGGCGGAAGCTATGGGGGGTATGCCACTTTAGCCGGTGTTGCCTTTACTCCTGATCTGTATACCTGTGCTGTAGACTATGTTGGTGTCGCAAATTTATTCACATTTATGAATACTTTCCCTCCTTACTGGAAACCATATCTTGATCAATGGTATGAAATGGTGGGGAATCCAAAGAAAGACAGTTTGCTCATAGCAGATGCCTCTCCAGTACTCCATGCGGAAAAGATCAAAACGCCAATCCTTGTAGCAGCAGGTGCCAATGATCCAAGAGTAAATAAAGCAGAAAGTGACCAGATGGTAAATGCCCTCAGGAGCAGAGGCATTGAAGTCGAATATATGGTAAAAGATAATGAAGGGCATGGATATCTGAACCAAGAAAACAAATTTGATTTTTATGGGGCAATGGAGAAATTTCTTGAGAAACATTTAAAACCAGAATACAATACAATAAAATAATAAATATTTTAAAATAAAACAGCACATAACACGGACAATAAAAGTAAGTTGTTTGTCACACTTTTTGCTTTTGCTCCTGCACCCAAGACAAATTTGTAATGGTCGTTGTACCTGGACGGCAAAAAGTGCGCCATACCCTCCTTGCACCGTGATAGCTTACTGGCTAAAGTAACAGGACTCTACCCGGTGCTAGCGTCGGATAACACAACCTCCCTTTATTGCCGGGCCGTTAAGCTTAAGTAAAGGGCTCTACGTCAACTATATAATTACCATGAGAACCCACTTCAAATTTTAGATCTGAAACTCTAAATGGTTATTACGGAATGATTTTTGCAGCTCTCTCAATCAAAAGCTGACTACACTTCGATGAAATATCATTTGTTTTTAATAATACTCCTTTTATTTTGCCTTTGCGCCTGCAATAAAACAGGGGACAATACCACAATAAAGGAGAATCCCTCAATGATTATTAAAGCTGGATTCATGTGCGGTTGGGGATCTGGTGAAGATTCACTAATAATATCCAGTATAATGATTAGGTACGTCTATTCTGTTCCTGGGAGATCTTCTATCCCAGAAATCAATAAAACAAGACTTACTACAGATACCGAATGGAATAACATTCTTGATTCTATCAATATCAGTAAATTTTTAAATCTTAATTATAATTCTTGCAATATATGTGTCGATGGTTGCGACGAGTGGATTTCTATTAAAAATGATTCAATCTTTCATCAAATTAGATTTGGACTAGGATTTAAAATAGATTCGATTAAACCACTTCAAAATATACTTTCACAACTCAGAGCAGAATTTAGAAACTGATCTAAAAAATACCTAAGCCTAACAATACTGCACAGAAATGAACCTCCTTGAACTTGGATTAAATAATGAAATTGCTGCCTACCTGAAAGATAACCAACTATCTAACTTTTCAATCGGTAGAGTGACTCAAGAACATCGAGAAAGATATGTCGTCTCAGACGGTGAAAATGAATATGCTGCTGAAATTTCTGGTAACTTAAGATTTTCTGCAAACTCGAGAGCTGATTTTCCTGCTGTCGGTGACTGGGTAGCTATGACAATCTATGACTCCGATCAGGCAATTATTCATAAAATACTTCCCAGGAAATCAGTACTTGAAAGACAGGCTGTTGGTAAATTTGGTGAGATTCAGATCATTTCTACAAATATTGACGTTGCGTTTATTATTCAAGCAATAAACAATAATTTCAGCATAAACCGACTTGAAAGATACTTGACAATCTGTTATTCAGCTAACATTGAGCCGGTTCTGGTAATTAGCAAAATTGATTTATCCACCGAAAAAGATATTCAAGAAGCAATCAGCGACCTTGAAAAAAGAGACAAAAAAATTAGGTATATCCTGCTCAGTAATATGACTCTAACAGGACTTGACCAAATATTGGATTTTATACAAAAAGGAAAAACGTATTGTGTAGTTGGGTCCTCAGGAGTAGGCAAATCAACCTTGATCAATAACCTGTTAAAAAAGAATGTATTAAAAACCGGACAAATAAGTCTGAGCACAAATAAGGGAAGACATACAACCGATCATCGTGAATTATTTGTTCTGGAAAACGGCGGTATTATAATCGACACACCAGGCATGAAGGAACTAGGTATGACAGATAATACAGCGGGTATCGAAACGACATTTCAGGAGATCTATAATATTTCGTCAAATTGCAAATTTCCTGACTGTAAACACATTAATGAAACTGGATGTGCTGTAATTGACGCACTAAACAATGGGACGATCGATAAAGATTCGTATGACAACTACCAAAAAATTCAAAAAGAACAAGAAAGATTTCAGACTACAGTATCCGAGAAACGAAAAAAAGATAAAGTCTTCGGAAAGATGATTAAAAACTATTATAAAGACAATAAAAACAAGTTCTAAGCATAACACGGACAATAAAGGTAAGTTGTTTGTCATGCTTTTTGCATGACTCTGAGCCACTTATCGGGACCAGTACTGAATCCGGCACCTGGACACGCGCAGCTGCCCACAATAAAAATTCTACACCATGACAATTCTCTGCCTCCAATTAAACTTGTATCGCGACACTGCGCCAGTGCCATTTTCCAACTTTATATACCGGGAGAAATACTCGACCACTTAGAAAAATTGTACCATGACGGCAAAAAGCACACCATACCCTCCCTTTATTGCCACTTCTTTCCAAGCTACCCCACCTAACGTTTATCACAAAAATCTATTACTCATTAAATCATCTTATCTATAAATTAAACAAAATGAAAATCAGAACTTGCCCTCACTGTAATTACAAGTATTCTATTTCTGAGTATGTCAAAACAATTCTACTTAAGGTTGTATTTTCAGAATGGGATTGTAAAAATTGTAATAAGAAGATAACCTTCGATTTTAAAAGGAGAGTTATCCTTGCCTTATGTTTTGGAGCATTTTATGCAATTTTCTTTTTCTTAGTTACTATTCTAAAAAAGGAAATTGGGATGTCACTATTATTGTGGATATGTTATATAGTTCTTTTTATAATTGGTGCAATCTATATTTTTACTTTTGATACTTTCAAAAAGGTTGAATAAACTTTAAAATCTACTTGATCCCAAGATTGATCGATATTTCTAGATTATTCTAAAATAAAAAATTGCTACGACCACCTAACACGGACAATAAAGGTAAGTTATTTGTCACAGTTTTTGCTTTTGCTCCTGCACTCAAGACAAATTCGTAATGGCCGTTGTACCCGGACACGCGCATCTGCACTCAATTAAATTTGTACCATGACGGCAAAAACACCCCCTTTATTGCCGGGCAGTTATGTGGCATAGCGCCTGCGGCAAAGACAGGGTCCACTTTGAGAATTTATCATGACACAATATTTTCGTCCATCTCCCAGAATTCAGTCATCCACCAATTTTATCTTGACATTGCCGGCTTGCTTCCTCGCTCACTTGCATATGATAATTCACGGCTTTGTTTGTGAAGAAGATACAAAACCGGCTCATGAGCATCATCTGCAAGTTTTCCAACGCTCGCAAGCCTGGTTCTCTACCGTTTACCGGGATTTAAAAAATACGCCACATAACGGCTTTTAATAAATTTTGTAGAACATATTAATTAAATATTATACTTTTAGATTCTAAACAGTTGATAATTAAAACTTAACAATATGAAAAAAAGTAAAGGAATACTGTTTGTACTATTTCCTGTAGTAATAACACTTGCCTTGTGTGTAGTTTTCTACTCAAGAATTGAGTGTAAACCAAGTGATGCTGGTTTTTGGTTTATTTTAGCTTTAGGGATGTCGCTAGGTGTCGCATTGACTCGATTTGCCCAATGGTCAAAAGCAAATAAAACTGACGTAAAATAACAAAGAACTAGACAATAAGCAGGAGATAAATTTTCTGCTTGACGATATTAAATTGCTACGACCACATAACACAAACAATAAAGGTCATTTGTTTGTCACATTTTTTGCAATTTGCTCCTGCTCCCAAGACAGATTAGTTATGCCTGTACCGCGATCGCGCCAGTGCTTACTATAAAACTCTCTGCACCTTGACTTGTGACCTGCTCTTTATCAAACTTGTACCCCCGTCACTCGCTTCACTCGCACGGGGCGCGGCGCGACACCATGACGCTCGCAAGCTCGGTCATGGCAAACGTTCTTAAAACTCAAAAACTTGCAACTGGATGGCAAAAACCGCGCC
>JGI24135J36437_1000287_pt1 | contig 16603 bp, 19 predicted proteins | sample BarGraNGADG00211_3_FD_36437 | JGI IMG/M metagenome (IMG submission 36437)
CTATCCCCTGAGCTACGGGCGCCAGCCAACCTAGTGTAGCCCGACCTCACAGAGTCGTCAGCCGTTCACTTCGGCGACTACGATCAGGCGAGCGTGCCGCTCTACCTGAACGAGAACGACGTCAACGATCTTCTCGATGCCGAGTCGGTGAACGCCGCCGTCGAGGAGTGCGAGCGGAAACTCGCTCGCGGCGTGGTCGAAGTCCTTCCCCGTGCGCGGCTCGGGCTCGAGAACGGGGCCCTGACCGTGATGGCGGCCGTCGACCTCGAGGCCGGCCTGTGCGGCCTGAAGAGCTACGTCGCCGGAAGAGACAGGTCGTTCCAGCCCGTCGTCCTGCTCCAGGACGAGCGCAGCGGCGAGCTTGNCGCGGTCGTCGAGGCAAGACGCCTCGGGCAGCTCAGAACCGGTGCCGCGAGCGCCGTCGCCGCGCGCCGGCTCGCCCGGCCCGACCCGAGAACGCTCGGCCTGATCGGCTGCGGCTACCACGCCTCCGGCCAGGTGGAGTGCATTCGGGCCGCCCTCCCGTCGATCGAGCGCGTCCGAGTTTTCTGCCGCGGCGAGGAGCGTCTGCGCTCCTTCTGCGAGCGGTTTGGAGCCGAGCCCGCGCGCGATCACCAGCAGGCGGCCGCGGCCGACATCGTCGTCACCGTCACCAGCTCGCCCGACCCGGTGCTGCGCGGCGAGTGGTTGAAGCCCGGCGCGCTCGTCTGCGCAGTCGGCGCCAACACCGCCGGCCGCCGCGAGCTCGACAACGCAGTGCTCGAGCGAGCCTCGCTCGTCTGTTGCGATCTCAAGTCCCAGGCGATGATCGAGTCGGGCGACCTGATCGAGCCGATCGCGAGCGGCGTCCTCGACTGGCTCGAGGTCCACGAGCTGCACGAGCTGGTGGCCGGCGAGCTTTCGGGGCGCGGGTCCGATCAGGACATCNTCGTTTTCAAGTCCAATGGCATCGCCGCCTGGGACCTGGCCGCGGCGGCGCTCGCGCTCGAGCGGGCTCGAGCCGAAGGACGCGGCGTCGAACTACATCCGTGACCTCGACTCTCGCGCACGCTATCCTCGTGCGGTGCCCAAGAACCACTCATCTCGCCGCTTCGCCGAACGCTCGCTGGTCGGAATCGACGACGTAGGCAACGAAGAACGCATCACCCTCTGGATCGAGTACCAGCCCGAGGCGCTCTGGGCCATCGGCCGAGTGGTCAATCCACAGCTTCGCGCCAGCGACGAGCCGAAGGACGAGGACTACATCTTCCGCGGCTTCGAGCTGGACGACGCCTTGAACGAGGCCAACGGGGCGTTGANCGACGACCTGCGCGTCTCGCGCGAAGAAGGAATCGANCCGAATCTGGAGCCCTTCTCGCGCGAGGAAATCCTGGCTCGACTCGAGCGCTGGTTCTTCCATCACGACGACGAATCGACGAGTCGCTAGCCGCNCGAGCGACGCCTCGACAACCGATCGTTTCGTCGNGGTGTACGTGTCANCGAGCGCTCGTTCGACTTCGGCGACNAACGTCGCCGGGCGATAGCCGAGCTGCTGCGACGGGCTCAGGCCATCGGCACCTTCGACCGGCCGCTCAAGATCGACTTCGCGGTCTGAGAGATCACGCGCGCCGGTCGCGATCCAGGCTCGAGCGCTCTACGAGCCGTCGCGAGGCGACAGCTTGACCATGAGCTGGCAATCGAGCGCCTCGCCGATTCGCAGCAGCGTGTCGATCCGCGGCGGACGCCCGCCGCGCTCCAGTCGTGCGATCGCCGATTGCGTCGTTCCGGTCAGCTCGGCGAGCTGTCTCTGCGAGAGCCCGCGAGCCAGGCGCTGCTCGGCTACCTGGTCGGCGATCTGGGCGAAAAACCAGCCTCCGTCTCCCACTCCCGCGATGCGCTTGAGCGCTCGTTCCTTCAGGCGCTCGAATGCTCTTTCCTCGGTCATGCCGAAAACATAGCAGCTATGCTATTCAGGCGCGAATCGGGGCCCGGCAAGCGCCCCGATCGTGTGACATGCTCGTGCCAATGCGTATAGCTCTTATTGTCAATAGCAAGGCGACGCGCGTGACGGACGCGGGTGTCGCAGGTGTGGAGGCGGCTTTAAGTCGCGCCGGCATGGTCAGCACGGTCGAGACGCGCGCTCCGCGTGACGCGATCATGCTGGCGCGGGAAGCGTGCGACACGGCCGACGTGATCGTCGTCTTTTCCGGCGACGGTGGCTACAACGAGGTGCTCAACGGCCTCGAGCGCGACATCCCCGTCGGTTTCGTGCCCGGCGGCGGCACGAGCGTCTTACCGCGAGCTCTCGGATTGCCTCGCGATCCAACCGCGGCGGCAACGCAGATCGCGGAGGCCGCCGCCGAGAAGCGGACACGGCGCATCTCGCTCGGTAGCGTCAACGGCTACCGCTTCGCCTTCGAGGCCGGTATCGGCATCGACGCGGAGGTCGTGCGCCGAGTCGACAGGCTCGGACGCGACGCGACAGGCCGCCGCCCCGGTGACTTCGCCTTCGCTCGCTCGCTCATCGCCGTCATTCGAGAGCGCCGCCGCTCGCTCGATCAGGTGCTCGAAGTTCGCGACCTCGGTCGGGCCGCGTTCGCCGTGGTCTGCAACGGTGACCCTTCCACCTTCGCCGGGCCGGTGCCGCTGCGCTTCGCTCCCGCCGCCCGCTTCGAGCTCGGCCTCGATCTCGTGGCGCCCGTGCGCCTGGGGCGACGTTCGATCGTGCGACTCGCCTTAACCATGCTTACCGGCCATGTACCGCACGCCGACGACGCGCTCTACGGGCACAACCTCGATCGCATCGAGGTTGTCTGCGACCGCCCCGAGCCCCTGCACGCCGACGGTGAGGATCTCGGCGACGTAACCTCGGCCGTGTTCGAGTGTCACCGTTCGGCTGTCTCGGTTCTAGTCTGAGCAACCCGGCCGTGACGTGGACGCAGGCCGGATACGACGGGCCTCCGCTTGGTTCACGCGGCCATCTCGGCCTCGCCGGCCTGGTCTTCCCGGCTCTCTTCGCCGGCTGCGACGCGCCGGTTTCGTACCAACGCTACGGCTACCAGGGATGCGGCCACGGCGAAGCCGGCGCTTACTTGCAAGGCATGGTGGTAGCCGGCAACCTTGGCTTGTAGCGGGGTGTCGCCGGCTCTGAGCCCCGCGGTCGCCGCCGAGTTGGCAAGCACAGACAGCACGGCCAGCCCGATCGCGCCGCCGATCTGCTGTGAGGTGTTGAGCATTCCGGAGACGAGGCCCGAAAGGCGAAGGGGCGCTCCGCTCGTTGCCGCCAGCGTGAGCGAGACGAACGTGATTCCGAGCCCGGTCCCGGTTATCGCCAGCCCCGGCAAGACATCGTGCCAGTAGGTTCCGTGCACTCTCAGGCCGGATAGGACGAGCAGACCGGCCGCGACGATCAGCGGCCCCAGCACCATCGTCGGCTTGTAGCCGATCCTGCCGACGAGTTGGGCCGTTATCCCCGAGAACACGGCGATCACGAACGGCATCACGAGGAAGCCGATGCCGGTTCGGACGGGCGAGTAGCCGAGCACCGTCTGCACGTACAAGGTCAGGAAGTAGAACAGCGAGAAGAGACTGGCCGCGATGATCAGTGCCGCCAGATCGCCGCCGGCCACGTTTCTGACCTTGAACAGCCCGAGCGGCAACAACGGGTCGTCGGAGCGCGTTTCATTGAGCACGAAAGCGCCCAGGAAAGCGGCGCCGAGCGCGAGGCTCGTCAGCACGGTGGTGGAGCTCCAACCATCCATCGGGGCTCGCGAGAGCCCGAAAACGAGCGCGACCAAACCGAGCGTCGCCGTGCCGGAGCCGACATGGTCGAGATCGCGGAACCTGTCTCCACTCTTCTCCTCGCCGTCGGATCGCGGCAGTAGCAGGACCGAGAACACAACCAAGAGAAAGCCGACGGGGACGTTGATGAAGAAGTTCCAGCGCCAGTTCAGGTACTCGGTCAGGACGCCGCCGAGCACAACACCCACCGCGGCCCCGCTCGAGGCGACCGCCGCCCAGATGCCCAGGGCCAGATTCCGCTCGCGGCCCTCCTCGAACTTGGTCAAGACGATGCTCAGGGCGGTCGGCGTCATGAAGGCGGCCATCAAGCCCTGCACGCCCCGCGCAACAACGAGCATGGTGCTCGATTGACTGAGACCGCAGGCCAGAGAGGCCAGGGAAAAGAGCGAGACGGCCACGATGAACAAACGGCGCCGTCCGAACACGTCTGCCGTGCGCCCACCCAGCAGCAGAAATCCACCGAAGGTGATCGCGTAAGCGGTGATCACCCACTGGAGATTGTTCGATGCGAAGTGAAGGTCTTTCGCGATCGAAGGCAACGCGACGTTGACGACCGATACGTCGAGCACCACCATGAAAAACGACGTCGCCATGAGGGCGAGGAGTAGCCATTTGCTGGCCTCTCGCGCCAGAAATACTTCTCTTGCCCCCGCCGGACCTTTTTGNCCACCAGCCGCACTCATAGTTCGCGGCCTGATACCCAACCTCGCCATGACTAAACGACCCCTACGACCTCACACTTGGAGCCGTTTCTTCGATCAGGTGTGACTCGAGCGTCAGCGCCAGCATGCTGGCGCTGACGCGTCCTTCGATCCTCTCCACGACCCGTCCTTGCTTGACCAGGACGAGAGTTGGTACGGCCCGAACCCGAAAGTGAGCGGCCAAGTCCGGGTGCTTGCCGACATCGACCTGCAGTACTCGCAGGTACCTCCTCTCTTTCCGCGCAATGTTCGCTACCAGGCTGTCCATTCGCCGCGCGGGCCCCGAGCTCACGGAGGAGAAGAAGATGAGTACCGCTGCGTCGTTCTCTTCCAAAGCGATCTACCTGACTCTCAGGTCAAGTGGTTTCCCCACGACGCCGAAGCGTGAAACCGGCCGTCTCGGCGCGTTGTGCGACTACACTGCTGGCCGTGGGCTTCTGGTACTGGCTCGGTGTTGCGCTCGGTCTAGGAGTCGCAATCGGCGTCGCGATCGGCGCTTTACTGGCGCCCCTTCGTGGCGCCCCTTTGCTGTCTGCTGTCTTGGCCGCGCTGGGCGGATACGCGCTCGCTGCTCTTCTTATCCTGGGCCCCGTGGCGGCGCTCGCCGGGGCTGCGGGAGGCATCGCCGGCGGTTGTTGTAGTGCGGAGCTGGCTCGGCGCACGTTAAGGCGCGGCGGTACTCGCGGAGCGACGGCGATCCTGCTTCTCGGCGCCGCGCTGCTGGTGGCCGCTGCAGCCTTCGTTCCGGCGCTCGGATACTTCGAAACCGTGCTGACGGGAATACTCGCTCTGCGTTTGGGGCGCGGAGGCGGCGACCGCTTCGCAGGGCTCCGCACTCTCGCACGCGACTGATGCGCAAACTCGTTCTGATCGTCATCGACGGCCTTACTCCAACCATGCTCGAGCGCGGGATAGAAAGCGGCCTGACGCCGACCATCTCGCAGCTGGCCGCGGCCGGGCAACTCGGGCGCGCGATCTCGGTCTTTCCCTCTCTGACTCCTGTCTGCCTGACCACCATCGCCACCGGGGCGCAGCCGGGNGTTCACCACATTCCGCACCTGGTCTGGTTCGATCGCGAGCGAGGACGAGTCGTCGAGTACGGCTCGTCGTTCGCCGCCGCGCGCCGCTCGGGCGCCCTGCGCTGGTGGCGGGACACCATCTACGCGATGAACGCCGAGCACCTGAGCACGGAGGCGGTCACCGTCTTCGAGGCGCTCGAAGACCAGGGCTTTCGGGCGGCCGGGATAAACGTGACCTGCTTCCGCGGCCGTTACCGCCACCTCCCGGTGGTGCCGGGAGTAACGCCGGCGGCGCTCGGCCCGAGCCGCTTCTTCTTCTACGGCCTGTTCGAGTCGCGAGACACCGGCACTTCATCGACCGCCGTCTTCAAGCGAGGAAGCGGCTCGGTAGACGACTACGCCGAGACCGCCGGGCGCTGGCTCGTCACCCGTGACGACTTCGACTTTCTCTTCTATTACCTCTCCGACTACGACTACATATCGCACGCGCTGGGACCGGAGGGCGCGGACGAGGGGCTTCGCCGCGCCGACCGCTCGATCGCCACGATCGTCGAGGCCGCCGGGGGAATCGACTCCTTCCTCGACCGCTACGACGTACTGCTCTGCTCGGATCACGGCCAGACGCCCGTCCGGGAGGGCGTGCGACTCGAGCGCTGCTTCGGCGACCTGTCGCTCGCCGGACGGCGTGCTTCGCGCCGTGCGCAGCTCGTTCTCACCGCATCGAACCGGGCGGCGATGGTCTATCGGCTCGAGGACTGTCCGCTCGAGAGCGCCGAGCTGGCCGCCCGGCTGGAGCACGATCCGAGCGTCGAGGTCGTCTGCTACCGAGACGGAGCCGACGCGGTTGCTCTCAGGGCGGGCGCCGAGCTTCGCTTCGCCCCGGCCGGGCAGGGCTGGCGGATGAGCGGCGACGAGAGAGTCCTCGACCAACCCCGTGCGCACGAGCGCCTGTGGTCGGCGCTGGCAAACCCAAACGCCGGCGAGCTGCTGATCTCGGCTGCACCGGGTGTTGAATTCGCCGACATCGCCGGGCGCCACCACGCCGTCGGTGGCTCGCACGGCTCGCTCGAGCTGGGCGACTCGGAGGTACCGATGCTGGCCGTTGGAATCGAACGACTGCCCCTGAGCATCACCGAGATTGCACCGACCGTGCTCAAGCACTTCGGCATCGATCCGCCGAGCTACTCAACCATCCCGTTGCTTGCCGCATGAGCGAGGATGCCCCGAGAACAATGGAGAACATCTGCCGGGCCAAGGTGGTCGCAATCGGTCGCGTGCAGGGAGTGGGGTTTCGCTGGTGGGCTCGCTCCCGCGCCGCGTCGCTCGGAGTGAACGGCTGGGTGCGTAACATGCCGAACGGAAACGTCGAGGCCGTCTTCGAAGGTCCGCGCGAGCACGTAGAGTTGCTCCTTCGCTGGTGTCGGCAGGGGTCGTCAGTGGCGTATGTCGATCAGCTGGAAGTCGAATGGCAGGAGCCGGAAGGTGAACATGGATTCGAAATTCGCTAGGGACGTTGGCGAGTTCGCGACGGTCGACGAGCGCTCCAGCTCGGGCGGCGAGCTCCTTCACCTCCCCGTTTGCGCGGACGGCGCCGAGCTTGGTCGCCCGACCGACCTGCTCGTCGATCTCGATCGGCTGCGCGTTGTCGGGCTCAACGTTCGTTGCGGCCAGGGAGCCGAGCGCTTTCTACCGCTGGCGGCGGCCGAGCTAGCGGACGAGCNGATCAACGTAGCCTCGAGCCTCGCCCTGCTCGACGAGAGCGCGTATTACGGCGAGCACGGCGCCTCGTTGCGCTCGCTGCGGGGTGCGGCCGTCGATCTGGCCGGGCGCCCAGTGGGAACTCTCAACGACATCGTCCTGCGCTCCAACGGCGAGGTGACGCGGGTAGTGGTGAGAGGGGAGAGCGGAAGACTCCGGCGGCTGGGCGCCAAGCACGTTCGCATCGAGCAGCTGAAGGCAGCCCGTAGGTGACGACCGGCTCGAACCGGCCGGCGGGCGCGAACGCACAGCCCGGCTCGCGCGCCGGACGCGCGCTGATGGCGCGCCACAACTGGGTTCAGCTGATCAAATTCAGCACGGTAGGCGGCAGCGGGTTCGTCGTCGACATGCTCGTCTTCTGGTCGGCGATCCACTACCTCGGCCTGGAGTATCACCTGGCGGCCACGGCATCGTTCCTCATCGCGGCGACGAACAACTACGCCTGGAACCGCGTCTGGACATTCCGCGATCAGCGCGGGCACATCGGCTATCAGGGCTTTCGCTTCCTGATCGTTTCTGGCCTCGCCTACGGGGGCAAACAACTGTTTCTCACGGCTCTCGTTACGATCGGCACGGGCAAGGTCGTCGCCAACGCGGTGGCTATCGTGCTTGTCACGCCAATCAACTTCATCGGAAACAAACTCTGGTCGTTCCGAACCTGATCGTCCGTTTTTCTCGCGCCCGAGTCTTGCCGGGCATGTTCTTCGCTCTCGTTTTTCTGCTCGCACTTGCGGCCTCGCCCGCCAAGGCGGCACGTCACGAGCCGGTTCCGGTCATCCCCTTCAGCCAGCACGACAACAAGCGACTGAACGAGACCTCCGCCCAGACGATCTTTCTGAAGAACGCCAAGGTCGCCGACTGGATCGCGCGCTACCCGAGCTCCAGACTGACCTACGAATCCGTCTTCGTAAGCGAAAGGCGCTACTGGCGCGAGCGGGTCTGGGACACGAAGGCCGGGCAGATCGCCGAGGGCCGCGTCGACGACGCCAGCGGGAAGGTGACCGAGGCCTGGACCGGCCCGCAGGTGGCCTGGGGAATGGCGCGAGGATCACCCGGTGCGTTCGGGGGCAAGCAGATCAACACGCTGCTCGTATGGCTCGGATTCTGCGCGCTCTTTCTGATCGGGCTGGGAGATTTGCGACGGCCGTTCTCGCTGCGCAATCTCGATCTCCTCGCCCTGCTCTCGTTCTCGGTCAGCCTCTGGTTCTTCAATCACGGGCACATCTTCTCGAGCGCTTCGCTTGTCTACCCGCCGCTCTTCTATCTGTTCGGCCGCTTGCTCTATGTCGGCCTGCGCGGGAGGACGGTCAGGGCGAGCCGGCCGGTCTGGCCCGTCTGGCTGCTGGCGGCCGCAGCCGTCTTCACGATCGGTTTTCGTATCGGGCTCAACATTCGCGACGGCAACGTCATCGACGTCGGCTATGCGGGGGTGATCGGCGCCGACCGCATCATGTCGGGCCGGTCGCCCTACGGGCACTTCCCCTTGGAAACCCTGAAGGGCAAGACGCTGCGCGCCTGCGGCGCGGCCGACTCCGCCGGAAACGTGCACGACCGCATTCAACCGGGCGGACGCTGCGAATCGATCAACCCGGAGGGGGACACCTATGGTCCGGTCGCCTACCTCGTGTACATCCCGGGCCTCGAGCTCTTCGGCTGGTCGCACAAGTGGGACGATCTCCCGGCGGTGCGCTTCACGACCATCCTCTTCGATCTCCTCTGTATCGGCGGCCTAGCTCTTGTCGGGCGCCGCTTCGGCGGCGCGCGGTTGGCAGTGACGCTGGCCTTTGCCTGGGCGACCTACCCGTTCACCCAGTACGTCTCCAGCTCGAACACCAACGACGCGATCGCGCCGGCGTTTCTCATCTGGGGCTTCTGGCTCGCCAGCTCGCCCTGGGCGAAGGGGGTGGCGGTCGCCCTCTCGGGCTGGACAAAGCTCAGCTCGCTGATCGTGGCGCCGCTCTGGGCGACGTACCCGGATGCGCTCCGGCTTCGCAGTCTCGGCAAGCCCGTCCGTTTCGTCACGGCCTTCCTGCTCACCAGCGTTGCGGCGCTGTCGGTGCTTGCGCTCGAGCCCAACCTGGGGAAGGCGATCTCCACCTTCTGGAACAAGACCTTCCACCGCCAGCTGAGTCGCCAGTCGCCGTTCTCGATCTGGGACTGGCGCCAGTACCACGCCGACGGAATCCCCGATCTGCATCTCGCTCAGATCGTTCTCATCGTCGCCGTGCTGGCTCTCGCGATCGCCAGCGCCTTCTACCCGCGCCGGCGCTCGCCCCTGCAGCTTGCGGCCTTGAGCGGTGCGCTGCTGGTGGGGTTCGAGCTTGTTCTGACGTACTGGTTCTACACCTATATCGTCTGGTTCTTCCCATTTGCCGCTATCGCGCTATTGGCCGGTGCCAGAGGCATAGTTCAGACGAGGAGAGACGCTGAGCAAGTTACTTGAGCTGATTCGCGCGAAGGCCACAGGGTGGTCGACGCTGCTCATCGCTTGCCTCGCGGGGATACTTTTCCTCGGCTCCTGGGCCACGATTCACCGCGGCTTCTACAACGAGCACCGCATCATCGACACGCCTCTGTACCAACGCTACGGCGACTGGATGATGCACGGAAGCGTTCCCTACGACGACTTTGCGATCGAGTATCCGCCCGGCGCTTTGCCCGCATTCGTGCTTCCGACCATCGGCAACTCGAGTAACGCGAGCACGGCTTCCGAGCCGTACCGCGTACGAGCGGCATACCGCCGCAACTTCGAGTTCCTGATGGCTGCCTGCGGGCTCGCTTCGATTGCTCTGCTGGCGATCGCGCTTCGCCATCTCGGCACGTCCAACGGCCGAGCCGCGTCGGCTCTCGGCTTGCTGGCCATTACTCCGCTCCTGCTCGGCNCTGTGATTCTCTCGCGCTTCGACCTCTGGCCGGTGATGATCGCCATGCTCGGCCTGGTAACGATTCTCGTCGGGCTCGAGTGGGTCGGCTTTTTCGCGCTCGGCCTGGCCACGGCGGTGAAGATCTTCCCTGTTGTGCTACTTCCGATCGCTTGCATCTGGGTCTGGAAGCGGCTGAGCCGGCGCGAGCTTGCCGCCTGCCTNGGAATCTTCTTCGCGACGCTCGCNGCTTGTTACGTGCCCTTTGCGATCATCGCGCCCCACGGTGTCTGGCACTCCATCTCGGTTCAGCTAGGGCGCCCGCTGCAGATCGAGAGCCTGGGTGCGGCCTCACTGGTGGGCCTGCATCATCTCTTCGGGCTCGGGGTGAGCACGGTGAGCGGCTCGGGCTCGCAGAACCTGGCCGGAAGTGGAACCGGGGCGATNGCGATTGTTCAGACGGCGCTTCAGGTCGCGGCGCTCGTCGCAACCTGGGTTTGGTTCGCCAGGGGAGAGGCCAGTGGCGAGCGGCTCACGCGTGCGAGCGCTGCGTCCGTCGTGGCTTTCGTGGCCTTCGGCAAGGTGCTCTCGCCCCAGTTCATGATCTGGCTTTGCCCTTTCGTACTGCTCGTTCGCGGCAGGCGCGGCATCGCCACTTCGGGGTTGTTTGTGGCCGCTCTCGTTCTCACGCAGCTCTGGTTCCCGTACCGCTACTGGGACTATGCGACCGGCTTCGGCGCCTGGCCGAGCGCGTTTGTCTTGCTGCGCGACGTGGTCCTGGTCGCTCTCTTCGCGACGCTCTTGACCGACATGCGAAGCCGCGAGCAGGAGCTGCCCGTGCTGCAGCCCGCGCCTACGGGAATCTGACCGCTTCGCAGCTGAGCGCGCGACCGTTCGGGTCGCATTCGACGAGCGCACCCTCTATTCGCACGCCACCCTCGGCCGGCTCGAAGCGCACGTGCATGCCCGTTCGCATCCGCTCGATGGCGAGCTCGGCGCGTACGCCTATCACCGAGTCGTGCGGCCCGGTCATGCCCGCGTCGGTGATGCTGCGGTGCCACCCGCGAGCACACGCGCATCGTTGGTTTGCACATGCGTGTGAGAGCCGAACACGGCGGTCACGCGTCCGTCGAGCCAGCGAGCGAGCCCGACCTTCTCGCTGGTGGCCTCGGCGTGGAAGTCGACGAGCACGATGGGAGCCCGGCGTGAGGCTTCCTCGACGAGCTGGTCGACAACCTCGAACGGCCCGCAGGCGGCGTTCATGAACAGGGCTCCGAGCAGGCTGATGACCGCGACGTTCGTACCGTCGGCCGCCGGCAGCACGCTCAATCCCGCGCCGGGCGAAAAGCGCGAGAGGTTTGCCGGTCGCACCACGCGATCCGTGGTCGCCAGATAGGAGACGATCTCCTGCCGTCGCCAGGCGTGGTTTCCGAGCGTTATCGCATCGGCGCCGGCGGCGAGGATGCGCTCGGCGTGCCTGGGCGTGAGGCCCGCCCCACTGGTGGCGTTCTCGGCGTTGACGACGCAGAAGTCGATCGCCAGCTGCTCACGCAGGCCCGGCAGGTCCTGCTCGAGCAGGAGCCGTCCCGGCGAGCCAAAGACGTCGGCTAGAAACAGGATGCGCAAGCGCCGCCCGTCCTCCGCCTAGGGCAGGATCGACATCGCGGCCGGACGGACTTCGATAGTCACGTGATTGCCGGCATCCTGGGTGTATCGGGCGAGCTTTTGCTGCTCGAGCCTGGAGAGGTCGATGATGCTTCCGACTCGCGTGACCGCCTCCTGAAGCGGACTGCCGATCTTGAGCGTCCGGTCGGTGGAGATCCGGGTCATCGAGACGATCACGGCCGGATCGTCGTCGGGGCGGATATCGAGGCGTACGCCGCAATGGCGTCCGTTGATGATGTACGGCTCGATCTGCACCACCTTGCCGTTGACGGGCGCGTAGACATCGGTCTCGGGCGCTGCGCCGATATCGAGCGCTCCGTTTTGAGTTCCGGTTCCACCCGACAGCTCGTAGTAGTTGAGACCGCCGCCGCCAGAGCCGGAGATGCGGTGGAAGAAGCGAGCGAGCAGCCCTTCGTTGACTTGCGTGCCCTCGGGCGAGAGCGCGAGGGCGTCGGGTACGGCGTGGTAGCCGATCGCCGTCACCGCTGCGCGCGCAACCGGCAGTTTCAGCGAAAGCGAGCCGGCGCGAGCGACGACTATCGGAACCGGCCGCCCGCCGGTGAGTGACCCGTCGCCGGACGTTGCCATGGTGCCCAGCGGCGAGGGTGGGCGACCGCCGCCCCACGCGCTAAGCACGAGAATGAGCGCGACAATCGCCGCGGCAACTCCCAGAGCGGCCTGCCAGACGCTGCGCCGAGAATGGCTCGCGTGACGGGCCGGCTCGCGCAGCCGCCGCGCGCGCCGACCCTGCCGGCGCGCGTGTGCACGGTAAGGCATGAAGGCCACCGTACCTAAGAGGTGGCGCGCTATCAAACCAGGTACGGCGTCAAACGCCACGACGGGCACGATACGATCCCGGCTATGCCCGACGGGGCGACCAGAATCGCGATTCCTCGCTGGATCCAGCTCGTCGGCTTGCCGCTCTTGCTGCTACTCGCCTGGGCGCTTGCGAGCACCCTCGGGCGAGCCGTCTTCCTTTTCGTAGTGGCTGGGCTCATTGCCCTGCTTCTGAACCCGGTTGTACGAGCACTGGGCCGGATCTGGATCCCCCGCGGGATCGCGATCGCGATCGTCTACCTCAGCTTCTTCGCCGCCGCGACCTTCTGCGTCATCGCCCTTGCCACCGTCGGCACCGACCGCGTTCGCACGAGCGCCAATCGCGTCAACAACTACTTCACGCAGAACAACNCCCACCGCCAAACTGGCGCCGAGCGCGACGTCTACCGCCTGCAGATCTGGCTCAACACGCACCATCTCGAGCGAATCAAGATCCGCAAGCAGGGGATCGAGTTCGTCAGCGGCATCAACATCAAAGGCGTCACGTCGAAAGCGATCAGCCTGATCGAGGGGGCGGCTTTGAGCGCGATCGAGATTCTCTTCAGCATCGTCTTGGTGGTGGTGGTCTCGATCTACATGCTGCTCGACATGGACAGGCTGAGCGCGACGATAGACCGGAGATTCCCGCCGAAGAGAGGCTCGCCGCCGCTTCTGACTCAGCTCGAGCAGTCGCTCGCCGGCTACGTGAAGGGGCAACTTCTTCTCTCTCTGATCATCGGCTTCAGCGCCGGTGCGAGTCTCTGGCTCTTCGGCGCGATCGGCCTGTTACCGGGCGGCGACCGTTACGCGCTCTACTTCGGGCTCTGGGTCGCCTTCACCGAGCTGATCCCCTACCTCGGGCCCTGGCTCGGGGCGATACCACCCCTCATCTACGCGCTTGCCCTGCACCCGTTCGCGGCCATCTGGGTGGTCCTCCTCTTCCTCGGCATCCACCAGATCGAGGGGCACATCGTGGTGCCGAAGGTAATGGGGACAGCGCTCCGCCTGCACCCCCTGCTCGTGATTTTCGGACTTCTGGCCGGGGCGGAGATGTACGGATTACTCGGCGTCTTCATCGCTCTTCCACTGCTTGCGGTGCTGCGCGCACTCTGGGGATTCTTTGCCGACCGAGTGGCCTTCGAAGCCTGGACGCCGGCCGCCTCGACGGCGATCGGCGCGTCTGCCGCGCCCACCCCGCCCGCGCAGACAAAGCCGAAGCGGGCGAAATCGCCGACCGCCACCAAGAAGAAGAGCGGAGCGGGCCCCGATCAGCCCGGTAAGCAGGAGAGCAAGGCGTAGCGTGGCCGAGACTCTTCTTGCGGCGCGCTCGGTGTCACGCCGCTTTGGCCGGGTGATCGCGCTCGAGCCGATCGATCTCGAGCTCGGCTCGGGTGAAGCCGTGGCGCTCGTGGGCCCGAACGGCGCCGGCAAGTCGACGCTGATGTCGATACTGGCCGGAGCGCTGAAGGCGAGCGAAGGCCAGATTGCCGTCACCGGCTCGGCCAAGGTCGGTTGGTTGCCTCAGAGACCCGCCCACTACGGGCGCCTGACGGCGCTCGAGAACCTCGTTCTCTTCGCCCGCCTCGAGCAGATGGGCGATCCCAAGCAAGAAGCCGCCCGAATGCTCGAGCGCTTCTCTCTTCCGAGCGACCGTCTGAGCACGTACCTATCGATCGGTAACCGCCAACGCCTGAGCCTGGCGATCGCGCTGCTCGGCAACCCGAATGTCCTCCTTCTCGATGAGCCAACCGCCTCGCTCGACCCGAAGCAGCGCGCGCTTCTCTGGAGCGAGGCCCAGCNCCACATCGCAGGTGGCGGCGCGGTGCTCTTCTCGAGCCAAAACCCCGAGGAGGTCGAGCGTCACGCAACCCGCGTGGTCGCACTCGACTCCGGCCGGCTCGTCTTCGGCGGAAGCCCCGAGGAGTACACGCTCTGGGAGCGTGAGCCGTGAGAACGTTGCGCGACGCCGCGCTACTCACCCACAAGGATCTCGTCTCGCTACGCCGCGCGCCGCTGGTGGTGATCCTTTTGGCCTTGTATCCGCTCCTGATCGCGGGGCTCGTCGGCACGGTCGCCGGCTACGCCAATGCGCGTCCCCGCATCGCCGTCGTCGACCTCGATCACATCCCGGCCAAGACAACGGTCGCCGGTCACACCTACCAGATCAAGAACCTGATCAACGAGGTGGCCAAGAACGTACGCGTCTCGTGGATGTCGAAGGCTCAGGCAGCCCAGGCGCTGCGCACCGGCGAGGTGGTGGGGGTAATCACGATTCCGCCCGGTTTCATCAACGACCTGAAGAGCGTCTCGAACAGCCCGCAGGTCGAGTTCGAGACCTCGCAGGGCGGCATCTCATCCCGGGTGACTCAACAGATGCAGGCGCTTGTCTACAGCCTCAACCGCAAGCTCCAGGAGGCCTATCTGAAGGACGCGATCGGCTACATCTCGATCATCCGTAACGGAGGCACGGCCGACTTCTTCGGCTCGGATTTCAAGGTGTTGGGGATCGAGAAGGCGCGCGCGCTCCTCGCGGCGGAGAAGAACAACCCCCGGGCGACCAAGGTCATACGCTTCCTCGACACGGCGGAGGGCGCGCTCCGGGCCTCGGAGGTCTCGGCCCGCGCCGTCGCTCAGCCGATCCGCCTTGCAACCGCGACTCGTAGCGGCCGCGGTTGGTTGCTCTCGGCGCAGATGCAGGCCTACGCGCTGGCGCTGACAGTGAGCATCCTGGCGCTGGCCCTCGGCGCCGCCGTCACCGCCTCGGAGCGCGACGAGAACGTCGCCTGCCTACTCGGNCGAGGGCTCATCTCACGCTTCTCTCTGCTCGCCGCCAAGATCGCGCTGGCGACGATCATCTCGCTCGCGGTGGGCACTGTGATCCTGCTCGCCTTCGGAGCGATCGTCGAGATCGGCGGTATAGCCGGCGGCCAGCCCTGGCAGCGGATTCCGCTCGTGCTCCTCGGCGTGACACTCTTCGGCGCGGCGCTCGGCGCGATAGGGACGCTTATCGGAGCGCTGGCCCGTGAGGGCCGCTCGGCCACGCTGGGGGCCCTATTGGTGGCGCTTCCCATCGTGCTGCTGGGCCTGATTCCCAGAGAGATCGCGCCACCGGCCGGCTTCGTCAGCGACATCTTTCCCTTCAGCCACGGCGAGCGCTTCTTCTCCTCGGCGCTCTACGACCTTCACCCCTGGGCCACCGTAGGCCCGGAAGCTCTTTGGATGCTTGGGCTGCTCGTCCTGTGGGGAGCGGTGGCGCGGCTCGCCCAACCACGTCTGACGGAGAGCTAGTGGGCGCCGAGAGGCCGGACCGCGAGCTCTGGCTGCGCCTGGTGAACGAGGGCACGAAAGAAAGCGCGCTCTGGGCCGAGCTGCTGCTGCCGGAGCCCAAGCGCAGCGAGCAACTCGCCTTCTCGCCGCTGGCCGCGCCCGGATTGGCGCTGGGAATCGAGACGATCTACGAGGGCTACCTCGTTCACTACGGCTCTTCGCGCCTCTTCTCTCCGGGCGATCCGAACCTGGCGCTCTTGCTCGGTGATCGCCTCTATGCCCACGGCCTCGTGCACGTGAGCGAGTCGGGGAGCGTGGCGGTGGTGGCCGATCTGGCCACCCTGCTCGAGCTGTGCGCCCGCCTGCAGGCCGAGCGCAAGCCCGGTGACGGTGCGCTCTGGGCAGCCGCGATCTCGCGGCTCGGGCAGGGCGGCTTGGGCGACGCGGGTGACGCGCTGCTCAGCACCGGCGACGAACGACCGCTCCTGCGCATGGCCCGCGAGGCCGCCGGCTACGAGCCGGTTGAGCGGGCTCTGGCCGTGCACGCCGGCCGGTTCCCTGGACTCGAATCAGAATGACGACCCGCTGACGGGTGCGATTCGGCGGATGCGAGGCTAGGACGCAGGGAGCGCTCGTATCGACAGAGATACGGGTGCGACCGAGGCCGGCGCATCGCGCCGCCGAGCGCGGCCAGGTGGTGGAGTGCTTCGGTTTGAGTCGCGTCCTCGAGCGCCCA
>JGI24135J36437_1000291_pt1 | contig 16544 bp, 13 predicted proteins | sample BarGraNGADG00211_3_FD_36437 | JGI IMG/M metagenome (IMG submission 36437)
CCCCAACTTCGAGGATGCGAAGGGGGGTACCTACAAATCTTGAGCTTATTTCCATCTGGACTCCTATACCGGTTCTACTGACCTTATGAACAAGTCAGATAGAGAATACCGGTGTGACCATAAATTCCGTTACGAATCCCATTTCCCTTCAGCTCTCAATTTTTTGACGATATCTTTCGCTTTGTCCTTCAGTACCATGAAATCGGTTTTGGCCACTCTGTTTAGCGGCATCTCTCCGGCTGAAAGGATTTCGACATGTGAAGGCCTTGCGTATGAAGCAATCTCTTTGCAAACTTCCATTACTTCAGCGGCTGTTACGTTTTTCCCTTCAATTTTTTCCACAAACGCCATCACACCTTCTGTAAATATCTCATGATCGACTCCGACGATGGCGACGTTAGAGACCCTGTCTTTTAATTTTTCAGTTATATGGTTGGCGATATCATCAGGATATACTTGGTATCCTTTAGGTTTGATTACAAGTTTCGACCTACCCGAAAAGTGGAGGCCGGTGTTGTCGTAGTAGCCAAGATCGCCAGTATAACAGACCCCGTCGCTCGAAACAGTTTTTTTCGTGTTCTCCTCGTCTCCCAGGTAGCCGAGGAATATTTGCGGACCTGAAAAACATATTTCTCCCACTTCCCCCGTCTGAAGCTGTTCGCCGGCGGTGCCGTCACTCTTCATCGGTTTTCTTATGCTGATCGGGAAGAGGGGCATATCAAACCCGATACTCTTTGCTATATCTTCAACCTGAGCATCAATGTCGGTATAAGTGCAGAAACCGCCCGTCTCGGTAAGCCCGAGGCCGGAACCCATCCTCGGGGCCATCTTCTGCATCTTCCTTAAAAACTCAACAGATACGGCCTGCCCTCCGTACAGGACAAACCGGAGAGAGGATAGATCGTAACTCGCAAAATTCGGAAGTTTCCACTGCATATTGAAGAGGGCGGGTATCTGCCCCATAAGAGTAATTTTATGTTCCTGGACGGCTTTCAGGCTCATCTCCGCGTCGAATATGTGGAGTATTACTGAAGTCGCCCCTCCGAATATCGTCGTTGCGAGCTGTTCTGTTATGCACCCGACATGGGAGGGGGGAAGATTGACGAGCATGATGTCTTTTTTATCAAACGTAAAAGCGTTGACCAGGCCGATATTCTGAACGAGTATATTCTCGTGACAGAGGAGTGCGGGCTTGGGCGACCCGGTTGAGCCTGTGGTGAAGATTATAAGGCACGCATCGCGCTTACCTATTTTTTTTGATGCTCTTCTTACTGAACCGGTAAGGAGACTTATCAGGAATATCTTTTTAATATCCGCGGCAAAATCCGCAATCCCCATAGCTCCTTCGATAATCAAGTCCTTCTCTTTCTGAAACTGGACCCATGTCTTAACATAATTCGATTTCTTCATTACATCCTGAATCATCGGCCTGAAGTCAACAACAGGGGTTTTCCCCAGGAAAAAATAAATTTTCGGTTTTATCTTGTCTAGGGAATATTGTATTTCGGCTGTTTTAAGCCTGAGGTCAAGAGGTGCTACTATCAAACCTACCCTGTAACACGCGTAAATAAGATAAACATGTTCCTTGAGAAGGGGGAGGGATGTGGCGACAACATCGCCCTTTTTCAATCCGAGAGAGAGAAGTTTTGCCGCGAACGCCGAGACGGAAGTATTGAACTTCTTCCATGATACCTTTTCCCCGGTGTTATATTCAATAATGGCTGTACCGCCCGGATTCTCTGCCGCGTATTTTTTCACATAATCGGCCTGATTGACGAGAAGTTCGTTGTACTGTCTGACATAATCTTGCTTCGTAATATTCATACTTACCTCCATGATTTTTTATCTTTGCTTCAAAAAAATAAGGCTGCTTTGTTTATTGACGATTGTTAATACCAAAGCAGTTTTTTAAAATCAAGCCGTAAATGCCGAAGTTAAATGTCTTTAATGCTAGATTACCGCTGGGGCTTTAATGCCGCTACATGGTCCTCGATTTCGTAGGCGGGTCTAGTCTCCGGTAAAGGACGGCCTCCTTTTTTCCAGGAAGGACTTTACGGCCTCCGCGTGGTCCTTCGTCCTGGACGCGGCGAATTGATAATTAATGCCCACATCGGTGCTGAGTTCAAGCGGCTGACCGCCGATCTGGTTCATCGCTTTTTTAATGATTCCTACTGCCGCCGGTCCACGAGCGAGCCGCCGCGCTAATTTTTCCGATTCGGGGAGAAGTTGATCCGCCGGAACCACTTTCTCCACAAGGCCGATCCGGAGCGCTTCCTTCGCGTCGATCAGATCGCCGGTGTAGCACATATAACGTGCCATGCCCGGGCCCACAATCCTGGGGAGAATGCACATGCCGATTTCGGGAACGAGTCCCATCTTGACGAAAAATTCGCCCAACTGCGCGGTCTCGGCCGCGATGCGGAAATCGCACAACAGGGTCATCTCGAACCCGGCTCCCAGCGCGAACCCGTTGATTGCGGCTATAGTGACCTTGTCAATGTTGTAAATGTCCATGTAAAGTTCGACGAGGGGGTCAAAATATTCCTTGAATTCCTTGAGTGACATGTTCTTCAGCGGGTCAATGTCCAGCGCCACGTCGCCTCCAGCCGAGAAATTGTCGCCGGCGCCAGTGAAGATGATGGCCCGAATCGTTTTTTCGCTCTTAAGAGCGGCGTAGCCCTTCTGGATTCCCTCGAACAGGTCGGGACTAAAAGCGTTAAGCTTATCCGGACGGTTGAAGGTTATGATGGCATAGTTGTCTTTTATGGTGACGAGACAGCTGCCGTATTCGCGGTTTTCTTCGGTCATGACGTAACTCCTTAGTTGCACGTTTACGTTTAATCACGGGTATGAACCCCAAAGAAAGCTTTGGAATATTATACCCTCCGCTTCGCGGGATTGTTCAACTTACCAATTCCGCAGCGCTGCGGAATTGGAGTTTCAGCAATAAACAAAATTCAAAATTAAACTCTCTCAAATATTGTCGCCGGAGCCTGGCCGCCGCCAGTGCAGAGGGTCACCAGTGCGTATTTCGCCTTCCTCCGCTGCAGCTCATGGATCGCGGTGACACTAAGACGACACCCGCTGTTCCCCACCGGGTGTCCCAGCGCCATGGCGCCGCCATTGACGTTGAGTTTCGCCATGTCGGCCTTGACCTCTTTCGCCCAAGCAAGCGGGATTGGCGCAAAAGCCTCGTTCACTTCGAAGAGATCGATGTCGTCTATTTTCAGGCCTGCCATCTTGAGTACTTTCGGTGTCGCTGTCATGGGGCCGGTGAGCATTAGCTTGGGGTCGGAGCCCACCACAGCGTTGGCCACGACGCGAACCAGCGGCGTCAGTCCCAGTTNCTTCACTTTTTCCCCGCTCATGAGCAACACCGCGGATACCCCATCTGTCACTGTGCTGGAAAGACCAGCCGTCATCCAGTCGGTGCCGGGCAATACCTTGAGGCCATCAAGTACTTCCCGGGTAACTCCGGCGCGCATCGGCTCGTCGGTATCGCAAAGGATTTTATTGCCGTCCTTGTCCAATCCCTGTACCGGCATTATCTCTTTTTTAAAACGACCTTCTTTCGTGGCCTTTAAGGCCTTTTCATGGCTCGCGATGGCGAAATCCTGGCACTCTTCCTTGGTTATTTTCCACTGGTTGGCAATGGCCTGGGCGGAGGTCATCTGGTCGGGGATGCCGTAACGGTCCATGTACGATTTTGTGATTGGATGTCCCGCATTCTGTCCGTTGGATAGCGTGCAGTTCAAGTCGGAGCCAATGCTATATTTGGTCATGAGCTCGCAGCCGCTGGCAATAACCGCGTCCATCGACCCCGCGGCTATCATGCCCGTACCAAGCTGTATCGCGGAAAGGCTGCTCCCGCACTGGCGGTTCACGCTGATGCCTCCCAGCGTCACCGGAAGCCGTGATGATAGAACACCCATCCGCGCCAGGTTGAATCCCTGTTCGCCGATCTGGTAAACGCATCCGGTGATAACATCGTCCACCAAGGTTACATCAAGATTGACGCGTTCGACAACCTCGTTTAGCACAAGGGCGAGCAGTTCCGGGGCTATATATTCGCGATAATACCCTCTTTGCTTGCCAACCGGCGTTCTGACGGCACTGACAATAAATACATCTCGCATAAAATTTTTCCTTCCTTAATTATTAATTTAGTATTTACGCCTGCACGAATCATCTTTCCGGGCAGACACCTTGGCTAACCATTTCAGCGTTCCAGTCGCAGGCTTTGTCTCGACATACATTTCGCCTCTATGGACACATACTGTTGGATCAAAACCCGTTTCAGGATCTTACCTGTGGGATTTTTAGGAAGCTCCTGTTCATCGATCTCTTTCCCCGGTTTCGGGACAATGACCGCCACGATCTTCTCTCCCCCCATTTCTCATCGGGCAGACCAATCACAGCGACTTCAAATACATCCGGATACAATTGAATGGGGATGTGGGAGCACAGGTTGGTCAGCCATTCCAGGGCGGGGAAGCTCTTGCTTGTCCTGCCGTCTTTGGATGTATAGACGACCTGCCCCTCCTGGTACAGGTACTGCATTCTTTCCTGGGAGAATGACGCCCGGTTTTATAAGACATTGCTTATCCACGGGTAACTATAAGAATTGCGATCTTGTATGTCACCAATGTCCGACGCCTCACGCCTGTTTCTTTGCCTCCAGATCCTGGAGTTCCCGGCGGAGGATTTTCCCGACGGCGCTCTTTGGCAGGGCGTCGATGAACTCGACGAGTTTAGGCACCTTGTACGGGGCAAGTCGTTCCTTGCAGAAGGCCACGACCTCATCCGCGGTAAGCGTCTGCCCCGGTTTGACAACAACGAAGGCCTTGACCGTCTCGCCGCGGTAAGCATCAGGAACGCCGATCGTGCAGACCTCCAGAATCTTGGGGTGTTCCATCAGGAGTTCGTCGATCTCCTTTGGGTAAATGTTGTAGCCGCTGGCGACGATCAGATCCTTTTTACGATCAACAATCGTTAAGTACCCATCTTCATCGAGGAAACCTATGTCACCCGTGTACAGCCAGCCATCCTTGAGAGCGATGGCCGTTTCCTCCGGCCGTTTGTAGTAGCCCTTCATGACCTGGGGCCCTTTGAAGCAGATTTCCCCCTCCTCACCGATCTTCACCTCCTGCTTTCCCGTGGCGAGATCCACGATTTTTAGATCCGTACTAGACAGGGGCACACCGACGGTGCCGGGTTTCTCGTTTCCTCCCCACGGGGTCGCTGTCCCCATCGGACAGATCTCGGTCAAGCCGTAGACGTTGATGATGGGGACGTTCTTTAAGGCCTTGAGCTGCTTGATCGTCTCCACGGCTAGGGGAGCCGCGCCGGCCATGAAGGCTTTCAAGAACGAGAAATCGAGATTGCGGAACTTCTCGTTGTTCAAAAGGCCGATGTAGACCGTCGGGACGCCGGGCACCAGGCTGGGCTTGAAATTCTCCAGGAGATACACGATTGAATCGGGGTCCGGCCGGGGGACGAGAATGTCCGTCCAGCCAGCCAGGATGCACATATTCTGCATGCCCGTCCAGCCCGCGGAATGGAAGAAGGGAAAGACGGCCAGCATGCTCTCCTCGCCGTCCTTCAGCGTGGGGAACCAGTGCCGGAGCTGCTGAGTGTTGCGGGAGATATTGGCGTGGGTCAGCATGACGCCCTTGGAAACCCCCGTTGTGCCGCCCGTGTACATCAGGGCGCCCACATCGTCCCATCCTGCCGCATTGGCCACCGGGGCGTCGGACTGGGCGTTCAGGAGGTCCATGAACAGATAAACGCCTTCGGTCTTCGCAAATTCCACGGGGCGAAACAGAGGTTTCAGGGCCTCGGGAAGGTAATCGCCGATACGGCAGATGACGACATGCTCGACCTTCGTCGTTGCCTTAAGCTTCATCGCCATGGGGAAGAGCATGTCCAGCGTGATCAAGACCTTCGAGTCGGAGTCGTTGAGCTGGTAGGCGAGCTCATGCTCCGTGTACAGGGGGTTGTTCATCACGACGGCCCCGCCGATCCTGAAGGTTGCGTAATCGGCAATGACGATCTGGGGGACATTGGGCAGAAGCATGGCCACCTTGTCGCCCTTAGCAACGCCCAAGGCCGCAAGGGCTCGGGCGAAACGGTTGACCAGAGCATCGAGCTCCCGGTAAGTGATTTTCGTCCCCATAAAGATCAACGCCTCACGATCAGGAAAACGCCCGGCCGTCTTCGTCAAGATTTCCGGCATAACCGTCTCATCGAACTTCAACTCCACCAGCACCCCGGCGGGATAACTCTTGTGCCAAATTCTTTCGAAACTCATGATTAACCCTCCTTTTTTTTAAGCCGGCATATGCCGGCAGTATAGACGTTGGGTGTTAGGCTTTGGGCAAAGAAACTGCGGGCAAGGGCCGTTTCACCGGACTGCTTGTAGTAGCCCAACATCACCTAAGGACCTTTAATCTGACATTCCCCATATCAAAATCATTAGGGCTAATACCCCCTCCATAATTTAGCTGTGCCATCTCCCTCTATACGTCAATCCTGGCCAGTTTTTTTGCCCACTTGATCTTCTATGGCAATTGTCCGAGACGCTGGTACATGACCCGCTGGCCCTGAGGCGAACCGGATCCGTACATGTCCGATTTTACACAATCTGGGTTTGCCTTTAATTGAATAGCCCCGTCTTTACGAATGCCTCAATCTCATCCTCGGTATATCCCAATTCCCGAAAGATCTCTTTCGTATGGTTTCCTGTTTTCACCGTCACTCCGGCGCTTTTATACACCTGCTTTGTATCCGAAAACTTGATGGGACTGGCGATCTGTTTGACCGTTCCGCCGCATACAACCGGCAGCTCCACAATCAGGCCCCGCTCCTTAGCCAGTGTATCCTCAAAAACCTCCTTCAATGTCATCACAGGTTCCACGCAGGCATCTGTGGCTTTGAAGAGCCCACACCATTCCTCTTTTGTTTTTTTCTTTATAACAGCGCGGACGTCCGCTTTCACAGCAGCAAGGTCCCTTGGCGCCACGCCCTCCGGTATCAGGTCCGGCCGGTTGATCGTCTGACAAAAATTGGCGAAAAATTGGGGTTCGAGGCCCCCGAAGCTGATGTATTTGCCATCTCTGGTTTCATAATAATCGTAAAGGGAGCCGCCATTCAGAACAGTTGCCTCGGGCTCTGGTTCTATTCCATCTACCAAATAGGTGGCGCCGAAAATAGCATTGAAGGCGATTGTGCCGTCGGTCATGGAGATATCGATGGACTGCCCTTTTCCCGTGGCATGCCGGGAGATCACGGCGGCTAGAATGCCGATAATCGCATTATTGGAACCCGAGGCCACGTCTGCGATTTGCATCCCCATTAGGCTGGGACCGTGCTCTTTTTTTCCTGAATAGGACGCGATCCCCGAACGGGCGATATAGTTGATGTCATGGCCCGCCCGTGTCGCCATGGAACCGTCCTGACCGTACCCTGTGAGCGAACAATAGATAACATCTGATTTTATGGTTTTCAGGTCCTCATAGGCAAGGCTTAACTTTGCCATGACACCGGGCCGGAACTGTTCGATGATGATATCGAATCCGTGTTGAGAAATGAACCGATGGACGATCCCTAAGGCTCTGGGGTCTTTCAGATTCAGGGTGATACAACGTTTATTCCGTCCCAGGAATGCTGACCCGGCCGAGATGTCGGTTCCCGGAACAAAGGGGGGCATAAAATCTCCCAAATCGGGCCGTGAACCGGAAACAATTCTCAACACTTCAGCTCCCATATCGGCAAGGCACATGGACGCATAGGGACCGGGCAGCAATGTCGTAAAATCAAGTATTTTGAGTCCATCAAGTGCACCTGGCATGGTAACTCCATTTGAATACAAGAAAATGTTATATATTGCCGGCCTGGATGAGGCTTAGCAGGCTAGGGCTTATACGGATAGTTGATCCTTTTCAAAAGATATCATAATTTCTCTGTTTATGAAATCTCGACGTAATAGCTATATGCCCGCGTCGCTTCTTCCTTGCCGACTCGATATTTTTTTTGATAAAACTGATCTCACATTTGCAGCACCCGCCCAAGCGTCATGATCTCCGCTTCTTTTGTCCCCTCATAGAGTTCAAGGATCTTGGCGTCTCGGTACCATTTCTGAACGGCATATTCATCCATATAGCCGTATCCCCCATGTATTTCGACGGCGGCATTGGCGCAAAAGACGGCGGTCTGTCCTCCCAGATACTTACACATGGCGGCCAGATGGAAGTCCGGTTTACCGGCGTCTACGAGCCAGGCTGCCTTGTGGGTAAGCGTTCTGAGGGATTCGATTTTAATAGCCATCTCTGCGAGCTTGGCCATGGTCATTTGATAACTGCCGATGGGCGCTCCAAAAGATGTTCTTTCCTTGGCGTATTTGACTGCTGCTTCCAGGCAGGCCTGGGAAAGACCGATGGCCTGACAGGAAACCATAACTCTTGTAATGTCGAAAAAATGCATCAGCTGATAAAAGCCCCGGCCTTCTTTTCCAATCAGGTTTTCCTGCGGAACACGAACATCCTCAAAACTAATTTCAGCCGTATCACTTGCCCGAATGCCCATCTTGCCATGCAGCTTGTTACGGACAACACCTTTTGCATCAGCCGGGACAATGATTTGGCTGAAGCTGTTGTGTTTTTTTTCTTCGGGCTTGCTGATGCATTGCACCACCATAAAATCGCAAACAGTTCCGTTGGTGATAAACATTTTGTTGCCTGTAATGACAAAATCTTTTCCATCCTTCACCGCCCTGGTTTTGTAACCGGAAACATCGGTGCCGGCATTGGGTTCGGTAAAAGCCCCGGCGGAAACCCATTCACCACTACAGACGCGTGGCAGATATTTCTTTTTTTGCTCCTCCGAGCCAAAGTAAAAAATCGCCTCACAACCGAATGAAGCTGCCACAATGTTCAATCCTATCCCCATATCCACACGGGAGAGTTCCTCGGTAATAATGGCATTGCCCATAATACCGACACCAGCCCCTCCATAGGCTTCCGGCACCCAAGCCGCCACGAGACCTTGTTGGGCAGCCTTCTTGCGTATATCAGGAGTGTACTTTTCCTCTTTATCACAATCAAAAGATATGGGCGCAATTTCGTTTACTGCAAACTTATAAGCCATGTCCTTCAACATTTTGTGCTCATCAGACAGATCAAAATTCATGGAGATTCTCCTTTCCAATGCGATTTAATAAAAGTTTTTACCGTAAAGCTTATGACTAAGGCCGGTAATATCAGCCCACTTCATGGGACCTCCCTTATCGGCGGGGAATCCGGTACCCCAGATCATTCCCACATCAATCATTCTGGGATCCTCCACGATATGCCTTTCAAGAAGATCCTTTCCTACCTTGACCATGGCTGTAAGGACGCCCGTTTGAATTTCCCCGACAGTAGCCGCCTGCGGCGCTTTATGGGCAATGAGCTTCAGAACTTCAGGATCCACAGTCCCGTCTTTCAGAAAGAAGCCCTTCCCGGATTTTTTGAGACCCAGTCGGCCCGAGGCCACCACCTGATTCAATGTATCCTGCTTAACGCCCATGCCCACTAGCACTTTGTAAGGGATGTCGATCCCGACTTCATCAATGAGGCGAATGGGCCCCACGGGCATCCCAAAGCCCAGCATGGCACTGTCTATTTTTTCGATAGAATTTCCCGCTTCGAGATAGTTTAAAACACCTAGAAAATAGGGCATGAGCAGTGCGTTGACGACAAACCCCGGATTATCCCGGCAGACAATGGGGCGTTTGCGAATAGCAGCGGAAAAATTAAGGAGATTATCAACAGTCTCCCGGCTTGTAGCTTCCGCCTGCACAATTTCAACCAGTTGCATCAGCCAGACTGGTGAAAAGAAGTGGGTTCCGCCAAATCGCTCAGGATGAGTTACAAAGCGGGACATAGCTGTGACTAAAAGAGAGGAGGTATTGCTGGCGATAAGACAATCATCCCGAATGGCCTGGCAGAGCTGCTGATATGTCTGCTCTTTAACTTTGATATCTTCGAAAACGGCTTCGACCACCAGATCCACGTCTTTGAATTCTGCGCCGTAGTCGGCGGTTGTTGTCAACCGTGCCATGAGCTGATCAACCGGGGCTGTGAGGCGTTTTTTTTCGGCCATGCCGTCCAGGATCTTTCTAATGAATGCCTTGCCTGCTTCAAAAGTTTCCGGAAAGTCCTTGACGATGACGGGAATTTGCATATGACGCAGCACGTCGATGATGATTCCTCGCCCCATGGTGCCAAATCCCAGGACCGCTATCTTGCGGATCGGCTTTGGTGTAAAGCCTTTGGTCATCATCCCTTTCGGTTTATCCGTCATGGTTTTGATGAAGAAAGTGTTAATGCTGCCCTTTGCCTCGGGAGAGAGTGCCGTCTGGATAAAGTATTTTTTTTCAATCTCTAATCCTTCCAAGAGCGAAGCTTTGAGACCTTCCTGCATGGACTTGATGGCCAGCATGGGTCCGGGAAGTTCCCGCCCTTTGGTCATTTTAAGGACGCCTGTGCGGGCCATATCGGCAACAGCGTCGATCTGGGAGAAATCCTGTACCGGTCTCTTCAAATCGGCTTTCCCCGTAATGATCTCTTGTAGAAATGCCTTTGCGGCATCGAGAAGATTCCCGCCGGCAGGCGCCAGCCGGTCGATAATGCCCAGTTCATGAGCCTTGATTGCCGGGATAAGGCTTCCCTTTAGAATCAACTCCACGGCCGGGTAGCCGATCAAACGCGGCAGCCGCTGTGTGCCTCCACCTCCCGGAAAAAGGCCGACGTTACATTCGGGAAGGCCGATCAGCGATGATTTGGCATCAGTCGATATCCTGGCTGTACAAACCAACGCCAGCTCCAGTCCACCCCCTGCACAGACTCCGTTGATCGCCGCCACAGTGGGAATTTTGAGGTCGTTCCAGCTATTGAAAGAGTCATGAAGAGTGTTAAGCAATTGCCTGACTTCATCAGCCGATCTCATGTCCGCCACCATTTTCAGGTTGGCCCCGGCACAGAAATTATCAGGTTTGCCGGAAATAATAATGGCGCCGGAGAGTCCTTTTCCTTTTTTGATTTCAACAAGCAGCTCACGAAAACTCACCACCGCTGCTTCCGTCCAGGTATTCATGGCATCGCCAAACACATTGAATGTTACGATACCCACATTGCCTTCTTTTTTTAAGCTGAAGATCTGATCGGTCATTATTCGCCTCCTCATAAAGTTTTAAAACTATAACCCCATCATCTTTCCGACGATGACTTTCATTACTTCCGTTGTTCCCGCAAATATGGGAATGACTCTTACATCGCGGGCAAAACGGCAAATAGGATATTCTTCCATGTATCCATAGCCCCCGTGCAACTGGACGCACTGGTAAGCGACACGATTCGCCATTTCCGGTATCCAGGCCTTGGCCATGGATACCTTCATCACAATATCCTCGCCGGCGATGTAGTCGCAAATAAGGTTGTCAAGAAATGTTCTGCCCAGTTCTATTTCCGTCGCCATTTCAACTATCTTAAAGGTGTTATGCTGGAAAGAACTGATGGGTTTTCCGAAAATCGTCCTTTCACGCGAGTATTTAATCGTCATTTGCAGCATCGCCTCGGCCATGGATTGCGCCATGATAGAAGCCAGGAGTCTCTCTCCCTGGAGCTTCTTCATCAGGAAGGAAAACCCTTGACCTTCCTTACCCAGAAGATTCGCCACGGGAACGCGGCAGTCTATAAAATTCAACTCTGCCGTATCCTGGCTGTGAAACCCCATTTTGTCCAGGTTAGTACCTTTTTCAAATCCCTTTGTGCCGTCCTCCACACAAATGAGACTGATACCCTTGAAGGGAGGTTCCGCTTTGGTGTCCGTTTTGACGGCAACGATAACGAGATCACAGTTTATACCATTGGAAATAAATGTTTTCTGCCCGTTGATGATATATTCGTTGCCATCTCTTACAGCTGTTGCCCGGATGGCCGCCAAGTCTGACCCGGTTCCCGGTTCCGTCATGGCAATGGCTGTAATGATATTTCCCGAGGCACATCCCGGAAGCCAGCGATTTTTCTGTTCTTCATTAGCAAAACTATGAAGATAAGGAACGACAATGTCGCTGTGAAGACCGGCAAGAAGGCCAGTCGCGCCTATATAGGACAACTCCTCATTGATNACNACGGAATACTCGTAACCGGCGTTTGATCCGCCGTATTCCTCCTCCAGCCACGGACAGAGATATCCGTTCTCACCCATCTTTCTCCAGACATCTTTGGGCACGATTCCGTCGTGTTCCCATTTTTCGATAAAAGGAACGACCTCTTTTTCCATAAATTTACGGAAGCTTTCACGAAATATATGATGCTCCTGAGTGAATAGCTTTCTCGGCATGAAGAAATCCTTTCTTGTTTGTTTTGTGTTGGGGTCAAAGAAACGCTTTTTCTGCTGATAAGCGCTTCTCAAATATTCTTATTTAGTCCACACGCAGAATAACCGCTTCACCTTGTGCCAGACCGCCACATATGGCGGCCACACCATAGCCGCCACCCCGTCTCTGAAGTTCATAGGCCAAATGCATCGTGATTCTGGCGGCGCTTGCGCCCACGGGATGACCAATAGCAATGGCACCTCCATTGACATTGGTCTTTTCCAGAATCTTTTGCCATTTCTTATCATCATCCTTCGCCAGCATTTTTGTAGCCGTCAGGGTAACGGCAGCGAAAGCTTCATTGATCTCGATCATATCCATCTGGTCCAGAGTCAGGCCTGACCTGTCCAACGCCTTCTGAATTGTGTAGGCCGGGATTTCGGCAATCGCTCTGGGCGCCGTAGCCGATGCAACGGTAGCCACAATCGTAGCCATAGGTTTCAGGCCTTTCTCCTTTGCTTTCTGTCTTGTCATGAACAATATTGCGCTTGATCCCGCACTAAGGGGTGGCGCATTGCCGGCCGTAACCGTCGGGCTTCCATAAATAGGCCGCAGTTTGGCAAGACCCTCCATGGTGGTTTTACGGGGTGACTCATCCTTTTCAATGACTATGGGGTCCCCTTTTTTCTGAGGAATAATCACCGGAATAAGTTCTTCGCCGATTTTGTACTTTCCCGCGGCAAAGGCCTTCGCATATTTCTCTTGGCTTCCCAGCGCCCATGCATCCTGCATCTCCCGTGTTACCCCATGCTCCAGTGCAACTTCCCCCGCATCCTTGGCTACCGGGTTAAATCCCTTGGCGGTGTAACCCAGTTCAAAAAGCCCATCTATGAGTTGAATATGACCCAACTTTACTCCTTTTCGTAAGCCGGGCGCCAGATGTGGTGTCCGGAGCATATTTTCGGCACCTACCGTCATGGCGATTTGAGCTTCACCCGCTCTGATGGCCCGAAAACCCAGGCGCAGACAAGTGAGCGAGGAGCAACACGCTCGATCAAGAGTAAGAGAAATGTTTTCTGCGGGGAATCCTGCCAGGAGAGTAGCCTGCCTTGCCGGCACATCCGTTTCCAGAGCAAGCTCCGCTAGAACACAACTGCCGTAGTTGATTTCATCGATTTCACCGGGGTTGATTCCAGCGCGCAAGACAACCTCTTTCATGACCATGACCCCGAGATCAATACTGGGGATATCCCCCATGGCCGAGTTAAAATTGCTGAAAGGCGTCCTTACGGCGCTGACAATAACTATATCATCCTTGTTTTGCATATTGAATTACCTCCTCATCTGTTATTTATGTTTTGTTAAGGATATACTCACTATTTAGCAGCCATCCGAATGGCCCCGTCAAGTCTTATTACCTCACCATTCAGCATCGTATTTTCAATAATATGCTGGACCAGTTTTGCATACTCTGATGGCCTTCCGAGACGCTGGGGGAATGGAACCATCTTGCCGAGAGCCTCACGGGCATTTTCAGGCAACAGCGCCAACATGGGTGTATCAAATATACCGGGCGCAATCGTCATTACCCTGACCCCGTAAGCGGCGCATTCTCTCGCTATGGGAAGGGTCATCCCCACAACGCCGGCCTTAGAGGCGCTGTATGCCGGCTGACCGATCTGACCGTCAAATGCGGCGGCAGAGGCAGTATTAACAATAACACCCTTCTCACCTTCCTCATTCGGGGTATTTTTAACCATCTGCTCCACAGCTAACCTGATCACGTTTACCGTGCCCGCAAGATTTATCTGGAGGACCTTGTTGAAATTATCAAGAGACATCGGGCCCTTTTTGCTGAGAATCTTCTCTGCGAAGCCAACTCCGGCACAATTGACTGCGACATTGATCCCGCCAAAGGCATCCACTGCCTTTTTTATCCCTGCCTGAGTACTCTCTTCACTGGTTATATCCGTATTGGCAAATACGACATTATCGCCAAGCTCCTTTGCCAGCGCCTCGCCTCTGTCCACCTCAATGTCAAAGATGGTAACCCGTGCCCCACCACTGGCCAAATTACGGACAGTAGCCTCTCCTAATCCTGACGCCCCACCTGTAACAACTGCAATACAATCTTTTACCTGCATAACTTTTCTCCTTTCTTATAATTATATTAATTTATTTCTCCTTTCCCATTCTTGACAAGAAATGACGAGTGGGCCGGGACAACCTTTCACTCATATAATTAATTTCGACAAGGCTCTACTTTTTTGGATAGAAATTCTTTTTCATGCTGTCGCGCAATTCCCCCCTAAGATCGGGATGGGCAATATTGATAAGCGCTCCAGCACGCTGCCTCCTCGACTTGTACTTCAGATGGGCGATGCCGTATTCAGTCACAACATAATCGGCTAACGTCCTGGGAACAGTGATAGGTGTTCCTGGGGGGAATTCAGGAACTATTGAAGAAACCAGTGTGCCGTCCTTCATTTTTCTCGACGAACTGACCAGGGTAATCCCCTTTCCCCCTTTGGAATAGTGTGTACCGATCATAAAATCAAGCTGACCGCCACTGCCGCTTATCATTCTGTGCCCCAGACCTTCCGAACAGATCTGACCGCTGAAATCCACCAGGAGCGCCATATTCATAGCCACCACGTTGGGATGCTGGGCAATAAATGCCGGATTATTGGTATATGACGCCGGATAGAACTCGCAGGTAGGGTTTTCATTAACATAATCATACATCCCCTGATCGCCCATGCAGAAAGTGGCGACGGTTACACCTTTATGGAAGGGCTTCAAGGCATTGTTCACGATCCCTTTTTCCACCAGATCAGGCAGTCCTATGGGAAACATTTCCGTGAGTACTCCAAGGTTGTGTTTTCCCTCCAGACCGGCGACGACCGCCTCCGGGATGCCGCCCACTCCCATCTGGAACGTATCACCGTCATTAATCAGTTCGAGTACATACCCCGCAATGTTCTTTTCCATCTCTCCGGGTTCGCCTCTGCCGAAGGCAGGCATCGGCGCTGACTTTTCCACAAAGTAATCAAATTCGGAGATATGTAGCCAGTTATCACCGAAGATGATCGGCATCTGATCATTTACCTCTCCTATGGTGACACGCTGTTTCCCCGAAGCCCTCCCATCCCGAATTGCCTGCATCGAATAAAAGTTGGTCAATCCAAGATTGACATAACCCTGCCTGTTGGGAGGGGTAACCATGCAGGTGAATACGTCCGCTATCTTTCCTATTTTTTCTCCGGAATCCGAACTTATAAACGGGAAGAAGTCAGGCTGCAATGTAGCATTTATTTTACGAACTGTGACCAGACCAAAGCCAGGCATATAGTTTATATGACCGTCTATGCTCGCCATAAATTCCGGATCATAGAGTTTACAGGGACGTACCTGCACCGAATCCACTATCCAGACATTCCTGAGTTGTTCGTGGCGATCCAGGATGGCGTGGTACACATCAGGCGAGCATGCCCCAACCCCCAGAGCGGTTACGACTACATCCCCCGATTTAATCTGCTTTGCCATCTCTGTCAGTGACACAACTTTCCTCTTGTAATCATCTTCCCAGTTAATAATTTTCCCCTTTTTTACGTTCATATGATTCTCCTTTCTTATGATGAACTAAGCTTCTTCCTGATATCTTCGCGTAAACCCGCCTTGAGGGTCTTCCCGACAGGGTTCCTGGGGATGGCAGCGATGATTTCGATACGTTCAGGTATTTTGTAGATAGCTATGCCTTTGTCTTTCATAAAGGACTTGATGTCTTCAAGGTTAGGTTTCTCTTCGGTTCTTGGGACAATGTAAACGCAGACCTTCTCTCCCAGAGCCTCGTCCGGCATGGCGACAGCAGCAACATCGAGGACATTGGGATGCCCGAGGAGCATGTTTTCCACTTCCTGGGCACTGATATTGAAACCGCCCCGGATAATGATATCCTTGGTGCGATCGAAGAATCCTATACAATCGTTATCCTTGATCTGGAAAAGATCGCCGGTGTTGAAGAAACCCGCCTTGTCGAAGGCCTTTTCCGTCAGATCCGGCCTTTTGAAGTAACCGGGAATGACATTGGGGCCGCGATACCAGAGTTCTCCGACGCCGCCGACTTCTGTGATCTCCTCCCTGCTGACGGGATTCAATATCTTCAGATGCAGGTTTTTTTTGAATG
>JGI24135J36437_1000293_pt1 | contig 16540 bp, 17 predicted proteins | sample BarGraNGADG00211_3_FD_36437 | JGI IMG/M metagenome (IMG submission 36437)
AGGCCGATATTGAGGGGGATCAGGGGTCCCAGTTTATTGGTTGCGGGATCATAGAGCCTGGACAGGTATTGACCGTATGTAGAGGTGGCAAAGATGGTCATCACCTTGTCCTCGCTGTTGACGGCAACCTGAGGCAGGAAGGACCAGCCCGGGTCGGGGGACATGACGATCCAGTTAATTGGTCCATCCTGGTTGTTCGGAAGGAACGGAGCCAGGAAAATTACCAGGTTGTCTTGATCGTTCACTACGTGGTAATCGCTCTTCCAGACCACCCAGGCATTGTCGTTTGAGTCGACGGCAACGCAGGGCTGCGTCGAGCCTTGACCAGGATCCCGAGTCAGGTTGAAGGGCGACCCGAACCAGTTGTCGTTCTTGCCCTTGCGGTCGATGAAAATATCCTTGCTGAAGCCGACGGCCCCGCAGGCGACGGTGAGCACCTCGTCTGTGGAGCTTACGGTGAGGGAACTGGTCTGGTCGTATCTGCCGGTGATGGGAAGTTTTGCGGGAGTCGTCCATACGCCGTCCTTGAACGATGCATATACGGCTGCATTGGCGTTCTCCCACTCGCAATGAAAGCGGTCGGTGCTGTCGACCTGTATATTCGCATAGAGACTTGAAATGAGCGACGGCTGGTTGCCTCCGGCTATGGATGCTGGGGAGCTCCAAGTCCCGCCTTTCGCGCAGTAAACGTAATAATAACTGTTGCCCTCGGGACCTCTGAAAATAACCAGACGGTTTCCTCTGGAGTCCTCGGCAACACCGGGATGGCGCCAGTTTCCGGTGTTGTCCGCCGTGAGCTGGTCCGTCGAGATGACCTCGGAGCCTTCGACCCGGGGTTGTGTCGTTCCGGATGCACCAGTATTTTGATCAACAGGCCTATTGGTAATAGCAGTTGTCGGGTCATTCGCCCCAGAGGCGGCGCCAATGACTATCCCCACGGTGATGACGGAGATGGCCATAAGAATGACCGCAGGCAAAACAATTCTTCTCATAATAATTCTCCTAAAATATTTTTTTAAAGGTCATCATTATTATACAGGCATTTGGGTAAAAGTCAATGCTCGAATAGATGATGGCCCCTTATCCGGCATGAAGGTCATTTTAGCANGGAGGCAGTCTGCAGATAGCGGGCGATAGCCTGGGCAAAAATCTTGTTTCCCAGGGCATTGGGGTGGACATTGCCTGCACTGATCCTGAGGTCCCGGGCTTTGTAGGACAGCATTTCGGCCAGGGGGTCAAAGACCAAAAAACCATAATCCAGGCAGAGCTTTTTCACGATTTCATGAATTTCCGTGAATAAATAATGATCCATTTCCGTCAATTCAGTGTGAATGACGAACAGTACCGGTATTTGCGGCTGGGTCAAGGTGCGGATTTTAGCGAACGCCGCGTTCAAGATATGCCAATTCTCTGCTTCCTGGTAGGCATAGAAGAAATACTGGTTGTAACCCTTTTTCAGAAATTTCAGGCCGTCCTTGGAATATTGGGGGCGCGTGTCGGCATTGGTCTTTTTCAAAAACAGACGATTTTTTATCAGCAGGTAAGTTTTAAAATGGGGCAGAAGCTTATCCATAAAACCGCTGCCGGTGGTTAAAAAGGAATTGTAGCCTTTATACGAGCTCAAGATCGTCCGCTGCCGACTCAAGACGCCGATATCATTCAAGCTGTAGCCGATGATGATCAAATCGGGCGAATACTTCAGGATCTTATCCTGGATCCTTTCCGCTTCCTGGGGGGTGTTGTAGCCCATCACGCCAAAGTTGATCACTTCCGCATGAGGGTTGGTCCTTTGCAACTCTCTTTCCAACTGTTTGGGCCACGTATTCTCCAGTTCCAGTCCCAGGCCGAAAGTGCAGGAATCCCCCACGGCGGCGATGCGGAAGACCCCGTTGGGTTTTTTCCGGGAATAATCTCTGTCCCGAATGCCGTCCTGATTGATCCTGTACCAGGCATTGTCCTCGAAGGCAACGCTTCCTGGCACCAGCTCATAGCCCATCAGCGGATTGGTCGTAAACCGATGGGTTTTCAAGGTCAGGGGGATGACAGTTGGACCGTTGAGCTTGTTCCAGAATATCCTGACCAAGACTTCGACGCCGACGAGGGTCAGTGCTGTCGCTATAAAAACAAGAAAAAAGCGCAGAAAAAACTTTTTCATTAATTTATTCCTTATTAAAAAATATTTTAGCACAGTCATACCCAGCGGGCAATATGGCGATTGTTGACAATAATCGTTTCATTTAGTAAGATTAATTTTGAGGCTTGATTCAAGGGAAGAGGGTTAAACCCCACAGCCCCCGCTGCCGTGACTGGACCAGGTTAGCCTGGAAGTATCTTTGAAAGTCTCAGCCACTGCCNCCGCGAATGGGGTGGGAAGGCTTTTTAAAGGTTCCGGAAGTCGGAAGACCTATCAGGTATCAACCCGATGCGCATTATCTGCGGAGGGCGGATAATGGTGATGCTCAAAGTCTTCATTTTTAGAGCCTTATAATAAATTTTCTGCGCTTTTAGCAAAGAAAATTTGTTATCTAAGGCTCTTATCCAGTTCAGCTGGGTCTGGAGGTCTGGCCATGCCGCGTATTTTATTGGTTTTTTGCTTGGGGTTTTCGTTCATGCTTTTTTCCGCGGAAAAAAAAGAAAAACCTTTGCTGGAAGAAAAAATCGAAGTTATCGGCAAGGTCCCCTTGACCCGGGCCCTGCAAAGTGTGACGATTTTTAGCGGCAAAGAGTTGGATTATTTAAAATTTGCTGGTTTGAAGGCGATTTTAAACCAAAGCCCGGGGATCTTGGTACTCAGTGCCGGTAACCCCGGTCAATTTGCCTATACTTTTGCCCGCGGCGCGGCGGTGAATCAAATGTTGTTTCTGGTGGACGGCTGCAAATTGTTTGACCCATCGAGTTCATTAGGGGGGAATTTTTCTTTTTTATCTCCCCAAGTCATCCAAAAAATTGAAATCATTCGTGGTCCGCTCAGCAATCTCTACGGTTCAAACGCCATGGGGGGGGTTGTGAACCTGATCACAAAAAAAAGTGACGGATTAGATTTTTCCCTGGCCCGGGGGAGTCATGATACTTATGAAGGTGATTTTAATTGGGGAGGAAAAAAATCCGCATTTAACTTTTCTTTAAACGGCCACTTTTTAAATTACAGCGATGGCCTGCTCAATGACAAACTGCAAAAACAGGGATTTTCCTTCCATTCAGCCTATGAAAAAGCCAATCTTAATTTAGGAATTTATTTGTTTGGCAATCTTGTCAATTCCGGCATCCCGATCAATTTGGGTTTACCCACCCCTGAACGGCACTATTGGCAAAAAAATTTACTGCTTTCCGCCCCTTTCAGTTATCGATTTGAAGAGCATTTTGATATTGAAAGTAAAATTTCTTTGCATTGGAATCAATATGAATTTTCCGATCCAAACGATACATGGAACTCATTTTATGCCAATCAATCATTTGTTAGCGCACTGACAGCCAAATTAAACGCCCTGTTTTGGGATAAATTGAAAATCATGGCCGGGATCGATTATTCCCTGCAAAAGATCGATAACCAAAGCAACGATGAATTGCTGCTTAAAGAAGCAAAAACCAATATTTTCTCTCATTTTTTAAGTGTCAATGCTGATTTAAACAAATTCCTCCTTTCTGCTTCTCTCCGCTTGGACAAGTATAAAAACCTGAAAACCGTTGTATCCCCGCAATTGGGAGTTTCATTCAATCTGTTGCCCAATCTCAAAATCCGGACTTCTTATGCGCAAAGTTTCCGGGCTCCGACATTGCCGGAATTGCTTAATCCCTATTGGGGCAATGCGGCATTGGTACCGGAAACCGGGAAATCCCTGGAATTTGGCATTGATTTCTATCTGCAATCGTTAGCCATGGGGATTACATATTTTGATTCCCAGTATTTGAATTTAATCGGTTACAATCCCATTACCTGGAAATTTGTCAATATCAATGAAGCCCTTAGCAAAGGAATCGAATTGAGTGTTAAAAAAGCCCTTTTAAAGCATTGGCAATGGGGGCTGGCTTATACATATTTAAAAACTTTGGACATGCAATATAACCGCGAACTTTTGCGGCGCCCGCGGCACACATTTTCCAGCCAACTCACCTATCAAAGTGCCAAGTTTGATATTTTTATTGAAATGGTTTATGTGGGCAGACGCCTTGATTATGATGAATTAGTTTGGTCGGTTGCGGAGAATCCTGCCTTCAACACGTTCAGTTTTGTTTTCAATTTTCCCGTTACAGACAAAATCACCTGGTTTTTAAATGTCAGTAATGCTTTCAACCGTCATTTTGAAGAAGTTTTAGGCTACCCGGCGCCTTTGCGCAGAATTTTGGTCGGCATCAAATATCAGGGGACAAAGTGAATTTTCGCATGTCCCAAGGAATGGCTATAAAAAAAATATTTTTATTTTTCAGCTTTTTTACATTTGCCAATATTATTTTTTCGCAAAGGGTTATATCTATGGCTCCGGCCCTGACCGAAATCGTTTTTGCTCTGGGTAAAGGTAATACGCTGGTTGGAGTCACGAAATTTTGTGATTATCCACCGCTTGCCAAAAAAATCGCGAAAGTAGGCGGTTTCCTGGATGTGAATATGGAAGCCCTACTGGCTTTGGCTCCGGAAATTGTCATTGCCTATCCCGAACAGTATTCCCAAGTGAAATTTTTAGAGTCACAGGCGCTTGTGCTGGTCGTGAAACACCAATGCCTGTCCGATTTGTTCAACTCTATTTTTGCGATCGGCCGCGCCCTGCATGCTGAAAATAGAGCCAAAAGCATGATTTTTGCCATTCAAAAAAAACTGACAGATATTACCGCTCATGCCGGCGGGAGAAAAAAAGCACGCACATTGATTATTGCCGGCCGCAACGCCGATGAACTGAAAAACATGTACATTATCGGCAGAAATGATTTCCTGAATGACCTCTTGGAAATAGCCGGTGGGGTTAATGCCTATCAGGGCGCTGTCAATTATCCCAATATATCGATGGAAACGGTTATTTTTCTGAACCCGGACTTCATACTTGAAATTTCAGCTCAATATGAGGGTATTACCGATGAAAAAGTATTTAAACTATGGAGTCCGTTCAAGATGCTCCTGGCTGTTCAGAACCAGCAAATAAAAATAATCAAACAATCATTTTGGCTAAGACCTGGACCGCGGGTCGGGTTGATTGCCGAGGAATTGGCCGGATTTTTTTCCTCAGCCATAAATTTAAAGAAATCTATTAATGCTGATTAATGCATGATTAAAGTAATCCACTTGTGTTATTCGCTTGGCCATAAACCCATTTTACAAAATGTGGATTTTTCTCTGAATGAAAATGATTTTGTCTTGATATTTGGACCGAATGGGGCGGGGAAATCAACCCTTTTGAAGTTATTGGCCGGAATTATTGTTGCCAAACAAGGGGATATTTTTATTGGCCGGAAAAATATTTTGCAGTATTCAAAAAAAGAATTAGCTACTCAAGTCGCTTATCTACCCCAGTTTGACGAATTCAGCTTGCCGCTTCTGGTCAGGGACATTTTACTTTCAGGCCGATATCCCTACCAGTCATTTTTCAGAAAATACTCCCGTCAGGATTATGAAATCTTTGAAAAAACCGTTGAACGCTTTGCATTGGAAGACTATGTCGATCGCAATATTCAAACATTAAGCGGCGGCGAAAGGAAAAAAGTTTTGCTGGCCAGCGCTTTCATTCAAGATGTCCCGCTCATTTTATTGGATGAGCCGTTAAATTTTTTAGACCCCGCCAGTGCTATGCAGGTCATAAAAATGCTCAAGGAAATGCATAACCAAGGGAAAACAATTCTGCTGGTTTCCCATTTAATCCAATATTTTTTTCCCCAGGCCAATAAAATGTTGGCCTTGAAAAATGGCAAAATCCACTATTTCGGTGCAAAAAAATTCTCCGCGCAGTTGTTTCAAGACATTTACCAGGTATCGGTAAAGCGTGTTTTTATAGAAAACAAGGAAATTATTTATATCAATGAGTAAAAAAATCTATTTGCTGGGCATTGTTGTCTTTTTATTATTGCTATTACTCCCGTTTTTGGGTATCGTCCCCGTCAATTGGCAAACTATTCTTAAAAAAAATTCCGGCAGCTTTATTTTTTGGCAATTGCGCGTTCCCCGCACCCTTTTGGGATTTGTGTCCGGCTCCATTTTGGCCCTGTCCGGCTTGGTCTGCCAAAATTTATTTAAAAACAATCTGGCCACTCCGGATCTTTTGGGTATTTCATCCGGCGCGGCCGCCGGCGCAGTTTTGGCACTGAAATTCAATCTTTATATTTCATTTTTAGGACTTGGCGGCTTAGTTTTATTTTCATATCTGGGCGCTTTGTCATCGGTATTATTTGTCTTGCTCCTTTCCCGCATGGTACGCAATACTTCGCTCTATACTTTTTTAATGTGTGGCGTGGCGCTCAATTTTTTTTATTCTGCGCTGATCGTATTTTTTCAATATTTATTCGATTTTTCCAACACCTTTTCACTCCTGCGCTGGCTGATGGGTGGAATCTCCGTGGTGGGTTATCATGAAATTATTTTTTTAAGTGTTTTGTTGCTGATTTTTCTGATTTTAATATTTTTCTTCAAGAGTGAATTTTTACTGGTCGCAGCCGGGGATCATTTCGCGCAAAGCCGTGGTTTGCCAGTGCATCATTTTAGAATCTATTCTTTTTTAGGATTAGCGTTTATTGTCGGCGCGGTTGTTTCAATTTGCGGTCCTATCGGGTTCATCGCCTTGATAGTGCCGCACATTTCACGACTATGGGGCAAGAGCAATTATAGCGCAGCAGTTGTTTTTTCTATTTTATTGGGTGGTGGTTTTTTGGTTCTGGCCGATTTTTTAGCGCGGATATTGATTCCCCCGGTTGATATTCCGGTTGGGATCATCACTTCCTTGTTTGGTGCGCCTTTCTTTTTATTGCTTATTATCTCGCAATTGAAAAAAGCAGAATAATTTTAGCAAAATTGAATAGCGCGAATAATTTTTTTGCTATAATAGCAATCAGGAAATTATTTTGCATAAGCATTACCCGGTGAAAAATGAAAACACACATTGAAATAAACAGAGCCAATTTGCTGCACAATTTAAAAGTGTTTAAAGAAATCACCAAAAAAAAAGTAATGTTTGTGGTCAAGGCCAATGCTTACGGGCATGGTTTAAGTGAAATTATCGAGATCAGCAAAGCGCTGCCTTATGTTGATTATTATGCCGTGGATTCTGTGTCGGAAGCCTTATTGATACATTCCCGGCAGCAAAAAAAACCGGTTTTAATTCTTGGTTGGAGCGACCCGGCCGAATTAACAGAATTAATTGCCAATGGTTTTGAGACGGTCATCCCTTCCACTGAGCAGGTACAATTAATCAGAGAAATTGCCAAAAAACTCAAACGCAAAGCTTTGGTTCACTTGAAAATTGAAACCGGCACCAATCGACTTGGTCTTGAGCCGGGAAAAGTTATCAAATTGCTGCGCAATTTTCCTGATCCACAACTGGAACTAAAAGGAATTTATTCACATTTTGCCAATATTGAGGATACCACCGATCCAACGTTTGCCCAACAACAACTGGCCCTTTTTAATCAAGTTCTTAAGCATGTCCCAGCGGCCAGAACACTCAAACATTTCTCAAGTTCGGCTTCCAGCCTTCTTTTTCCGGAAACATTCTTTGATATTGTGCGGGTGGGAATTTCGGCTTACGGGTACTGGCCTTCCAAGCAAACCCATGCCTTGTATTTGGAAAAAAATCAAAAAAAAATATTTTTTAAACCTGTTTTAAGCTGGCATGCAAAAGCAGCCCAAATCAAGCAGATCAAGAAAGGTTCGGCAATTGGCTATGGGCTTACCTATCGGACCTATAATAAAGTGAAAATCATTGTTGTCCCGGTGGGATATTACGATGGCTACGATCGGAAACTTTCCAATATCTCGCAAGTACTGGTTAATGGCGTTAAAGCTCCGGTTCGCGGCAGGGTTTGCATGAATATGTTTATGGTTGATGTTTCGCATGTAAAAAATGTAAAAATTGGCGATCGCGTGACTATTCTGGGGGAAGAGAACCATGAGCGAATTGATGCCGACATGCTGGCCGAATTAACCGGGACTATCAATTACGAAATATTGGCGCGGATTAATCCGTTAATTCCGAGATTTATTGTTTAAAATGTATGGCGATAAATCTATTTTTTAAGAACTTTTAATTTTTTTACATCGTTTATAGGTGTGTATGGAGATTACAGAAATTTTATTGAGGTGCAAAAATGGCGATCAGGAGGCTTGGAATATGTTAATTAATGCTTATTCCAAAGCGGTTTACAATATCGCCTTAAATTTTTTTGCCGATAAAGACATCGCCGCCGATGTAACCCAAGATATTTTTTTAAAAACTTATCATAATTTAGAAAAATTCAAAGAGGAAAAAAATTTCACTGCCTGGCTTTTTACCATTTCTCGAAATTACTGCATCGATTATTGGCGGAAAAATAAAAAATATTTTTTAAATAATCAGGAATTAGATGAAAAAATTAGTATCCCTGACCCGACTCCAGAAGACAATTTAATCAGGGAATCCGAAATTGTGGAATTGAGAAAAAAAATAGCGCAATTGGAACCCGAATTAAGGATAATATTGATTTTACGCGACATTCAGGATTTGTCTTATCAGGAAATCGCCTCCAAATTTTCCATCCCCGAAGGCACGGTGAAATCTCGCATCAATCGGGCCCGACTAAAGTTGGCCCAGTCCTTTATTGGGGGGGAACAATGATCCATAAATGCAAAGAAATCGAATCCTTGCTTTCGGCTTATCTTGAAAATGAATTGTCCCCAGAGGAGTCGGTGAAAATTGCTCAGCATCTTGCGTCTTGCCCCCATTGTCTTAATTTGAAAGAAAAAATAGAAGAAATATTACCGAAATTGTCGGATCTGCAAGAAGAAGTGCCATTTTTTCTAAAAAACAGGCTTTTTAATATACCGGAAATTTCAGAAAAAAAGAAATTTGCTAAAATTATTTATTTCCCCAAATGGCTGGCCGCTGCAGTTGGAACAATTATCCTGTTTTTAAATCTGTTTTATTTTACCAACATTTTTCCGTCGGTCAATCGCGAGATGCATTCGGTGNTCGGCTCAATAGAAACATTTGTTGTTCAAACCGGAGGCTGGTTTGAGAAAATAAAAGAATCCAAAGATTTGCTTTTGTTCACTTTTTTTAATAAAAAAACCAGTGAAAGCAAAGATGAAAAAATGAATTCGGACTTCAATTTGAATAAGGGATTAACTAAAGGAGGAAAAAATGGCTAATAATCAAGGGCTAAGCAAGGATCAAAAAGAGAAAAATCCATCTTTGGCCGCTTTTCTGGCGATATTTCCCGGCATGGGGGCCATTTATAATGGCAACATCATCAAGGGTATTACTTACATGTTGATTTTTACAATATTAATTGTTTTGACTGACAATGCCCAAGACCCTGACGCGGTTGTCTTTGGCTTGATGATCGCCGGATTTTTTATTTTTCAAATTATTGACAGTTACAATGAAGCGACCAAAATCAATCAGAATGTATTGAACGAGCAAAATCCCTCGCGTTATAAAGAAGACATTTCATTGTTTTCGGCAATCATTGTGCTTGTGATTGGCATTGTTTTTCAATTGGCTAATTTTGATTTAATCACCTTTCGCCAGGTTACGCGCTTATGGCCGCTGGTACTGATTATTTTTGGTATCAAGATTGTTTATAACTATTTTAAAAGAGAGGAGAACAAAAATGGCAAAAGCTAAAAAAGAATCACTTTTCTGGGGATCCATTATTCTGGTTTTGGGCGTGCTTTTTTTAATGAAAAATTTTGGTTTGGAAATTGATGTCTGGCACTTAATCGGGAAATATTGGCCATTGATCTTAATTTATATTGGCGTGAAAAATATTTACCTTTTTACAAAAAAAACTCAATGAAAAAAAAAGAAATTGTTATTATTGTTTTATTGATAGTTTTTGGCTTCATCTACAATGCCATTGAGAAAGGCAAAACCAAATTCATGGACGATTTTTCTCTGTATTTTAACGAAAAACGCTTAATTAGTGAACAATATATAGAGTTTCCTCAAAAAGAAAGGATTTTTCCAACGACAAATAAAATTACAATTAATAATCCGGCTGGTGAAATAACTATTAATAAATCTGCCGACAGTCAGATTCATCTTTTGTCTTTTTTTAGAATTTATTTTTTGAAAAAGGGTGATGTGAAGAAAATCAGTCAAAATGCCCGTGTCATTGCTAAAATTGAAAACAATGAATTGAAAATTTCCGGGGAGTATTTGTCTGCTTTTCCATTTAAACAGTTGAGAATACGTTTTCAGTTATTGGTTCCCGAAGGCGTTATTTTGGCTGTCAGCAATCATGAAGGCAATGTTTCCATCCGCCACAGCGGCAAAAATATTTTTCTGCAGCAAGAAAATGGTAATGTGATTTTAGAAGATATTCCTTCCTCAGTACAAATGGAAATTGGGCGCGGCCAACTGCATGTGAAAAACATAGCAGGAAATATTGCCATAGATGCGCAGCAAACCGATATTTTGTTGGAAAACGTGTCGGCGTTGCGCCTTAAAGGCAGGCATGGAAATTACACGCTGAAAAAAATCAAAAGCAATGTTTATATAGAACATGCTTATGGGGACATCTCTTTGGATGGTGCCGAACAAGCGGAAATATTCGGGCGCCATAGCAAGATAGTGGTTCGCAATATTAAAAATGGCATCAAGCTTACCAATGCTTTCGAGAGTATTGTACTTGAAAACATTATTGGCGATATCCATCTGTCGAGCCGATCGAGTAAAATAGAAATTCGCCATGTTAATGCCAAGAACATGGTGATTGAAAATTCATTTGCTGATATCGCTATTGCGGATTATTCGGGAGAAACTCTGAATGTACTTTTAAAAAATGGGAATTTTGATTTTCAGAGCAAAACCATCGCCGCCAGATTGAATATAGAATCTCGCTACGCGAAAATAAACCTTGCTCTGGGAGTTTTAACAGATCCGATTTTCAACATTAAAACAATACATGGCCGGATATATAACAATTCGCCTATTGCCTTGGATATCTTTGGAGAAAATGACGAAAGTTTTGCCAATCGCAGTGGCCAAAAACCCGAAATTATCATTAATAATATTTATGGCGATATCTATTTAAAATAAATCATTTAATATTGATTTTATTGTCCAAATGTTATATTTTTGAGCCTTGATGAAAAAAATAATTACTCTGCCAAATATATTAAGTTTGTTACGCATATTTATGATTCCGCTAATTGTCTTTTTAATGATAAATGTCAATGACCAGATCTTTGCTTATTTGATCGTTGTTTATGTCTTTACCGTGTTTCTGGATTTTTTGGATGGATTCATTGCCCGTAATTTTTATCAAGAAAGCGATTTGGGCAAAATCATTGATCCGCTGGCAGATAAAATTTTAGTCATTTCCATGATGCTCACCCTGACCATCAAATTTGATTTCCCGTTATGGTTGGCTATTTTTATTGTGTTGCGTGATGTCTTGATTTTATGGGCCAGTTTTTTACTATTTAGGGGCAAGAAGATTGTTAAACCTTCTTTGCTGATCGGAAAGTTTACTTTCGGGTTGTTGAGTCTGTTGATTTTTGTTTTTATTATTGATCTTCATGAAAAAATCAATTTACTTTTACTTAAACGATTTTTAATTGTTCTGAGCTCTGTTTTTTTATTGTGGTCTTGGTTTGAATATTTTTTAGTATATATGCGAGAGAAAAATGAGCAAAAAAAACTTAATTTTAATAGTTGATGATGAAGAAGAGATTCGCTTGTTGTTAAAAGAATTTCTTGAAAATAAAGGTTTTGAAGTATTGGTGGCCGAAGATGGCCAAAAAGCTCTGGAGTTGGCCGAAAAACATATTCCGGATTTGATAATCACAGACTTATTGCTGCCCAAAGAACATGGCATTAATGTGATGCATGAAATTAAAGACCGTTTTTTCATCCCTATTATTGCCATATCGGGAATTTATAAAAAAGATGAAATTAAAGAAAAAATCGATGATATTTATTTAGATGGATTTTATGAAAAACCATTGAATCTTGGAAAATTGTTCAAAGGTATTCAAGCAATTCTTAATGGATGATTTGTTTAACTCGTTTACTGGATTTTTAAACAAAAAGTATCCCGGACAAAAAATACTTAAAATACCGATTAATGCAGGTTTTTCCTGTCCTAATCGGGATGGTTTCTTCTCAAAAGAAGGTTGTATTTTTTGCGACTCATTTGCCGCAGGCCCAATTCGTACTGCTCACAGCTCTATTGAACAACAAATCGAAAAATATATTGCAGTACATCCTGACAAGAAATATATAGCTTATTTTCAATCGCATAGTAATACTTATGGTCACATTTCAGAATTGAGGCGAAAATTTGAAATAGTTTTTAAATATGAGAATATTGTCGGGCTTTTTATCGGAACTCGCCCTGATATAATTTCTGCCCCGGCTTTTTTACTTTTAAAGGAATTAAATCAACGTATATATCTGACTGTCGAGCTGGGCTTACAATCGATACATGCTCAGAGTTTATTGCTTTTAAAGCGCAACCATTCTTACCAGCAATTCCTGGATACCTTTCAGAAATTGCAAGCCTTAAAAATTGACACGGTCATTCACTTAATCATTGGCATTCCCGGCGAAACCCGCGAACAGATGCTGGCAACCATAAGGGAAATGAATCGCTTAAAACCCAAAGGTATTAAGTTTCATTTGTTGCATGTTTTAAAAAACACTACTTTATATCGACAATACCTAAAAACACCATTTCCATTGCTCAGCCAGGATGAATATGGTGATCTTATTGTTTTCCTCCTTGAACACCTTGATCCGGATATTGTGATTCATCGACTTACGGCGGAAAGAGAAAGAGAAATATTTTATGCGCCGGAATGGGCGTTGAATAAACAAGCTGTTTTAAACTCAATCAAGCTGAAAATGAAAAAAGCAGATACTTTTCAGGGCCACCGATATATCCTGCCCTCAAACTTCGTTGACAAAAAAACGAAATAGTGTAAAAATAATTCAGAAATTTGAGAAATAGGATATCAATGGGAAAACGCATAATTGAGTCGCCGATTCCGTTTGTTTTGAGAAAAATATTTATTGAGAAAAGCAGTGGTGAACTTAGATTAAAAGGTGAAAATTTTGAGAAAAATCTGTATTTTAACGAAGGCAATCTTTGTTTTGCCAAAACCAATGTTCTTTATGAACGACTGGGTGAAATACTTTTTAAAATCGGCAAAATTAATCAAACTCAATTTTGGGATATCCACAAGTTGCTTTCTGGTCAAAACGAAAAAATTGGCAACATTATGGTTAAAAACAATTTTATTAGTCAAAAAGATTTATATTTTGGATTAATCTATCAAATAAGGACTATCGCCCTTTCAACATTTTCTTTAACCAGTGGGGAATGGGAGTTTTCTTCCGTGCTTCCCGACATTCCTGAAGATTCAAAGGTTAAAATCGAATTACCGGTGATTTTTTCCGAAGGAATTCAACGTTTTAAGAGTTTACCTTTATTTAAAAACAATTTTTTCTATCGTTCTTTGCTGCTAAAACCCATCTCAATCGAAATAGAAAGTTTTATTAGTTCCGCAGAAATTGATTTTTACAAAGAGTTGGGGAACCATTCTCCTGCGCAGGCCGGGCAGGTGGCTGCCAAGATGAATGTTCCAGATGAAATTTATTGGCAAAAACTAATGCTCTTTTTTTTGCTAAATATTTTAGAATTTACCGATATTGCCGTTGATAAAGAAATAAGTAAAAATATTGAAGAATTGATTGCACTTTATGAGAAATTAAAAACGAAAGAAATTGATTATTATGAGTTGTTCAATTTAAAAAACACGGTGATTTTTAATGAAATCAAGGATGTTTATTATCAATATGCGAAAAAATTTCACCCTGACCGCTTTGGTGATGCTCCGGATCCTGAATTAAAGGAAAAAGCCAATTTTGTTTTTGCGCGCATTAATAAAGCGTTTGAAATTCTCAGCAATGAAGAAAAACGGCGCGAATATGACACTAAGGGTTATAAGGAGATCCAAAATATGGATAAAGTCAGCGTGAATTTGATTGAAAAGGCCAATTTGTTTTATCGGAAGGCCAAAACCTTATATTCCCAAAAAAGATTTTGGGAAGCCTCCAGTCTTTTGGAAGAGGCCGTGAGGAATGATGCAAGCAAAGCGTCTTATTTTCTTTTATTGGGTTTGAGCCAGTCCAATATTCTGACTTTGCGGCGAGCTGCCGAAAAGAATTTTCAAAAAGTTGTCGAAATGGAACCATGGAATGCGGAACCTTTGGCGGCCTTGGGATTATTATTCTTATCGGAAAAATTGGGAAAAAGGGCGGAAGGTTTTTTTAGAAAAGCATTAGCGATTGATCCGGACCATGAATTAGCGCGAAACAAAATCGCCGAATTAACGAGTGGCAATAAAAAACAATCGCTGTTTTCTGTTTTCAAAAAAAAGAAATAAGTTTTATCACCCCCATATTTTGTGTTTTTGGCGAGCTTAATGTTGACATTTAGCGTTTTTAGGGTAAAATAGCCAGCGATATGGAATTTAACTCCTAGGGGGGAACAGTTGGATATTCTTTTTGCAGCGACTGAAGCCGTGCCGTTTGCAAAAACCGGAGGACTGGCGGATGTGGCCGGAATTCTGCCGAAAGTCCTGGCTAATAGCGAAATGGTATCTTTAATAATTCCGGAATATATGACAAAAAAAATTCAAGGGCTTTCTCTAGAAATTGTAGATTCTTTCTTCATTCAAATCGGCTCCCAATCCTTTCAGGCCAAAATAAAAAAAGTAAAAATTTTGCCCCGCTTTACAGTATATTTTGTTTCTCAAGAATTTTTTTTTGCGAGGGAATTTCTTTATGGAGGTCCTTCCGGTGAATATCCTGATAATTTTCTCAGGTTTTTGTTTTTCCAAAAAGCTATTGTAGAATTTATTCGCAGGCAAGAAATGTTTTTTGATATTATTCATTGCCATGATTGGCAAACAGCACTAATCCCGCTATTAATCAAATTCCCATCCGCACCGCCATTTTTACTGAAGACTAAAATTGTTTTTTCAATACACAATCTTGGCTACCAGGGAATTTTTAAAGGGAATTTGTTTAAGGAAACAGGCCTTCCCGAATATCTTTTTTCCCCTGATTATCTTGAATTTTATGGAAACATAAATTTTATGAAGGCTGGGATTATTTTTTCCGATTGGTTGCTTACCGTCAGTCCCACTTATGCCAAAGAAATTCTTTTATCCGAAAAAGGATTTGGGCTGGATGGGTTGCTCAATAAATTTTCGTTTAAATTGAGTGGAATTTTAAATGGGGTCGATTATAGTCAATGGAATCCCGAAACTGATCATTTTATCGATTATCCTTATTCCTGGCGGACATTAGAAATAAAAAGTAAGAACAAAGAGACTTTATACGCGGAACTAGAAATTTCAAAAAATTGCCAATCGCCATTGCTGGTCCTTATTTCTCGAATTACTGAGCAAAAAGGGATAGAATTATTGTTGAATCTTTTCCCGATTCTCCTTAAGGAAAATTTGCATTTTATCATTTTGGGGGAGGGCGATAGTCTTTGGACGGAGAAGTTGCAGGAAATGGCCGATCAATTTCCTGAAAATTTGACTTTTCTAAACCGTTTTGATGAAAGGATGGCTCATCGGCTGGAAGCGGCAGCTGACATATTTTTTATGCCTTCAAATTATGAACCCTGCGGTCTGAACCAGATTTACAGTATGAAATATGGTGCGGTCCCCATTGTTCGGGCTACCGGGGGATTGGAAGATTCGGTAAATGAATTTAAGCAGAATACTAGAAAAGGGACTGGTTTTAAATTTTCAAGCAACAATACTTCTGAAATTATGCTATTAATAAAAAAGGTATTAACTTTGTATCAAGATCAAAAAATATGGCGGCAAATTCAGAAAAATGGCATGGTGCTTGATTTTTCATGGGAAATGGTGGTTCCGGAATATATAAAATTGTATAATAATATTTTAGGGGAGGATAGCAACAATGGCTGAGATTATTTCTGCCAACGATGGGAATTTTGACAGTTTTATGAATGGTGTTAAGACGATTATTGTCGATTTCTGGGCTCCCACTTGTATACCATGTAAACTCATGGAACCAGGACTGGAAAAGATTGCCGCTAATTATCAAGAAAATGTGAAAGTGCTGAAAGTCAATGTGAATGAAAATCCGCTGACATCTTCCCGTTTTTTCGTGCGCACGCTTCCGACCCTTTTATTTATCAAAAACGGATTGGTTAAAACTCAAATCATTGGTGCTGCCAACCCCAGTCAAATTGAAAAAACCCTGCTTGAAGTCCAATAATGGGAAAAAGCTGGGATATTATAATTATTGGCGGGGGGCCGGCCGGATTGGCGGCGGCGGTTTATTGCGGCCGGTCTTTGCGAAAAACCCTAGTCCTA
>JGI24135J36437_1000296_pt1 | contig 16440 bp, 13 predicted proteins | sample BarGraNGADG00211_3_FD_36437 | JGI IMG/M metagenome (IMG submission 36437)
GGTTTATGGTGAACGCCGGCATTAACCATGAAACTCTGGCCTATTGGATCGGAGATGTGGCTTGCCGAGAATAAGTTAATTGCCCACCAATCGACATATGCATCTCCCGGATAGTAGTCCATATAGTTCATATTAGCCCCCACATCCAGAGAGAAATTCCAAACGGTGGCGATTTCCAGATTTCGGGCGCGAATCATGTTGGTAATTCGAATAAATGCATTTTTGTATGGTACGGGCTCATATCCATTCCATGCAGTACCATTAAACTCATACCCGATGCGAACATAGGCTGGAATCGCAAGTGATTCCAAACCATCAATAAACATTGTGATTTTATCGTCATATAAACCTGCAGCAACGTCTTGCTCGAAATGTGCCGACGGTGTTCCATCCACGGTCAATGCAAGACCTATTTGAGGAATCTGAAACTTACCATTCAACATCAGATTGGCTTTGAGTCCGTCCGTCCAGTCAGAAGTTACGTCGCGTAAGTTTATATAAGTCATGTAAATCAAAGGCTTGTCTAGTGTGTGCATTACATTCCAGTAATTCATGTATGAAGCCTGGTCCGCTCCGGCACCATTGATGATTTTTCCCTGGGGTTCAAGAACAGCGCCCTGGTTCAAGCGAGGTTTGATTGACTGTGCCGCCAGTTGAGTGAAATGCAAATTAGAGACCGTACATGCGGCCAGAAATAATAATATGAATAATTTCGTTTTCATTTGATTTAAAATTAGATTTATTCTATTCGGTATGGGTAAATTTAAGTCTATTTTTTAATCTTTAATCTCTATTATATAGATGAATTAGCTAATGATGTTGCAGTTAATAATCGTTATTAATCCTTAACAATGCAATAAACTTTTCAATCGTGATGCATATTACCGGATTACTTTATAAACCCCAGGTCAACGAAAGAATTCAGATTACTAAACGATCGTAATTTATATTCTTCCTGAAATTCTGCAAGCCCCAAAGATAGAACAATAATCATTTTATCATATTCTGAATGCAGATTAAGCTCTTTCTCAATAAACAATCCGACAATATTCAGATTCAAATAAATTGGGCCATCAATTATTAGTGGTCTTGGTCTTTGCCAATCAAATTTTAATAAAAACCCATCTTCAGTTTTTTCAAGTTATACATCAATATATCCTTTCAGTTACCTTGGACAGAATGACTTGAAATCCCATAACACACATTATAAAATTCACTTCCCGCAAAGGTTTCTGCTCAACTTGTAATACTTTTCTATTTTGAACTATGTTTTACCTCTTCTATATCAAAGTCTGACTTATTAAAGCTATTCTGAATAGAAATCTGCATTCTATTTTCAATTGGTAAAATATCTCTGTTTCACTTAGATATATTATCAGATATAGTGTTCCATAATTTCTTTTCAGTTATTAATGAATATTTGATATAATTTCTTCTAACTCTTTCCTCACCTTCAATTAACATATATTTTATATTTACTTGAGTTTCTGCAATGTATCTATTTAAAATATGACATATCTCAAGCTTTCCTTCACTTATATTTTGAAGAACTGAAGTGTTAAGTTTTATTAATCTTACTAAATTTCCAGCAACAACAGCATCTTCCTTACGTATTGTTATTGGTTCTCCATTACTATCGCAATATTTAAATCCAACAATTATCCAAATCAGTTCAATGGTTTGTTTTAATAATTCAATAGACGCTTCCATGAATTGATTCTCATTATCAAATTCTTGTATTCGTTGTATAGTATATTTTGGTTCTATCTTATCAATATCATACATAACTTATTGTTTGTGTGCTATTTTAAAATGGCGGTAACGGCCCGGCGGTTTAATTAGTAAGCGTTACTCGACGAAGCATTCAGGCAGTCCCGATTCATCGGGATTAGCCAGAAAATTGTCACGGTGCAAGGAGGGTATGGCGCACTTTTTGCCGTCCAGGTACAAGTTTTATTGAGCATTACGAGTGACGGGGGTACAAGTTAGATCGGAGCCGCGAATTTATCCCCGGTTACAAAGTTGGTGGTGTGCACTGGCGCAGTGTCGCGCCGAAGGCCCTGACCTAAGCGCAGCAAGCGTCAGGGGTACAAAGATTTTAATTGAGTGCAGATGCGCGTGTCCGGGTGCAACGGCCATTACGAATCTGTCTTGGGTTCAGGAGCAAAAGCAAAAAGTGTGACAAACAACTTACCTTTATTGTACATGTTATACACCGCTTGTTATTTATATTTATCTAGGAACTTAATTACTTCATTAAAAGTGTTACTAATTTGCGTGTTGCTCAAACCCCCTTCAAATTTATCAAAAGCGTGATCAAATCCGGTCATCTTGATAAATTGATGATCAATATTTTTAAGACTCAATGCTTCATCCATTAATACAGATTGTTTAAAAGGAACATCTGTATCATTATCACCATGAATGAGTAATACAGGAGGAAAACCGCTATTAAAATTCTTTATTGGACAGAATTGATCAATATATTCTGGTTCCTGCACAGGATTATGACCACTTATAATATTTGCCCATATTCCTTGCTGACGAAAATATAAATATAAATCATAGCGTTCTTTGCTGGATGCGTTGGTAATGGGATAACTATGAACTTGACTAAAAGCGTGTTCTTTAGTTACAACCCCCATATTAATATAAAAGGAATCTGGTCTATTGCACCATTCACTTTGAATATCACCATAACCATAAAATGATACAATTGCACGTGGAGGATTATCTAAAATATAACCAGCCATTAAAGCCAGGTATCCTCCTGCAGAGTGACCAATTACAAAGATTCTTTTGGGATCAATTTTTAATTGTGTGTCATTATTTTGAACCCATATGATTGCATCTTTAATATCTTCGACTATTTCATTTAATTTTGTTTCAGGAGCTAATCTATAGTCGATGGATAATACAGAATACCCTGCATTTAGATACAACTCCAATTGTTCCTTAGGCAAACTATTCCTGCTACCCCAAATTAAGGCACCTCCATGTAACCAAANAATTATAGGACATACTATTTTATTATTCGGAATTCTATAAAAATCAGATTTTATTGAATCTTGTCCAATTATTTTGTATACAAATGTTTTCTTCTCATATTCCATTTTGGTTTCACTGTTTTGGCTATAAAAATCAGTAAATATGAAAACTAGGGTTATAGAAAATATTAATTTTTTCATATTGTATCTCATTTCAGTGGGAGTTTAAGTGGTGTATAACGGCCCGGCAATAAAGGGTGTAAGCGTTCCCGCTTTTTGGCCCAAAAAGCGGGATGCCGTGCCCCGACGAAGCGAAGCGAGTAACGGGATCACGGTGATGTCCCCTTATACTGTGTTCTCTTGAGAGCAGGAACGCCTTGCAAAAACCTTGACACCTGTCGCGCTTTTTGTAAAAAAAGCGGGAAGCTTATAACTTTTATTATCCGTGTTATGTTTAGGCCATTTATGTTTGTGTTACTATCAACCTGTCTAGGTTGATTATATATTTTTCATGTTATCCAGTTTATTTATAAATGAGAACAAGTGAGGATATGAAATCATGAGATTGTAATCAAATACATTTTAAAGTCACCTACCATGTTTGGTACTTAAGCTCTTTGATGTCCTGATAATTGAAATACCGATCACTCTGTTTTTCATTTCCGTATCAGATGTTCTAACAGGTGAAATGTTTGACAAACCTGTTCCATATTGAATAGAAATCTGATATCTTTTTATTTTTATACTTGCCCCAATATTAAATCCAATATCAAATGGTTTCAAATCATAATTTTTACCTGATCCGTAACTAATAGATTTGAATATATTTCCCGACTCCATTATGTAACCTCCGAAAGCATAGGCAAAGTATGGACCAGAAAACAATGATACTTTTACGACTCTTGAACCAAAATTGAATGATGCATTTATAGGTACTTCTATATAAGCCGGAGCTATCGAAACCTCCAATGTATCAATTTTATAATCTGTCCCCTTTGCTGAAAATAAGAAGCTTGGTTGCAAAGAAAAATTCTTGGTTATTGGGAGTTCATAAAATACGCCAAAATGAAAGCCAGCAGATTTTTTTGGATAATAACTTACGCCATTATTTTTTATACTTAAGGTTGACAAATTCACACCAAATACATAATCGGACCTAAGTTGAGCATGAATCTCAGTCAAAGCAAATATGAAGATAAATGTCAATGCAGATTTTAGATAATTAATCATCTGCTATTTGAAATAATATGAAGTTGTCATGAGTGCCATACTATATTTGAGAGAGTTATGTTTAGGCCCAAAATGAAATGAAATGCCATTAATCAGCAGACTACCAAAGGCTTAAACATAACGGCCCGGCAATAAAGGGAGGTTGTGTTACCCGACGCATGCACCGGGCAGGGTCCTGGTACTTTAGCCAGAAAGCTGTCACGGTGCAAGGAAGGTATGGCACGCGTTTTTGCAGTCATGGTACAAGTTTTATTGAGAGCAGATCACCTGTCCCCTTATACGGGTTTTATTGAGAGCTGCGGCGCAGTCACGGTTTAATCCCCTTATACCTTTGCTCTTTGACGGCAGTAACGGTTTGCAAAAACCGTGACACCTGTCCCGCTTTTTAGGATAAAAAGCGGGAAGCTTATAACCTTTATTGTCCGTGTTAGTGCCAGTTTTTTATTCTGTCCAAAATGTTTTTTTTAGAATCTTCATTTCTTGTTTATCAAACAAGTAGAGATAGCCTTTTTTAAATCCAGGCTTTTTAAGTATTAGGTTTATCTCAACAAAATATAACTTGTCCTTTGGATCGAACATATAATTTGTCTCAAGATTTGATTGACTTTTAGTATTCTCATTTATAATGCATGGAAGCATAATTTGTTTATTCTCACGAATATATTTGGATTGTTCTTTCAATAAATCAGAATATACTTTATTTAAGTTTAATGTAGAATCTTTTGAAACTCTAAAAGTGGAAATGTCGGTTATCAAAAAATAATTTATTCCCCAATGCAAAATAGAATCATAGTAAATATTAGAGGAGATATTTTTGCTAGCGGAAAAGTAGTCTAGCATTGCGGAATCCGAGGAAATTATTTTATTGATTTTTGAAATATCGACACACAGCTCATTACTATTATCAAAGGATTGAGTATTTCTTGTGCTTATGCAAGAAGTAAAAACTAAAAACAAAGACACTATTAATGTGTTGGAATTCATAGAATTGGCACTAACGGCCCGGCAATAAAAAACAGTAAACGTTGCTGAGCGAATGGAGGCTGCTGAGTAGAAAAGCCTCTTTAGAGTAGGATCCCTTTGCAGCCGGAATAAGCGAAGCATGGCGTGGTTTTTGCAAGTCCGGGTACAAGTTTTCTGAGGTATACGAGTGTCGCGGTACAAGGTTTATCGGGAGCAGGTACCAAGTCAAGGTATACAAAGTTTTATTGCGGGCAATGGTGCGGTAGCGGTATAAGCCATTACAAATCTGTCAAGGAAGTAGGAGCAAAAGCAAAAAGTGTGACGAGCTTATTAATTATACCGTCCGTGTTATGTTTAGGCTTTTATTTATTGTCTTTATGAGATTGTCTCGTGTGAATCATTTTTAATAAATTGTTGGAATCAATCTTTTTGTACGCTTCTGGTAGTCAATATATTTTTGTCCCATCTGCTCAACCATAAACTTTTCCTCAACATTTATACGATTGAGATATCCCAACAAAACCGGAATAATCATGAGTAAAATTGATAACCAATTTGATAAACAAATAGAAATTCCTAGAAAAATTATGAGCTGTCCAAGATACCCAGGGTGCCTTATGATTTTATATAATCCTGTCTCAATCAGCTCATGGTTTTCTATCTTAGTCACGGTATAAGTGAACTGTTGTTTAAGTTGTAATATTGAGGTCACTCTGATTATCAATCCAGTTAATGCTAAAATAGATCCTATTCCGAAAAAGGTGTTCCAATGATATATCCGTCCTATTTTAGTAGCGGCTATTATAAAAGAAAGCCAATATCCTATTGAGATTGAAACGGTGAGTAACCAAATACTCCCTTTGTCTCCGAATTTAGAGATTTCCCTTTTGCCTTGTTGTCTCCTACTCATGAATATCTCAAAGAACCCATAGAGAATTGAAAACGCAATTATTAGAATAAGCTTTATATTCATATTTGATTAGTTATGTTTAGGTTTTTTTGTTTAGATGTCCGAGATCTTTCGTGTCAGGGGAATTTGTCTTGGGTGCAGGAGCAAAAGCAAAAAGTGTGACAAACAACTTACCTTTATTGTCCGTGTTATGGTTAGTTGTTTTTCTTTTTTTAAAAGTTTAACATCAATTCCAATCTTTACATATTCCAGTAAGAATTGGCCATTTCCGAAGCAAATCGTTATAGGTGTCAATTCATAAGCCAGCCTACTGTTAGGTTGATTTATTCTAAGTCCGGTAGATAAAGATTCTGCGAAATAAAATTTGAACAGATAATCTGAGTAAGTATTTCCCTCATCAGGCCAACCACCTGTTCCAAGCAAAACCACGTGAAAAGACTAAATGTCCTCCTGCTCCAATGAATATTGCGAAGGGTTTATATTTAATGGCATCCCAATACGCATTTATTCCAAGAGAAGAAATTCTGTAGTATCGATCTCTGGTGTCAGTTATTGCAAATGAGAAAAATCCCCCTGACATGTAGTTAGGATTAATCCTTATTCGGTTATTTGCAACTGATTTTTGATAACCAAAAGAAACCAAAGCTCCCATTCCTGTTTCTTTCATACCTTCGTTAATTCCCAATCCTAGTCCAATCCTCAGACTCTTATCAGAATATTCTTGACTCATAACTTCTGAACTAATTGTTAAAAATGCAATAATTATAAATATGGAATTTCTAAACATACATATGGGGTGTTTAATTCTACATTAAAAATTGGTCACAAAAGGCTGGTCTTGGTTAGAAAGGAAAAATAGGCCCGTTTAGGTATTTGTAATGAAAATGATGCTGTCATTCTAACGTACACATATGCAGTTAATTAACATAACGGCCCGGCAATAAAGGGAGTTTGTGTTGCTGAGCGCATGTAGGCCGGAGGAGATTGTCCCCTAATCGGGAGAGAATGTTTCTGAGGCCGCAATAAGCGAAGCACGGCGAGGTTTTTGCCGTCCAGGCACAAAGTTTATTGCTTATGGGAGTGTCGCGGTACAATGTTGATTACGTGTTGATTATATGTCCCGGTATTGTTATTTTATCAACAGCAATGGAGCGGTCCGGGTGCCGAGCCATATACCGGTCCCCAGTTGAAAGCAGTAATCTGCAAAAACCATGACGAACAAATTACCTTTATTGTCCGTGTTAGGTGTTCGCAGCTGTTAATCTATTCTGAAGATCCTCTATCATCATGGGAAAGAGCCAAGTCAACCCAAAATTAAGATAAACTTCCGTCCGGTCAGTCACAGAGTAGCTAACAAGGTAATAATCAAAATATCAGAAGGATACAGTATATTTTGATTGTAGTTAGTAGATTATATCAAATCTATCAAATAAATATGTTATAAAAAAGAAAACCAGAGTCAGTTTTATACTTCGTCGGGCAGTACTTAATTATTGATATTTTCTTTAGGTCATTAGGATGGGAGAATCTATCAACATTATAAAATTTGTATTACAACTGTTAGGTGTCGCAGCTAGTTATTAGTCAAGGTTGCTTATAATTAGCAGAAGTTTGCTATGACACCTAACGGCTAGGCAATAAAGGGAGGTTGTGTTACCCGACGCGAGCACCGGGCAGGGTCGCGCCGAAGGCCCTGACCGAAGCGCAGCAAGCGTCAGGGGTACAAAGATTTTAATTGCGTGCAGATGAGCGTGTCCGGGTGCAATGGCTATTACGAATTTGTCTTGGGTGCAGAAGCAAAAGCAAAAAGTGTGACAAACAACTTACCTTTATTGTCCGTGTTAGCGCTAACTATTTTTTATTTTTTAAGAGCATTATTCATTTTATAATTACCGAAAAGAACCCATGTGGCATATTGAAGCGTATCAGCGAATGCAATAAATTATGCGTCAGATGATTATTCTCCCTGACAAATCCTGTTATAAACTTCCGCAAGGATCATGAAATTCTTGAATTTTTTGAGATCGGGATTTTTAGTCAGCTCCTGTACGATTGCCTGACAATCTCCAAAAAGTATGTTGAAATTCTCTTCATAATTATCCTTGTCAATTTTAATAATGGGTTTATTTTCCTTGCTCACAAAGTAATTGGTAAAACGGGTCCTTCCTTCAATTACCCTATAATCTGTTCTGTATGTCGGACCTATGGATAACCCTTCTCCCGGATTCCATGTAAACCCGATACCATCGATTCGCGACTTCTCAGTGGTCATTGTGGTACTGATATTTCCACTGCTCCTGTTTTGTAATACAGTTAGTCTTCCCGCCAATAGCCTGTGCATAAAAACAGGAATGCTTTTCTTAAAAGACGGTACACTTACATAATCCTGAAATTTCTGATCAACAAATTGAGGATCATCCGCCGCCCATCCAGGTATAATATTGCCAAAACCTTTTATCTCACTAGCATTGAATAATTTGGAATTCCCGTTCTCGGCAATAAACTTTATCTCAACAGGATTATTTTCAACATATTTGAGCGACCATTTGATCTGGCCAGTGAGAGTATCATCATTAGCAATTACCACATACCCGGCCAGTGGTATTGTTGCCGCCATTCCAGGCTGGGCGAACATTTTCATGGAAAGTGCGGAATAAGCAATGATAAAAAATATTACTGCTAAAAATCTCTTTTCTTGTCTCATGATAGTGNTTATTAGATATTTGTCCTACAAAGTTAAAACTGAAATAAANCAAAGTTAAATAAATTTCTGACCAATATTCTCACCTCCGCGAGCAATTATACTTAATTTAAATAAATATAAAATTCAGATATACTTGTTTCATAAAGTGCAGTTATTTACTATGTTAGCGCTAACGGCCCGGCAATAAAGGTTGTAAGCGTTGCTGAGCGAAGCAAGTGACGGGATCACAGTGATGTCCCCTTATACTGTGTTCTCTTAAGAGCAGGAACGTCCCGATAGCTATCGGGATGCAAAAACCGTGACACCTGTCGCGCTTTTTGTAAAAAAAGCGGGAAGCTTATAACCTTTATTGTCGGTGTTATGCGTTCGTACTTTTTTCGATTCCTAAATGCTTAACCTTGTCTTTCTTGATATAAGCACTGATCATTTTTTGTTCCTTTTTAGTGAGAGGTCCAGGATCAAAGCCTATTTCTAGGTCATCGAGTTTATCAATTGCTCCAGTATGTTTCGAAATTTTATGCAGCATGTTCCTTGATCCTTTTTATTCGTTTGAAATCACCTGCTTTTGATTTTTTCTCTTCTTCAAGGTCAAAGTCATTTTGAAGTCCTAGCCAGAATTTGGCAGAGTTGCCAAAGTAGTAGCTAAGTCTTATAGCGGTGTCAGCAGTAATGCTCCTATGTCCTTTAATTATTTCAGAGATCCTGGTCTGAGGAATTCCAAGGTCTTTTGAAAGCCTGTATGCAGATATGTTCATAGGTTTCAGGAATTCTTCAAGAAGAACCTCGCCGGGATGAATATTTGATAACTTTTCCATTTTATTCTATTTATGATAATCAATAATCGTTACTTCGGATGCATTTCCATCATCCCATTTGAATACAATTCTCCATTGGTCATTGATCCGGATACTGTAAAAATCGCTCATTTTACCTGATAGTTTCTCAAGTTTATTGGAAGGAGGAATTCTCAGGTCAATCAGGTTTTGTGAGTTGCAGTAGTGCGGTCCGGGTTTATCACCAGTTACAAAGCTGTCATGGGTGTTGGAGCTAAAGCAAAAACCGTGACGAACCTATTAATTTTATTGTCCGTGTTAGGTTTAGGATTAATTTTAAAACTGTCAAGATGTAATATAACGGTTGGTGTATATGACCAGTTGCGTTTTAATGTCGGGTTCCTGTCAAGTTACACAAAAGTCTTATAAAGGTTAAATCGTGGAATATATAGTAAATAGGAAATTGGTTATATACGCTGTTAGAGCAAATCATAAACAATAAAATTTTCGCCAACCTGCTCTACCGTAAAACTGACAGCCAGCTGACTTTAATTTGATGGTATTCTTGTCAATGAATCAGTTGCGAAAAACTCTCCGGTCTGCTTAATTAATACCAGTTCATCGTTTGAATTAATTTTGATAACAAGACTACCGCTTTGCATAATCTCTCCTTTAGGAACATCTGCCCATTTAACGGTAATAGTATTACCCTTAATAACGCCGTGTGCAACGTTTGACCATGAGGGTGAAACAGCATCCTCTTCCCCATACCAAAGTATTTCATTGCCTAACTGCCTTAGATAGTATTTGCCTCCGCCACCGCTAAAAACTCCATCTAAATTGTAAACTGATTTCTCAACTTTTTTTTCATCTTGTGAAAAAGAAGTTTTCGGTGTTAATATTAACACCAAAATGCATAGCACAAATAAATTCTTTAATTTCATTTTAGTCTTCTTTAATTTGGTTAATAATATTTTTTGGACTTGGATTATTTTTTAATACGCCTCATAAATACTTCATTATTTTAGCAGCAACATTTTCCTTGTTTGAACTAAATTACCTGCTTGCATTTGATATTAATACATTCCTGTTTCCGCCGCATCCAGGTTGAGTTTTCCCCAGCCATAGGATTGAGCATGAGTTCATTCCCATTGAAACCCAGTATGAAAATTATCATATCCATTTCTTCCTATTGAGATCCTCCTTTCTATGCAGGGGCATAACGGTCCGGTACAATTACCGTGGCTTTTAGCGTTAACCTAGTGCGTAAATGGCAATTGCATATTGTTAGGTTACGGAATTTTTAATCTCATTTTCAGATGATCGTTTTCCGGTTTTATTCTCTACTTGTCCGTCAGGACTGTTATTCTTATTTTGCAACTTAACGATTGTGTAAACACCATAGTGGGGTATATTTCTAACTTGGGTGTGGTGGTTTTTTGTTTGCTTCCATGTAAATATATAAATATTTCTAAAAAATACTTTAGTCAAAGATCTATTTTGTCAAACAGGCTCTTTACCTAGACGAAAACCTTGGTGGACATATGGGTATAGACCTCAATGGTTTTACTGCTTTCGTACCCCAACTAGTTGTCGATAAGGGAAAGTCTAGGGAAAGCTGAAAAGTATATGTCTGGCAGCTGCGGTGGCTGTCGCGGTGGCAAGATGCCAACCTCTTACTTGCGCATTGGCTATCATTGTATTGTGCACGAAATCTTAAACCTAAAGGCCCGGCAATAAAGGGAGTAAGCATTGCTGTGCGATTGAAGGCCGGGAGGTAGTGTCCTGGTAGAAAAGATAATGCTGTGAGGCCTGAATGAGCGAAGCATGCCGCGCCCCGACGAAGCGAAGCGAGCAACGGGATCACGGTGATGTCCCCTCATACTGAGGCTCTCTTGAGAGCAAGAGGTGGTTTGCAAAAACCGTGACACCTGTCCCGCTTTATAGGATAAAAAGCGGGAAGCTTGTAACCTTTATTGTCCGTGTTAGGTGGTCGTAGCAATTTTATTATAGTCAAGCTAGTATTGTCCTTAAAAGTTCCAGGTTAATAAAGAATTATTATTAATTCTTTTGAATAGCATTTTAAGGGAGGGTAAATTAGTTGGTATTCTTCAAACTGACATCTGAGAATATTTAATTGACTTTGGTTATATAATGGTCTAACTTTCAAAAAACTTTTGACCTCTCGACTTTTAAAATTATTGCATTTACCAAAAACATCAAGTTAATGAATAACAAAATAAAGCTGTTATACTGCATTCTATTGATAGATATTTTATTATTCAATTCTAGTAGGCAGGTATCTGGACAAGGGAATTTAAAAATATCGGCAGGAATTGGATTTCCAGAGTTAGCTAATATTGGGATTAGATATAAAGTTTTTGATCAGACGCAAATAGGGCTAAGTATTGGGTATGGTGCAGTATTGGATCTTAAGCTAAGATCATTTTCAGGAGATATTTTTTACCATTTTGGTGGTTTATCCAAATATTCAGATTTACGTCCATGGTATGGAAGGATTGGACTCAATTACTTTGAAAATAGAGACTATAGGAAAGAAAATTATTTAATTTCTTATTTACGAATTGGAAGAGATTTTAATTTATTTAAGAATTTTGGAATTAACCTAGATGCAGGATTAGGTTGTGTATTCCATCATTCTATTAAGGATGTATCTGATCCAAGTCTTAATTGGATTCCAGCTATGAGCATAAGCTTAAATTGTGTGCTGTAATTTTAAATACTAGACAGTACGAAGCAGTTGAGTTTGAGCTATGCCACCTAACGGCCCGGCAATAAATGGAGGTTGTGTTACCCGACGCGAGCACCGGGCAGCGTCCCGGTACTTTAGCCGAGAAACTGTCACGGTGCAAGGAGGGTATGGCACGTGTTTTTGCAGTCATGGTACAAATATTATTGCGTTAAGGCGTGATCGCGGTACAAAGTTGCTAGGTGGCTAGGAATTACTCCCGGTGCAGAAATTTAATTAACAGGCACTGGTGCGGTCGCGGTACAAGCATTGAGGATTTGTCTTGGTAACAGGAACTAAAGCAAAAACCGTGACACCTGTCCCGCTTTTTAGGATAAAAAGCGGGAAGCTTATAACCTTTATTGTCCGTGTTAGCCGAAGGCCTTTGTTATTCTTCTAATTTTTAAGCGAGTCCAGATCCAATAATTTGGAACCTCTGATGCGAATTTCTTCTTCAGTTGTAAGTTCTATATCGATAAGGACATGTTTTTTACAATCATCTGAGATTCCCTTAACGTTAGATAAACTATACCGTCCGTGTTGTGCGTTCGTGCTTCTTGTCAGCAATTTAAAACAATTATTTCATCATGGCATAAAAATCTGTGATTATTCAGTAAGTATCACATCCCTCCTTTCACCAACCTGTTGACGCCACATTGCATAGTATAAACCTTTTTGTAACAGCAGCTTTTCGTGTGAACCTGTTTCAATAATTTTTCCTTTCTCCAATACATAGATTACATCTGCATGCATTATGGTTGATAACCGGTGTGCAATTAATATAGTGATTTGCTCCATGCTACCAGAAAATTTCCTTATAGTATTGGTGATTTCTTCTTCTGTTAAGGAATCGAGGGACGAAGTCGCTTCATCAAAGATCAATAACCGTGGCTGACGCAATATAGCTCTCGCAATAGAAATACGCTGCTTTTCACCACCTGATAATTTCATACCTCCTTCTCCTAGCACTGTATCTATTCCTTTTGAAGAATTANTTATCAAATGCTCGCAGGCAGCCTTGTGCAAAGCATCTAAAATCTCAGTATCCGAAGCATCGGATTTTACAAATAATAAGTTTTCTTTTATGGTACCGGCAAACAACTGTGTGTCTTGAGTTACAAATCCTATTTGCCTTCGCAACTCATTATACCTTATTTGNGAGGAAGAGTATTCATTAAAATTGATCTTTCCTTTTACCGGTTTATACAATCCAACCAATAATTTCACTAGTGTAGACTTACCTGAGCCGGAAGGTCCGACAAAAGCTATGGTCTCTCCGGTTTGCACCTTGAAAGAGATTTCATCAATGGCATTGGTGGTTGCTGTCTTATGACGAAAAACAACATTCTGGAAACTGATATTCTGCAACTTACCAATTTCTACAGGATTTTCAGGCCTTCTTTCAATAGGCTTGCACATTAATTGATCAAAACTGCTGATGGAGGCTTCTACCTCCCGGTAATTGAGAATGATATTCCCCAGATCCTGTAAAGGTCCGAATATTGAAGTAGAAATGAATTGCATAGCTATCAATTCCCCCGTTGTTAAAACTTTCCTGAAGATTAGCCAGAGAAGAATGAATAAGATAGATTGCTTTAGTATGCTTAACAAAGTGCCTTGGAGGAAGGTTAACGTGCGCACCTTTCTTACTTTTTCCATCTCCAGCTCAAATATTTTAAGGGTCTGGTCTCTCAATCGCTTTATTTCAGGGAATGTTAGCCCTAAGCTTTTTACGAGTTCAATATTTCTTAATGATTCTGTAATAACACCTGACATCTTATTGGTTTCATGATTGATAGATCGTTGGATGGTTTTGATCTTTTTACTAAGCAATCCAGTTAGTGATCCTAATACTAAAATGCCAATTACAAAAACCGGGATAAGCATCCAGTTTTTTGTAACGGAATACCAGATTAAAAAACCTATACCTACTATTGATGAAAATAAAATATTGATGAAGGAATTTATGAATTGTTGTGCGTCGGTTCGTACTTTTTGCAATACCGATAATATTTCTCCACTGCGTTGTTCCTCAAACTCCTGGAAGGATAAACGAAGTGTCTGTTTTAATCCGTCATTAAATATTTGCGTGCCAAACTTCTGAACCACCAGTCGTGTAAAATATTCCTGGAAAGATTTAGCGACACGAGCTACTAAAGCTATGGCAACAGCTACTCCCAGCCACCATAAAACTCCTTTCACCAATTCCTCTTCAGCGCGGTTGCCTGGTTGAGTGGCATATTCATCAATTATCTTACCAAATATCAGCGGATCAATAAGACTTAACAACTGGCTGACTCCTGCCAAAGTTAGAGAAACAAGAATCAGCCATTGCTGGGGCTTTAAATATTTCCATAGAATCTTCATATTGTTATCGTCTTCAAAAAGTAACCCTTAATGTTTAAGCCATTATTATTATATTTATTCCATAAGCTTCCCGCTTTTTTTACAAAAACCGTGACACCTGTCGCGCTTTTTGTAAAAAAAGCGGGAAGCTTATAACCTTTATTGTCCGTGTTACCGTTAGTATTTTATTAAAATTATCTTTCGGATAGCAATTTAAAGAGAGGATCATTGATATAATAATTTGCTGTCCCCAGTTTCTTTTTTGTCAGGAGTTTGTCATCAGCAAGTTGGTTCAGATAATTGGCTGCAGTAATCCTTGAGACATTTAAGTCCCGTTGAATAAACTCAATTTTTGTGTACGGATGCTTGAAAAGGTTATTGAGTAAATCCTGGCTGTAGAATTTATAATTGTCTCGCAATGTACGTTTGTAATTCATCATTAGCTCACGAATCTTTATGATTAAGTCAATGGTTTCTCTAGAAGTTTGATCCACTGCTTTAATCATGAAAAGGAGCCATTCTTCCCAGTTGTTTTTTATTCGTACCTCATGAAGAAGTCTGTAATAGTCAGATTTATTTTTAATTATGTAATTGCTTAAGTAAAGAATCGGAAGATCTTGAAGTTTTTCCTGTATCAGGTATAGAATATTAATTATCCTGCCGGTCCTGCCATTACCATCATAGAATGGATGAATGCTTTCAAATTGATAGTGAATAATTGCCATCTTCACAAGAGGGTCAAAGTCACATGATTCTTTATCGTTGATAAATTTCTCAAGATTGGTCATCAAATCTTTGATTTCTTCAGGATCTTGTGGTGGAGTGTAAATTATCTCTCCGGTCGAAGTATTTTTTAAAGTTGTCCCCGGGAGTTTANGAAATCCAGCTTTATTCCCCTCAAGGACTTCTTGAATTTTTAATACAATCCGGTTAGTTAGTAATCCATTTTTTGAAATTAGGTCAAATCCTGTTTTTGTAGCAACAATATAGTTTTGTATTTCTTTAGCATTAAGTGATTTAAACGAATCAAGATTTAATTCTGATTTGTAAAGATCATCATGTGTAGTTACTATATTTTCAATCGCTGAACTGTCCTTAGCTTCCTGAAGTCCCAAAGTATTAATTAGTATACTTTGGTTTGGTATTATCGAGGCAATACCTTTTAGTTCAGCCAGTGCAGCATGAGCAGAGGGAAGGCTTTTCAGTACTGTCTTTGTTTCAACATCCCAATCCAGGGGAAGCGGAAGTAGCTTTTTACTTGACTTTGTCATATGTATAGAAAAGGTGTATTATTATTCAAATCATTCTTATTGTGTAAAGAAAACACGATTTTATATACAAAGGTAATATTCTTTTGTAAAGAGAATCAAAAAATCTATACATATTATGCATTGAATGATAAGTTTTTTAGAATATCTTATCATTTGATGCGATCCGTATTAACAGTAACGGCCCGGCGGTATAATTAGTAAGCGTTACTCGACGAAGCATCCGGGCAGGGTCCTGGTACTTTAGCCGGTAAGATGTCACGGTGCGAGGAGAGTACGGCGTGGTTTTTGCCGTCATGGTACAAATTTAATTGAGCATTACGCGTGTCGCGCCGCGCCCCGTTCGAGCGAAGCCTTTAGATTTACTCCTAATTATTTTTAATGTTAATAATAATGAAGTTTTACTCTTTTGGTTCTTTTATTGAAATATAGTAATATGCTTATAAATCAACACCAGTAGTGGCGCATTATGAGCGAAGCCAGGCTTGGGGCCTATGCCTCGATATAATC
>JGI24135J36437_1000319_pt1 | contig 15774 bp, 14 predicted proteins | sample BarGraNGADG00211_3_FD_36437 | JGI IMG/M metagenome (IMG submission 36437)
ATGGCCAGCGAGCGGGCGCCGACCATGGCCAGCGTGATCCAGAGAAGCTCCTCCCAACGAGGAAACTCCTTCGCCGGGCGATACGCAAGTAGTACGCCCACGTAGGCGAAGGGCAGCGCAAATAGGGTGTGCTCCAGCTTTACGAGCGCCGCCAGGCGCCAGACGATCGGCGTTCGCGAGCGCGCTTTAGCCGTCGTCATGCACCGTTTTTTGCTCTTCGCCGAGCGCGTCGGGCTCACACCCGTTCGCCAGGCAGCTCTCGAGATCGTGCAGCAGTCCGTTTATCCACCAGGCCAGATCGTGCTCGCGAACCCACGAGCGAATGTCCCCGATCCAGCGCCGCCGCACGTCCGCTCTCATCGTCAGCGCTTCGTAGATCGCATCCGCCTGAGCTCGGATGTCGAAGGGATCGATCGTTAAAGAGAACGGGCCGAGCTCCTCGTGCGCTCCGGTGTTCTCCGAAAGGATGAGGACGCCGTCGCGCTCGTTCGCCAGCGGGGCCTCCTTGGCGACCAGGTTCAGTCCGTCATAGACCGCATTCACGAACAATGCGTCGTACTGCTTGTAGGCGGCGACCGACTGGTGAACGTCATCTTCGATCTGCAGGTCGATCGGAGTCCAACCGGATCGCTGGAAGCGCTCGTTGACCCGCAGCGCCTCGCGTTGAATCGACTCGACGTAGTCCTCATACTCGGGGATGTTCAGGCGCGAGGGGTCGAGACAGGAGAGCATGGAGACGCGCCCGTGCAGCTCGGGATGCAGCTCGAGGAAAAGCTCGAAAGCGCAAAATCCGCGCACGATGTTCTTCGAGGGATCGGTGCGATCGACACGCACGACCAGGTACTCGGGTCTTGTCTCGACGATGCGGCGCTCGTGCTCCCGAACCCTCGGATCGTCGACCAGCGCCGCCAGCTCGTCCGGATCGATCGAAATGGCTCGAGCGCTCAAGCAGGTTTTTCGGCCGATGTGGGAGACGGCGGTTTCGCCCGAAACGCGCTTGGCGCCCACTACCGACTGCGCCGATTGGATGAAGTTGCTGCGCCAGCGCGTGGTGTGAAATCCGACCACGTCGTTCGCCAGCAGCCCGTCGTGGATGGCCACCGTGATCTCCTCGGGGAGGACGCGCCAGCAGTGGAGCTGTGGCCAAGGGATGTGGACGAACTGGAGCAACGAGGCCTCGGGGGCCCGTGCCCGCACCAACCGAGGCGCCAGGTAGAGGTGATAGTCGTTGAAGAAGACGATCGCCTCGGGCCGCCGCGACAACTCCTCGAGCGCGGCCTCGGCGAAGGCCGCGTTGATCGGCGCGTACCCCTCCCGCCAGGCCTGCATTAGGCCGCTTCGCTCGCAGTCGGGCTCGCGAACCAGGTTCCACAGACAGTGCTGCGCAAACCAGAGCGCCGGATTGGCGACGACGTTGTAGTACTGGTCGTATGCCGAGGGCTCGTGCGCCAGGAAGCGAAGTCGGCAATCGCTTCCGTTAGCGAGCCGTTCCTCGACCGCCTGCCCCCCGCTCTCCTCGGCGATCTCGCGATCGACATCGCTCATCGCGCTGGCGATCCAGGTCACGTCGTGATGCGTGGCCAGGCTCCCGAGCGCCGTTACGAGACCGCCGCCTCCCCGTTTGGCCTCGCGAACTCGCTCGAGCCCATGCTGATAGGTGACCGGACCCCGGTTCGAGACGATGATGATCTCTCGCCGCTTGCCCACGCAGGTAGAAGCCTACTAGCTCCGTCATCACGCCCCGCACGGCGGGCGCGCAGACCTAGCGGAATAGGCTCTCAGACGTCGGCGATCAGCTCGGACTCTGCGCCGTTCGTATCGTGACCGAGCAAGTGATTGAAGAGCACCAGCCAGTCGCGGAGAAGTCGCGGCGTGAGGAACATTCGCCGCACGTCTTCCTTCCCGAGCAGCGCCCGCCTACGGGCCTGCTCCGGATCGCGCAGGGCCTCCAAACAGGCCTCCGCGCATTCCTCAGGCGAAGAGACCAGGCGACCCGTCTCGCCGTCGCGAATCTGAGTCACGATGCCGCCGNCACGCCCGGCGACGGTCGGGCGTCCCTTCCACAACGCNTCGGAGACCGTCAGCCCGAAGCCCTCTCGAATCGATTTCTGAATCACCACCGAGGAGTGGACCTGGAAGGCGTTTACCTCAACCGAGCCGACGTTGTTCAGGTTGGAGAGGATGAAGATGTCGGGGTCGCCGTCCGCGTAAGCAACGGTTCTGTTGTAGTAATCCCAGCCCTCGGGATCGTCGTGCGCCATCGATCCGACGAGCGCCAGCTGGATCTCCGGGAACTTCCGCTTGACCAGCCGATAGCTGTCGATCACTCCGAGCGGATCCTTCCAAGGATCGAAGCGAGAGACCTGCGTTAGAAGTGGGCGCTCGACGTCGATCCCGAACTGGTCGAGNATGTAGGCGGCATCCTCTCGCGACAGAGCCATGTTCTTTGGCGCCAGCGGGTCGATAGCAGGCGGCCAGATGAAAGCGGTGGGCAGACCGGGCCTCGCGGGGATGTACTTCCGGAGGTGATAGATCATCGCGTCGTAGTGCGAGATCTGAGGCGCAAGGAAGTCGATCACGTCGGGGNNCGGATCCGAGAGGTCGATGTGGCAGCGCCAGACCCATTTCGCCTTCGAGGAGGAGAAGTGCTCGATCANGCCGATCGGCTGCGGGTCGTGGACGATGATCACGTCGTAGTCCGAGTCGTCGAGCTGCGCCGCGTTCAGCTGGTTGTAGCGGCCGAAGATCTCCTTGTCTTCTTGCGTGAAGCCGCGCCGATCGCCCTGAAGCGCATTGTGGACGGCCTTCGTGACGTTGAAGAACTCCTCTTGGCCGTGAATGATGCGCCATTCGACCTCGAGCCCGGCGTCGCGCATAAGCGGGATGAGGGTGTACTGGATCTCCGCGACGCCTCCGCCGAAGGCCGTCGCCGACAGGTGCAGAACGCGCAGGCCTTTGATCGGCTCGACCAGGCGCTTGATCTCCTCCATCAGGCCGCGCGAGACGATCGAGGCGTAGTCGGCAAGCGACTTGTGCCCCGTGTTCACGAGCTGCAGCATCGTCCCCGAGCGGGCGCCCCGGGACTTCCGTCGTTCGCCTGGGCGGACTTCTCTTAGGAGTCGAGTCTTTTTACGAATCGAAGCCGTGATCCGCCGCCCATCTTCTCGCTGATCTCGAGGTCGTCCACGATCGCTCGAATGATCGCTATCCCGAGCCCTCCCTCACCGAAGTCGATCTCTTCGAGGCCGCTTGGCGGCACGAAGCCGCGCCCCTGGTCGCAGACCTCGACGATCAAGCGGTCGGGTTGGAGCTCGTAAAGAATCTCAACTGTCCCCTCGTCGGAGCTGTAGGCGTGCCTGACCGAGTTCGAGCAAGCCTCGGTCAGTGCCAGCTTGAGGTCGGCGAGCGTCTCCTCGGGAAACTCGCGAACACGCGCCATCGCCGTCAGGGCCAAGCGCCCGAGCGTGATGTACTCGGCCTTCGCCGGGATCGTAAGGTTGATGACTGCGCTTTCCGAGCTCATCGCAAATTCCGCATCGCTATTCGACCCCAACGAATCTAGCCTCAGGATAAGACAAACGCGAGCAGTGTATTCCCTCGCCGCCCGGCAATCATGCACTGAGAGTCGCGCGCCCGCCTGGAGAACGANCNTCGCTGGCACGAGACGCCGCGACGAGCGGACTTCGTTTTCGCCCGAAGCACCGTTTTCACGTGGAAACGACGGCGCCTCAGGCTTCTTCTTCGTTCTTCGCCAGAGGCAGCGAAAGCACGAAGCGCGTCGATCCGGGTTGCGACTCCAGTGTCAGGTCGCCGTTCATTCGCCTCGCCCATTCGCGAGCTATTGCCAAACCCAAGCCGCTGCCCGAGGATTTCTCTCCCACTAAGCGGAAGAAGCGCTCGAACACTCGCTCCTGACTGTCGGTCGGAATCCCCGGGCCGTCGTCCTCGACGATCAAGAGACCATGACCGTCCTCCTGGGCCGCGCCGATCGATACCGAGACGCCGCGAGGAGTGTGAACGAGCGCGTTCTCAAGCAGTATCCGGCCGATCTGGAGCGCGCGCTGCTCGTCGGCTTGGGCGACCGGCTCGACCTCGTCGGAGACCGAGAGTGAGAGCGGATGCTCGGCGAGCTCGGCTGCGGCGTCGAACTCCCGTTTCAGCGACTCAGCCAGGGCCGCCAGGGCCAGCGGCTCAGGCATCAGGTCGAGCTTGTCGGCGTCGAGGCGCGAGAGGTCGAGCAATGCCTTCGCCAGCCTCTCGAGACGTTCCACCTGGCCTCGCATCGTCTCTAGAAACTCCTGCCTGCTTGCCTCGTCCATTTCCTCTTCGCTCAGGAGCTCCAGAGAGCCCGAAAGAGCGAAGATCGGCGTCCTCAGCTCGTGCGAGGCGTTGGCTATGAACTCGCGGCGCGCTTCGTCCAGCCGTGCCAGGCGCTGGCGCATGCGCTCGAAACTGCGCGCGAGCTGTCCGACCTCGTCCTCCCCCTCTTCTCCGATCGGTTGGTCGAACGAGCCCGCGGCGATCCTGTCGGCGCCACGCTCGAGGCGGCGGATCCGCGAGGTGAGCCGGCGAGCGCCCAGAACGCCGATTAAAAGCGCGATCAGTAGAGAGGGAAGAGCCGCGATCAAGAGCTGCCTGCGCACGGTCTCGACGCTCCGCTTCGCCTCACCGAGAGAGCCCGAAAACAGGACTATCTCGGATCTCCCTGTGACAGGTACCGCCACCTCGGCCCGCTCGGTACCGTTTCGATTCAGCGTTCCGCGTTCTATTCGGCCGCTCGTTGCGGCGGCGAGAGCGATTGGATCGGACTCGATAGCGCTCGAGCTCGCGCTCAGGGAATCGGCCAGCACCGCGAGCTGTAGCGGAGGCCCCAACGCTTGAAAGACCACGACTCTCACATTGAGCGCCGAGGCGCTGCCCTCGACGCGAGACTGAAGGGCAAAATTGTCCCCGCTCGTCACGGCCAGCGCGATCCCGCCGGCCGAGCGCTCGAGCTCGTTCAAGCGACTCGAGACCAGCTGGTGATCGAGCGTAGGGACGACGACCAGATAACTGGTTGTCAGCGCGACGAGGACGAGCACGACCAGCGCCGTGACGAGCTGGCCGCTGACGCTCCTCAGCGCTTTCATGGCTCACGCAGCCGGTAGCCGACTCCGCGGACGGTGAGAATCAGCTCGGGCTTGCCCGGATCCCGCTCGAGCTTCTCGCGCAGATGGCGCACGTGAACGTCCACCGTCCTCGGATCCCGATACTGCGAGCTACCCCAGATCTTCTCGAGCAGATCGGACCTGGAAAAGACACGACCCGGTTGCTCTGCCAGGATGCGCACCAGCTCGAACTCCACGTAGGTGAGCTCCGGGGCCTTGCCCTCGACTTCGACGCGCCGCCGGGCGCGGTCAACGCGAAGCGGACCGACTTCGATCGCCTCGCCGGCGTTCGCCGGCGCCAGGGAGGCTCGCCTGAGTAACGCGCGCACCCGGCTGCGAAACTCGCGGATTGAAAAGGGCTTGGTGATGTAATCGTCGGCCCCGATCTCGAGACCGATCACCTTGTCGATCTCCTCGTCGCGAGCGGTCAGCATGATGATCGGGACTGCGCTGTGCGCGCGCAGGCGGCGGCAAACCTCCAGTCCGTCCAGCTTCGGCAACGCTAGATCGAGGATTACGAGATCGACCGCCTCTTCGTCGAAGCGACGCAGCGCGGTTTCCCCGTCTCGCGCCTCGACGACGCGATAACCGTCTTTTTGCAGCGGAAACGACAGTAGTTTCTGGATCGCGTCCTCGTCATCGACGAGAAGGATCGTGGGAGAGTCCTGCATACCTGGTCCCAGCCTGATGCCTACTATAGCCACACGGTGAGAGTCCCAATGCGGCCCAAACCCCGGCCGGCTCGACCGCGACCCGGTTCGCTCGAGCGGCCGCTCAGCGCACGGATCTATCGCGGCGCCTGGTTTGTTGTGGCGATTCCTGTCTTGATCGTCGCCTTCAGCGTCGCGCGGCAGCAAACGCTCGCAGTGCCGTCCCTGTCGTCCAACTTCGATCCCAGCACTGTTGTCCAGACGATTAAGTACGACTTCGCCCCCTACTATCCCGATCGCAGCCCCGGCGCGGCAGGCAGCGGGACGCTCCGCAACTGGATCGAAGGACAGTTCGCGGTGCTCGGGCTCAAGACGAAGGTCGATCAGTTCGACTCTCGAATTCCCGGTCTCGGCAAGGTGAGCCTGAGTAACGTCAGCGCGACTGTTCGCGGCCGTTCCGCGACGGAGATCGTCATTCTGGCTCACCGCGACAACAGCGGCCCGACGCCAGGGGGCGGTGCCAACGACAACGCCTCCGGCACGGCAGCGATGCTCGAGCTGGCGCGGGCGTATCAAAACCGCCGCGACTACGTTTCTCCGCCCGAGCCGGCACACACTCTCGTCTTTCTTTCCACCGACGGCGGNGCCTTCGGCGCCGTTGGGGCTGCACGCTTCGCCCAACGTCACAGCGCCGAGCACCGTATCGCGGCGGTGATCGTCCTGGACTCGATTGCGGGAAGCGGAAAACCACGCGTTCTCTTCAACGGCGACACGACTAGCTTGTCCCCTCCNGTCCTGGTCGCGACCGCNAACCAGATCCTCGGCGAGCAGCCCGGCGGCGTCATCACGCACACAAGCCCTTTCCATCAGCTGCTCGACCTGGCCTTTCCATTCAGCCTCTACGAGCAGGCGCCCTTCGTCGCGCGCGGTATCCCGGCCGTGACACTCACGACCGCCGGTGANAGGTACCCCAACCCGCTCACCGACAAGTACGAAAACACCTCGAGAGCGCACCTGACCCAGATCGGGCAAGCCACCGAGCAGCTGCTGGCCGCACTCGACCAGGGCGCTCCAGAGCCTCGCGTAGGCAGCGCCTCTTACATCTACCTGGGCGGGCGCTTCGTTCACGGCTGGGCGATTCAGCTCCTACTCATCATCGCTCTAGTTCCTGCTTTGGTGACCATCGTCGATCTCTTCGCGCGCTGCCGCCGTCGCCAGATCGCGTTTCGGCCGGCGCTGCGCAGCCTCGCCCGTCGGCTCGGCTTCTGGTTCTCTCTCCTGGTGCTCTTCTGGTTCTTCGCCGTGGTCGGGTTCTTGCCCGGAGGCGACGGGCGACCGCTATCGCCCGATAGTCACGTCGCCACCTCCTTGCCGCTGACGGCGCTCGTCGGCTTCGCCTTCCTCGCTTTCGGCGCCTGGCTGATTACCCGCGATCGCCTACTGCCGCGCCGGGAGACAAGCCCGGAGCAGGAATTGGCCGGCTACGCCAGCGCGTTGCTGGTGGTCGCGGGCGTCGCGCTCGCCGTGGCTTGGTTCAACAGTTACGCGCTTCTCTTTCTGCTACCGCCGCTTCACGCTTGGATATGGATGCCCCAGATGCGCAGTTCTCGGCCCTGGTCTTCCCTGGCGCTGCTCGCCGCCGGTCTTCTCGGACCACTCCTCATCTTCTGGGAGCTGGCAGTGCGCCTACACCTCGGTCTGAGCGTGTTCTGGTACGTAGCGGCGCTCGCGGCCGTCGGCTTTCTCAAGCTTCCGTTCTTGCTCGCCGTGACCGTCCTCGCCGCCGCGGGCGCCCAACTTGCGGCTCTCAGCGTCGGCCGCTACGCGCCTTACCCGGCTCCGAGTGAGCGTCCGCGGGAGATACTTCCGCGCCGAGTAGCTCGCCGCGCCGCGCTCCTGTCACAGCATTGGAGCGACGTTCGAGCCACGCATCAGACGCACAGCGACTGATCTCGTCAGGGGCTCGTCGGCGGCGTGAAGGTAGTCGTTGCCGGCGGAGGCGTGATCGTGGTAACCGGCGGAGGCGTGATCGTGGTAACCGGCGGAGGCGTGATCGTGGTAACCGGCGGAGCCGTGGTCTTCGTGGTTGCCGCGTGCGTCGTAGCCGCTTTCGTAGTCGCGGCGGTCTTTGTCGTAGACGAAGAGGGAGTCGAGGGAGTCGAGCCCAGGTAGCCGTAGCGCCCCTGTGACCAGCTCGTGAACCTGGCCGCGGTCTGGGGGGTTAAGAAATCGCGTACCGGCATGCTCGCCATCGCGGGCGACATGAAATCGTGCCAGATCGAGGCTGGGATGTTGCCGCCCGCGATCGCTACGCCGTGCACATACACCGGTCGCTCTGCGTCCGAGTAGCCGACCCAGACCGCTGTTGCGAGTTGAGGCGTGTAGCCGCAGAGCCAGCCGTCGTCGTGGTTATCGGTCGTACCCGTCTTGGCGGCGGCGACGCGGCCGAAATACGCTCCGGTGGCAGTGCCGCTGAGCATGTTCTGCTCTAGCACCTTGGTCACCTCGTAAGCGACCCAGTCCGGTATCACGCGCTCGCGGCGCGGTTTCCCCCAGCCGGCGCTGCGGTCGACCTTACCGTCGGGCAGAACGACCTTCGTTACCGCCAGCGGAGCGGAGCGGATGCCCCCGGCGGCCAGCGTCGCATAGGAGTTAGCCATCTCGAGCGGGGAGACGGAGGCGGTTCCGAGCGCCATCGCAGGGACAACTCCGTCCGGGGGTATACGGATGTCACCGAGCTTGTAGGCCATGTCGGCGACGTTCTGGACGCCGGCATCGAGTATCAACTGAGCGTAGACAGTGTTGTCGGACTGCAGCGTCGCGCTCGCCACCGAGATCGAGCCTGCGTAGCTGTTGCTGTAAGTGTGCACGTTCCAGGGCGGGCTGTTCGGATCGGGCTGGTAGGTGAAGGGCGCCGAGGTGTAGTAGGTCGTGTAGGGGTTCATGCCCTGCTCGATCGCCGAGGTGAGGACGAACATCTTGAAGGTCGAGCCGGACTGCCGCCTGGCCTGCGCGGCGAGGTTGAACTGGTTGTTCCGCTTGCCCGGAATGACGCCGGTCATCGCCTTGATAGCGCCTGTTCGCGGATCGATGGCGATGACGGCCGAGGCCGGGTCGGTTTGGTAGTAGAGGTTGTCGCGGATCGCCTTCCGCGCTAACCGCTGCATGCGCGGATTGATCGTCGTATAGACCTTGAGACCGCCGGAGCGCACGGTCGCGGCGCCATACTCCTTGACAAGCTGATCGGTGACGTAGCTGAAGAAATACGGCTCTCTGATGTTCTTGTAGGTCTTCCCGGACTTGAGGCGGATCGGCGTAGCGACGGCCTGCTTGTACTGCGCGCTACTGATGTCCTTGTTGTCGAGCATCGCCTTCAGTACTTCGTTTCGGCGCTTCAGCGCAGCCGACTTGTTGTAGAACGGGTCGTAGTTGCTCGGCGCTTGGGGCAGGCCGGCGAGAAGTGCGGCCTGCTCCAGCGACAACTGACTCGCGTGCTTGGAAAAGTAGGTCTCGGCCGCAGCCTCGACGCCGTAGGCGTTCGCGCCGTAGAAGATCTGGTTCATATAGGTCGTCAGGATTCGTTGCTTCGACCAGGCGTTGTCGAGCTTGCGGGCCAGGCAGACCTCCTTCAGCTTGCGACTCACGGTTTGCTCGTGATTTGAGATGTAGAGGTTGCGAGCCAACTGTTGTGTGATCGTCGATGCGCCTTGGACGGTTTTTCGGGCGCGAAGGTCGGCGATGGCGGCGCGGGTGATCCCAACGTAGTCGACGCCTCCGTGCTCGTAGAAGCGTTTGTCCTCGATCGCGACCGCGGCCTTTGGCATCCAGGGCGAGATCTCGCCCCAGGGCACGACTTGGCGGTTCTGCGCCGTCGGAATCGAGCCGAGGAGCGAACCATCGGCCGCGTAGACGAAGGAGTTCTCGCCTATTGCCGCCGGCTTCAGCGACTTGAGGCTGCAGTTGGTAAAGACGATCGCGCCGCCGGTGACGCCGCCTATTCCCACGAGTATCACTACGGCTCCAACAACACCGAGGATCATCTTCTTCGTCTGGCGGCGGCGTGCCGACCGAGCGCGATGGCGACGTTGGCGGCGTCGCATATCGGCGTACTCGTCACTGCTGCGCGCACGGCTCGCCGGACTCACTCGTTTCTTTTTCGAAGGCGGCGTCACGCGAACGCCCCATCGCTGCGCAGCCGTTCATGCACGCGCAGTCTCAGCTCTTTCTCGAGCGTATCCGCGGATGCGGCATCGGAGGCGATCGCCCGAATACAAATTGTCGCTTTGTCAGCCAGCTCGCTCACGTAAATCTCGAGCCCCCTCTCGTCTGCAAGCGTCTCATTCAAACCGGCTACGACCTTAGCGAGCTCGAGCTCGATCGAAACCTGTACACAGACCTCAGCAAGCGTTTCGTGCTTTCGAATCGAGGAGTTCTTAATGGTATCGGAGGCGAGCTTCTCGTTGGGGACCACCAGGCGTGAGCCGTCGCCCAAACGGATGAAGGTGTAGTTGAGGGTGATCTCCTCGACCTCCCCGCGCTCGCCGGCGGTCTCGATCACGTCGCCGATCCGCAGCGGCTGAGTGGTGGCGATCATCAAACCGGCGATCACGTTGGCGATCGTTGTCCGCGCCGCGAAACCAAAGACGATGCCGACAATCGCCGAGGAAGCGAGAATCGCGGTCGCGACCGCTTTAACCTGGGGTATGACGAGCAACGCCGAGAGCAGGCCCACGAAAACGATGGCCGCGCGCACGCTGTGCCTGAGCATCCGGTAGCGGGTGATCGCGCCCGGATCGAGCTTCCGCCGCGCAAGCGAGCGATCGGCGATCTCCGAGAGGATGAACGTGAGCACGATGACGGCGCCGAGAACGGCCAGGCGGTACCAATCCCAATCGGGCATAGCTCCCTATTCAACGAAGGCAGGCGACTTCCTCAACCCTTGCACGAGCCGTGCCGAAAGACCGGAGCCGGACGGCGCCGATATCATCGCGGCGAAGTGCAATCGCTTTGTGCAGCTCGTCGTTGGCTCGTGCACGCGGGGCTTCTGCGTCGGCTCTCGCTGCTCGCACTTCCGCTCGTTCTCGTCCTGCCCCTCGTCCTGAGCGCCTGCGGCGAGAAGTCGGAGCCGACCGGCGCGAGCGTTCGCCTCTACCCGCTGTCGGTTCACGACGCAGACGGCCACCTCGTTACCCTGAAGGTCAAGCCGAGGTCGATCGCGGTCGCCGGAGGCGCGTCCATCGAGCTTGCGTCGGCGCTGCGGCTTCCGGCGACTCGGGTCGGAACAGGTAGCGGCGATCTAGACCTCGGCCTGATCCGCCGGGTCAAGCCTCAACTCATCTTCGTCGGTTCGGGAATTGTCAAGATCGCCGTCGCGCAGGCNCGGGCTCTCGGGGTCGCCGTTTACGTCGTGCCCGATCAAACGCTCGGCGGCATCGANCAGGCGCTGTCCGACGCCAGTCTGCTCGCCGGCGTGCCGCTACGCGGGCGAACCGAACGAGAGCGCATAGCGGAGGGGCGCGAGGCGGTGCGAACCGCGCTCACCGCCGTGAAGCCGGTGCGCGTCTTCATCGATCTCGGCCACTTCACCACCGCCTCGGACAACTCCTTCATCGGCAACCTCATCAGCGAGGCAGGTGGAGTCGACGTTGCCGGGCCGGACGCGCAAGAGGGGCCTTTCCCCCTCAAGCGCTTGCGNCGGCTTCGGCCCGAGNTACTCGTAATAGGCACAGACTCGCGCCTGACTCTCGCCAAGCTTCGACGTAACCCCGCGACGCGCTGGCTCCCCGCTGTTCGTAGCGGCCGTCTCGTTCGAGTGGAACTACCACTACTCGAGCCCGGGCCCGCGGCCGTGGACGGACTGCGTGAGCTCGCGGGCGCCTTACATCCCAATGCGTTTAGCTGATCTCGACTGCGTCACCATCGATGCCTTCGGGACGCTCGTTACTCTCGAGGATCCCGTGCCCGGGCTCGAGAGCGGGCTTCGTCGGCTCGGCGCTACGCGTTCTCGAGACGAGGTAGCCGCCGCATTCGGAAAGGAGATCGAGTACTACCGCGAGCGAGCGCTCGAGGGGCGTGACGACGATTCGCTGGCGCGACTCCGGCGCGACTGTTGTGGAGTGTTCCTCGCCTCGCTCGAAGTCGAGCTCGACCCCGAGAAGCTCCTGCCCGATTTCGTCGCCTCGCTTCGCTTCCGCGCCGAGGACGGTGCGATCGAGGCGTTGCGCCTGCTGCAGAGCCGGGGGCTGGCGCTGGCCGTAGTCTCGAACTGGGACTGCTCGCTGGAGCAGCGCCTCGAGGAGACCGGCCTGCTCGAGTTTTTCGACTGTGTCGTCAGCTCGGCTCTGGTCGGCATGGCGAAGCCCGATCCACGAATCTTCGCTTACGCACTGGAGCGCCTCTCGGCCGCTCCGGACCGCTCGCTGCACATCGGAGACAGCGAAGACGACCGAGCTGGAGCGACATCCGCGGGGATGGGTTTTGCCTGGGCACCGCTCGAGGCAGCAGTGAAGGAGCTATCCCGGTGAACAAGCGACCGGACAAGGCTCGCCTTGCCGCCTGGGCGCTCGTCGCGATACCACTGATCGCTCTCGGCTTTGTGAGCTACGTCATGTCGAAGCCGACGAGCTCTTCGAAAGAAGCTCTCTTCAACTGGTCGTTCGCCGCCGGCAACGTCGTGTTTCTCGGTATCTGGATCGCGATATCACTCGCCATCTCAAACGGGCGCCCGGAGCTTCGCGCCCTCCGCCCGGCGCGGATCGCGTGGGGCGAGATAGCCGCGCTGGGATTGCTCGCCGTCGGGGCGACTTTCGTGGCGAGTCTCATCGTGAACAGCCTCGGCGGCCACCCGGGACGCGACCAGCAGATCCTGAGCGGGCACTGGCAGTCCGGGAGGCTCGCTCCCTTCATCGCCAGCGTGCTCGTCCTCACCGTGCTCACTCCTTTCGCCGAGGAGCTGTTCGTTCGCGGCCTCGGCTTCAGCCTCTTCTCGCCTTTCGGGCGAGCGGCCGCGATCGCCGTCCCGGCGCTCGCCTGGACGCTCATGCACGGCCTTCCGGCCGCGATCTTCCCGCTCTTCGTGTTCGGGATCGGGCTCGGTTACCTGCGCGAGCGCTCCGACAGCGTCATCCCGGGGATGATTATTCACGGCCTCTACAACGGCCTGGCGGTGGCGCTCGCCTACGCGGTCTGACATCTAGTTCGCGCGCGACCTGCAGCCCGGCGACTATTCTGCGCTCGAATGCGTTCTCCCCTTTCTTTGTTAACCGTCGTTCTCGTCGCTGCCGTCGCGGCAATAGCTCCGGCTTCAGTCACAGCCGCGGGCGCCGTCGCTACCGCCGGCGACACGCTCTCGCTCTCGCAACCGGGCGTGACTTCCTTCCGTGCTATGGGCTCGATCAACGGAGCGCTGGCTCCCGCGAGAGCAGGCGTTAGCGTCGATCTNGTTAGCGCCGGCACCGTGGTCGCACGGGCGCAGACGGCGGCGGATGGCAGCTTTTCCTTCAATTTCCGCCTCGTCAGTCCCGGGCCCTACCTGGCACGCTCGGGCTCGATTGCATCCGCTTCGGTCAGCGCTCGGATACGGCCGATCCTCACCGTCTCGCTACGAGGCGATCGGATCGTCGGCCAGCCGCTCCGGCTCCGCGCCCGTCTTCGGCCGGCGGCGGCGGGCAAGCTGCGCCTGATCGTCGTTCGCGGCCACAATCGCCCGCTACGCCGCTTCGTGAAAGCCGGCAAGCCCTTCACCTTTGCTCTTGCCCAAGTAGCGAGGCACNCGGTCTGGGTCGAGGTCGAGCCGANCGCCGGCTACACGCAGATCGCTCGTAAGTTCCGCCTGGGCATGACGGCGCCGTCGCTCCACATCGGCTCCCACGGCCGCGCCGTTCGCCTGCTCGAAAACGCGCTGATCGCTCATCGCTTCGCGCTCCTGCACGCCGACTCGGCTTTCGGCGCCGACACGCTGGAGGCCGTCTACGCGCTTCAGAAGTTTTCCGGTCTATCGCGCAGCGGCCGGATGAGCGACGCCGCCTGGCTCGCACTCGGGCGCTCCACGCCGCCGCGGCCGCGCCTGCACGGAAGCTATATCGAGGTCGACAAGACCAGGCAGGTTCTCTACGTCGTGCGCGACAGCAAGGTGACGCTGATCGTGCCCGTCTCGACGGGAGNGACGGGGAACACGCCGATCGGGATNTTCCACGTCTACAGCAAGGTTCCGGGCGGGGCGNTCATGTACTACTCGAACTACTTCACCGGTGCGTTCGCGATTCACGGCTACGTCGACGTGCCGCCGTACCCGGCCTCGCATGGCTGCGTGCGGGTGCCGCTGTGGATCGCGACTCATCTGTACGGCTTGATTCCGATGGGCATGCGCGTCTACATCCACTACTAAGCCGCGATNTCCGCNAACCGTGGTTGNGGTCAGTGCTCGGAGCGAACCGNCCGGGGGATGGCGTTTGGTGAGNCGCGCCCGCACAGGTTGGTCGCGGNGGCCACNCACTTCTGGGCTCGGCTCGCGCCTGCGTCTGCCCGACTTGGCGCGGATATGAGGGCATGTATGGGCTACGATCTGCGACCGATGAACGCTAGAGACGACGATCCCGTTCTGATGAGCCTGCGAGAAGAGATCGCGACCGCCGATCGCGACCTGCTCGCCGCCTTTACCCGCCGCCTCCTGGTCGCGGCGAAGATCCGAGCCCANAAAGCCGAGTGCGGCTACGACTTCGTAGACCTCGAGCGCGAGAGGCAGCTTCTCGACGAATGGCGCCGCGCAAACGGGGGAGCCGTCTCCGACGAGACGCTGCTCGAGTTGTTCGAGTCGGTGCTCGGTCTGAGCAAGCGCGAGGCCGGACGTTAGCAACGGGGGTTTATTTTGCTCCGAGCTCTAAGAGAGAGTCTCGTCTTCGCCCTCTTCGCCCTCTTCGCCCTCTTCGCCCTCTTCGCCCTCGTCCGCACCCAGGGCGAACTCCTCGGGTGAGACGGTCTCGAGGAACTGCTTGAACTGAGCGACCATCTCCTCCTCGCTCACTTCCTCGCCCTCGAACTCGACGGCCGACTCCTCCATCACCTTGTCGGCGACAAAGATCGGGGCGTCGAGCCGTATGGCGATCGCGATCGCGTCGGAAGGACGCGAGTCGATCTCGATCTCGTCGCCGTTTTGCCGCACGGTGATCGAGGCGTAGAAGGTGCTGTCCTTGAGGTCGGTCACGGCGATCGAGACCACTTCGCCGCCCAGCCGCTGGACGATATCGGCGACCAGATCGTGAGTCATCGGCCGCGGGACGGGGGCCTCCTGCATCTTCATCAAGATCGCCGCCGCCTCCGGATGACCGATCCAGATGGGGAGGAACTTGTTCCCGTCGACCATCTTCAGCAGGACGATCGGCGTCTTACCGACGAGATCGAAGCTCACCCCGTAGATCTCCATCCTGATCATCGCTCGTCTCTACCTCCGATTGTAGCCCCGCGTTAATCGGATAAAACGCTCGGCTCTTCAAGCCCGTCTCAGCTTCGGCGCGGATCGACGAGGCGAGCTATCATCCTCAGCCGCGGGCGATTAGCTCAGTCGGTTAGAGCGCCGCTCTGATAAGGCGGAGGTCGGTGGTTCGAATCCACCATCGCCCATCTCGCGCTCTCGGCCGGTGGCNTCTCGNCGTTAGAGCTGACCAACACGCTAGCAATGGAGGGCGTGACGACTTTTAGCGGTACGCCGTTTCGAGCGAGTCGCTGCCACAAACCGCGCGCCGGCGGCCCCCACCGAGCGTCGCGCCGGCTATGAGTAACCCCGGCGGTGGTAAAATTAGATAGTTGAGAGTTGCAACTTTTTGGCTCTGGTTAGCGCAGATAGCGCTTGGTGAGGATGCCTGAGAATGCCTGAGAACGAGATTGAGCACCTACGCGTCCTGATCGCCAACGAGCGCCGCGATCGGCTTGAGCTGCTAGCCCAAGTCGTGACCAGGCTCGGTCACGAGGTGATCGCGCGC
>JGI24135J36437_1000324_pt1 | contig 15623 bp, 21 predicted proteins | sample BarGraNGADG00211_3_FD_36437 | JGI IMG/M metagenome (IMG submission 36437)
ATCGCTACTGCTGCTATCACATACTCCTTTTTGAACTTCCGCGGTGGGGGGCTCGAAGGTGAGGCCGGAACGTACGGAGGGGGAGTGTATGAAGAGGGAGTGGCGCTTGGAGGCGGGCTTACAGTTTCGGTTGGTGGGGACTCAATAAAGCGATTCCCACAGTTTTCACAGAAAACGGAATCTTTTGGATTGGGTGTTCCACATTTTCCACAGTACTTCAGGTCTTCGTTCACGAATAACACCGTCTTTGTTATAGCGCTTGTAACAAGCTAAGTAAACATCAATTATCCTATCGCAAGTTAGAGAGTTGACCCCGCTAATAAGGCTTCTGTTTTGGTATCCTCATCATTCTAGCTCGTTATTTCTTTTTTCGATTTCCTTTGATTTTTCGGCCCCGTAAAACATGCCTGGAAAAGGTGCTTTACTTTCACGATGCATATCGATTAGGTAATTAGGTCTTTTTTTCCTATTATTGACTATGACCTACTGCGTAAGCTGTAAGCAATATATCAAATGTGATATTCGCCAGGGTAAGAACAAGATCCCGTACTATTGCGAACTTTACCGCCGGCCACGAAACCTCGAAGCACGCGATTTGATCTATATGGGGACTTAGACGATACACGTCGCTTTTATGAAATAACGGCCCTGATGCGTCGTTAATATCGTCAACGGAAAAAATCGATCATGCTAAAAGTCGAGCCTGTCCAGATTAAAAGTACGAGGGGGAGGCAAAAATGGTTGAGAAGGGATTAATCATAACGGGCAGCGATGCAGAGCTATTGGACCGTGCGCTTTCAGAAGTAAAAACAAAAGCCTATGAAAAGTTAAGAGTCAGAGGCTCAATTAGATGATGCCCAGGCACTTGATGCGCTCATTTCGTGTTTCAGGAGCTTCAGAAATGCCTCAAATGATGGACAGGAAAAAGAAAGAAGTCACTCATATTTTAGCCCCTTACGTAAGCGCCTGGTGCTAGGCACGATTATCGACAGGTGCGAAGGCGCTGAATGTCGCAAGGCCTGATCGCTGCAGGTTTGTACCTGTCGGTGTTAATTTATGCATTTCTATTCGTAGAGGGGGGAAAAGCTAGTTTTTAACCATTTTTTACAGGATGTGCCTGAAGTAGGGGAGTATGGTATGTTGTGTCAGATACGTCAGACACATCCTTGACTTCTGGAGGAAAGTGTAAGGTCATAAGACGCTGCTGTAATTATATCTGGTGATATTATGCCCTTAGAAACACGTAGCCGCACGTGGATCACATACAGCAACGCCTATGCCTGCTTTGTATGCCCTTTCTCTGATATTGTAATAACGCGCTATTATTATATGAATTATACTCATTATAACGGACGAAAAAGTAAAGTCTAATGGTTGCAAACGTTATGCAACTGATAAGGATGAAGCCAGAAGAACGAGCCAGCATAAGCGTCAGCAAAAAAACACATGCGGAGCTGATGAAGTATTGCGCACAGCTGAGCATGCAAACCGGAGAGAGTCAAACTCAAGACTCAGTCATTTCTGCCCTATTGGAGGAGGCGACAACTCGAAGCACTCCAGAAACTCCCGAAATATCCAAGGATATAGTAACGAAGCGCTTTTTGATTTATACACAGTTAACGCTCTGGGTTGCCTTGGCCATATTAGGAGCGCTGTTTGCTGCGCACACACTTCTGTGATGCTGTGCCTTTATACAACAAAATCCTTAAGCGCGTCTAACAGCGCTTTCCGTTCAACTGAGTCAGTCGGATATATGTAAAAATCGACTCCACGTCCCCTGCCGCGTCCTTTTCGCTCTACCTCAACGTAGCCGTATAATTCCAATTCAGCGATGAGTGCTGAAAGCGTCTTATGTGAAACCTGCTCACGACCACTAAGTCGCATGATGTTGTTAAATTCTCTATAAACCTCAGTAGGAGACTGCTTCTCTTCTTTGCTGTAAACGCTTTCGAGCAATACTTTCTGATGTGGAGAGAGACGCACGACCTCTCTACGCAGCAAAGACACTTCCGCAAGTCGTTGAGCACGTCGAACATCCTCTTCTATAACCGTGGTCCGGCCTTCTTCTTCACAAAGGTCAGCGGCCGTAGATAGTAAATCAAGAGCATAACGAGCATCGCCCATTTGTCCGGATACTTATGTTCTAAAAACCACGCGGCCGCTTTCCAATCGCCGTCCTGGGCTGCCCTTGTGATGACCTCAACATTTGTTATGACGGCCTCTGCCTCTGCCTTCCGTAGGGCATCCAGAAACTCTACATACTCTCCGGACTGCTCATCTTCGCCCTTTTTCTCCCAGGCCAGGAGCGTGTTATAATGAATACCTGCTGCCCGACTTGCATCGATGCGGTAGGCTCCAGACCGTAACGCTTCGATGAGCTTTTCCATGTGGGATTCGGTCAACTTCGATGGCCGGCCCGTTCTGGACCTGCCTGGGTTCGCGACACCGTAATCAGCACTGGCTAATCCACCCAAACACCCCATCAATCCGAGGATTTCACAAGAACATTGGGCAAAAGCAAGATAGTTATAAAAACGAAAGCATACTCCAAACATAAAAGGAGGTGAACTAAGGCTCGTGCAAGCCTTGGAACGTGATGAGATTAGCCGATGGCGTGGAGATGCTAGAATTACCAATAAGGAGTTTCACGGGACAGAACATCATTCATCCGACACTCACCTGGGATGACGATACGGTGGTGCTGGTGGATGCGGGATTCCCCGGCCAGCTGCAACAGATCCGTGAAGCGGTGGCTCGGGCAGGTGTCTCGTTCGACAGGCTTGACAAGGTAATCGTCACCCATCAGGACATCGACCATATCGGAGGTCTGCCGGATATTATCCTGGAGTCTTCTCATAAAGTCGAAGTGCTGTCCCATGAAGAGGAGAAGCCGTATATAGAGGGCCGAAAGCCGTTGATTAAGATGAACCAGGCGCGTCTGTCGAAGAGGTTGGTGTCCCTGCCTGAGGAACAACGGCAGCAGGCGGAAGCGCTGTTTGCGAACCCACCCAAAGCGAGCGTCGATACGGCGGTCGCGGATGGGGAGATCCTGCCGTACTGTGGGGGAATAACAGTGATTTTCACCCCGGGTCACACCCCCGGCCATATCTGTCTGTACCTTAATAAAAGCAAGATCCTCGTCACGGGCGATGCCTTAGTCGCCGCGGACGGCGAGCTGCGAGGGCCGAACCCCGGGGCAACGTACGATATGGACGCTGCATTGAAATCCCTGAAAAAACTTACGCGATACGACATCGAGACGGTGGTCTGCTATCACGGCGGAGTCTACAGGGACAACCCCAACAAGCGCTTGGCGGAGTTAGCGAGCGCTGCAGACTTATAGCCTGCACGGGCATAGATCTACGACTTCTTTCTACGTTAGATCGGGCCTTTCGTCGTTCGCAATGGGGTTGTGCACTTCTCGTCGGAGTTGTTGAGCTTTCTCCCCTTCTTGTTCGTGGCCATGACCCTCCTAACCGATGAAGCCTCAATTGACGACTAATGCGGCCGATTACAAAAATGGGCGCGACCGATCGGTATGGGAATCATCGGTCAATCATTCGATTATCTTCCGGAAGCTCAAGGAAGCCGCTGCAAACATGAGGATATCAAAGAGCGCTATGACGGCAACGTCAAGCGGAAGGAGCGCCAGATTACCAGTGATCATCAGTCCCCTTACCGCATCTACCGCATATGTCAGCGGGTTAAAAACGGCGACGACTTGGAGGGCGTGAGGCATTAACGCTATCGGGTATAGGGCGTTGCTAGCAAAGAAGAGCGGCAGGATGAGTGCCTGGCCGATTCCCATAAATCGCTCCCTGGTTTTCAATAACGATGCTACAATGATTGAGAGGGCGGCGAACCCCCCCGAAATGACGAATAATATTGCGAGCGCTACTACGAAATAGGCAGGGTTGGGGATGAAGCTCACGCCGAGGAGCAGCGCTACGGGTATGACGATTAATACCTGGATGATTGCTCTGACGCCTGAAGACATGGATCTGCCAATAACTATCGCATATCGGGAAGCCGGTGCTACAAGAAGCTTTTTTAAGATCCCGGTATCCCGCTCCCACACGAGCGTCAAGCCGTACAAGACGGCGACGAATAAGACTGACTGCAGCATGACGCCAGGAGTGATGTAGTCAATGTACGGTATTCCGTTGGTCGGTATGGCGTGTATCTCACTAAAGACCAATCCAAAAACTGCCAACCACAACACGGGCTGAACGGCCCTTGTATAAACTTCTGTCCGGTCATTTCTGAGTCTCCGAAGCTCGAGCTCCATCATAGCAAGCACTACCCTTAGAGAGTCATTCACGATGATCGCCTCCTGCCTCCTCCTCAACCCGCTCGGTCGTGCTGGCAGCGCCGGGCGCGCGTGTCGTTCCCGCATACCTCAAGAAGACGTCATCCAACGTTGGCTTCGTGGTCGCGATTCGCACGACGGGGATTTCCGCGCTTCTGAGCACATCCATGACGCCGGGCAGCGCGGTTTCTGCGTCCTCGACGGTCACGATGAGCGTGGCGTCAGTAACAACGACGCTGTTCACCTGCTTCAGACCTCGGATCAGACCTAACGTATGCTCATCGACGTGGTGATCGGACACGCTGACTTTGATGAGCTCACCTCGAAGTGAGTGCTTAAGTTCTTCAGCTGTGCCTGAGGTGACCATCTTCCCCATGTTGATAATTGCAACCTCGTCTGAGTAGGCGTTTGCTTCTTCCATGTAGTGCGTGCTGAAAAATACAGTCGTGCCAAACTCCATTTTAAAGGACGCCAACTTCTTCCATACTGCGATTCTGGCGGCGGGATCGAGTCCGAGCGTTGGTTCATCGAGAAACAGGATCTTGGGCCTAATCAGCATCGCGCACGCGATCTCGAGCTTCCTGATCATGCCACCTGAGTAAGTCTTCACGAGCTGCTCCGCGGCAGCGCGCAGCCCCATGCTCTCGAGCATGTCATAGATAACCTCCTTTCGTGACCGTGATGGGAGGCCGTATATCTTAGCGTAGATGAGGAGGTTCTCATAGCCGTTAATATCGCTCCAGACGCTCGTCTCTTGGGGGACGTAGCCTATCACTTTTCTGACCTCGCCGCCTTCTCGAACGACGTCCAGCCCGAAAATGTGCGCTTCACCGGACGTTGGTTTGAACTGGGTTGTCAAAATTCGCATGAGCGTCGTTTTGCCCGCGCCGTTGGGTCCAAGCAATGCGAAGATCTCCCCGGCCTTGACTTCCAGGTCGACGCCGGCTAGCGCTGCGACGTTGCCTTTATAAATCTTTTCAAGCCCCCTCGCGTCAATCGCAAACGTCATGTAGCAACCTCTCTTGTGCTGCGCCTCGATTTAACACCTCGCAGCATAAGCGCTTAATAGTCTTGGAGCTCGTTCATTAGAACGGAGAAACGTTAACATGAGCCAAACCAGAAGCGTAAGAAGGAGTTGGAAGAGCGTGTCCACGGTCGAAGGGGCAGGAGTCCATTTGAAGCGGGCGCTTGGCTTTCAAGAACCCCCGGAAAGCGATCCGTTCCTTCTGCTGGATGACTTTCATTCCCACACTCCGTCAGAATATCTGCCNGGGTTTCCATGGCACCCGCACCGCGGAATGGAAACCGTAACCTATGTACTGGAAGGGACGGTNGCACACGGTGATAGCATGGGGAATAAGGGGACTATCGGCGCTGGTGACATGCAGTGGATGACCGCCGGCAGCGGAATAATCCACCAGGAGATGCCGGAAGGCGGGGCAGATGGTCGCCTGTGGGGCTTACAGCTGTGGACCAACCTCCCTCGCTCCCATAAAATGATGGCGCCCCGTTATCGGGAGATTAAAGCTGAAGNCATCCCGGAAGTCGTTCTCGATTCCGGTGCTCTCGTAAAGGTGATCTGCGGTACAGTGGAGGGGATCCGCGGGCCGGTTCAGGACATAATCGCCGAGCCAGAATACCTCGATATCACNNTGCCTCCGCATTCCCGTCTCCAGCACCACGTTACCGATGGCCATACGGCACTCGCTTATGTGCTCGAAGGAGCCGCTCGTTTTGGTGANGGGTCGATGCCGCCGTCTGATACCGTCAGCAGAGGCGCGTCACAGCGGGATCCGCTAGGCACCGTGCACGGTCCGGAAAGCGCAATCTTGTACGAACGTGCGGGTGATGGGATAGTAGTGAGCACCGAAAACGAAGGGGTACGCTTTATCTTCATCACCGGACGACCCATAGGTGAACCCGTTGCGTGGGCTGGCCCAATCGTCATGAATACGCAGGAAGAACTTCGCATAGCTTTTCAAGAGTATCGCGAAGGTACGTTTGTCAAAAAGTAGTATTATCACGACTGGTTTTCGCACGTCGTTACTGCGATCTGCAGTGTCTGTCGAGTGCAAAGAATCAGCGATGCGCGACTCAAATAAACGCACTGAAAGGATGTGTTGTAATGCGAAAAAAAGCCTCTGATGAGGCCCAATTGACTATCAATTTAGGGCCAACGGTCTTTTCACAACTTAACGAAGAAGCGAGCGTCTTGCATACCCCGGCAGCTGCGCTTGCCGCCAGCTACATCGAAGAGCACCTTGGGCGAAAGCGGTTTGCCGTCGACTGTGAGGCAGAAATTGAAAAGGTGAAGAAGGAGCTCGCAGATTACAAGCAACACCATCAGAGGGAGATAAACTCACTCACCACAGAGCTCACACGGTTGAAGGCGGCTCTGGACTTTGAGGCTGAGAAAGTAGCACGTCTGAAAGCAACCTCAGCTAGGCAACTTTGATTGCTCTTAAAGATCTCAAAAGCACCGCTAAAAGTCTTTCGGCAGCGGCAAATTCCGGAGTATTCGGCTTAAGCAGTTGACGGGATCAACCGGTCGGGACGAGGCCGAGCTTCCCCTGCATGCTTAAGCATATCCTCGTCGTGCCACCATTCAACGAACTCGCCTCGATGCGTCGCGCAGTATGGCCTATCGATCGGGGACACGCGAACCCACTAGGCTAAACAATTTGTAATTCGCCGTAACATACAAATGCCCAGGCTTTTCAGGCTCACCGCGTGTCGCAACGACTTCTCCGACAAATACGGTGTGGTCCCCTGTCTCGAACTGCCTGACGACTTTACACTCAAACGCAACGGTCGCCCCATCAATTGTCGGCACTTGCACCGCGACAGAGTCGATCAATGAGAGGCCCGCCTCTTTGATCTTGTCGATATCTCGTCCCGATCTCGTGCCGCAAAACAACGCGGCGTCCGCTTGTTCTGCGCTGGGGTAGTTAACCACAAACTCCTTGTGAAAGTCAATTCCCGCGTGCGAATAACGTGAATGATCGATCGATATCATCAACAAGAAAGGGTCTAATGACGTGCGGGTCACCCACGATACGCCGAGTGCGTTCGGTTTTCCGTTTATGTCGAGCGACGTCACAAGGCTATAGATCATTGGCGCGGCGAGCACACCGCCTTCATTAGGGGTTAGTGTTTGCATGCTTTAGCTCCTGAGGATGAGCATCGCATCTTTCCCTTATAAAAGCTTTCGTCTCCTGCACTACTTAGTGTTAAAATACATTCTTCTTATGAGTGCTCTTGACACTCGCGATTTACGTTATCCACTTAAATATGACCTCTTCATCGCGCGCCGCCACCGTCTGGGTATCTTTCACCGGATAGCCGAAAATGAGCGGCATCATTAACCGGTACCCTTCCGGCACGTCAAGCTCTGCCAGCGTGTTCTGATCAGAACCCAGTGGCATACCTAATCCTATCCAACAGCTGCCGATACCAAGTGACTGGGCTGCGATCAGCATGTTCTCGGCCGCGGCCGCGCAGTCGTACTCATGCGAAGTATACGCATGCGGCATCGCGAATATAAAGACGAGCACTGGAGCATTGTAGAAGATGTTAAATTCCGGCATTTTCAGCGCTTTCATAATGTTCTCTGGCCGCTTGATCTCGGAGTCAGAATTCGTGCCCATGTCTAGCCACAATTTTTTCGCTCGCTCGGATAGTCTGTTCATCATCTCCCTGTTCTTGATGACCACGAATCTCCGCGGTTGGTGCCTCGTGGGATACGGCGAAAACGGCGCATACGTGCCAGCTCTGATCAATTCTTTGATAATTTCATCAGGCACGTCATTCGGCTTGTAATCCCTCACGGACCTCCTTAAATAGATATTCTCAAAAACGGTGTTCATAGCATCCCTCCACCGCCTCTATCGGTGCCGCAACAATTAAGTTTTTGCGGTTTTGGATTCGTCACCTACTGGCCCGGCGCCGCAACTCGGTTTCTACCAGTTTTTTATCGATAAGAACGCCAAGTACCGTCAATTCATTCACGAAAAGCGACATCTCTTCTATGCCCCATATCAGCTGCTCTAGCGTGTCGCTTTCGTGTGTTTGCACCACGTTCTCCCAACGTTCTCCACGCTCTCTAAAACCTTCAATAAGTGCGTCAGCATCGGCTAGGGTAATAAGAATAAACGTTCCAGACACGCCTCAAAACATAGATCTTTGTCTCTGTCCGCGTTGTCCAACCCGAAATGAATGCAAAAGCAACTGGAGCAGCGGCTGCTTAGTGCGCGCGGAAAACTACGCTACACCCACTCACTCATTGCGGATTCAAAATCCGTTGTGAAACCGTTGTGCGCAGTGGCCATCAGCGATATATTCTTGAGTTGTGCTAACTTTTTTACTGATTCGGTTTGTGTGGCGATGTCCATGTGCATCAGATCTCTGAGGTGTAGCCTTGAGAAATGGCGGGCCTTACCTTCTCTAAGGATGATCGTGTCGCCAACGAACAGAATAGAGCCATTGACCAAGTAGGACATGGAGCCTGGAGTGTGGCCTGGAGTTGCGAGCGCCTCTATTTTAGCGTCTCCTGCTTGGACAATATCTCCGTTTTTAAGCAGCGTGTAGGTTTTCTTAAGCGGTGGATTATACCTGAACCCTAAGAACCGCGGCGTTGTTCGGTCAATCATCTGTTCTTCATCGATCGACAAGTACACATTGGCATTTTTGAAAAGGTTCAGGCCGCCCACGTGGTCGTTATCAGTGTGCGTGAGAAACACGTGCTTGACGTGCTCAGGCTTGAAACTTAAGGCATCAAACCCTCGCTTGATGTCTTCCTTACGTATGCCCGTATCAAAGCAAATTGGCGTATCAGCTGCTGTGTATACGAACATACTGACTATTCTCGATTTGATTTCAAAGACGTTGTCCGCAATCCACACGATTAACTATCCCCTCTGTTATGTCGTTTTTGCACGAATCTGTGAGAGGGGTACCCCCATATATCGTTATCAGTGGTTTCGCCTGCGCGGACTGAAAACTTTTATTTTTTCCACATCTCTGCTGTCGTCGTGCCGTCATGCGTACAACGGACCGTAGGCGAGCAGGAGCCACAACGCTAAGGCAGTGAGCAAAAAACCGACGGCGGCCCCTCCAAGCGCCTGAGCGACTGTGTGTTTCTTGAGGTAGATTCTGCTCCATATAACGGGTGGCAAGAGCAACGCAAGCAGCGCGCCCCAATAGCCAAAGACAACTATGAGCACGATGGTCGGTCCTGCGATGCCCATCGTGTGGATGCTGATTTTCCACCGCAGATTGACGAAGTAGAGGAAAAACGTGCCCGCAAAATAGCCAAACATGACTGCAGTCGTGGGCAGGGGCGCGTGAACGATGAGCAAGACCGCGGTGCCGATAAGATACGAAACAGCCGCTAAAAGCAGAGGGTGGTTCCTGTCCGTTCTCGCAGCAATGTCCATGTCGTGCGCATTCGTTCTCCTCGCCCAGATGATCAAGATGCTTAGAGGCACAATAGCGGCAAAAAGCGTCGTGAGGAACGTTAGTGCGACAAAGGACGGCCCGCTCGACAGGGAGTAGTTGATGAGCGCGAATGTGATTACAGCGATGACTGGCGGAATCGTTACGTTGGAAATCGCGATAGCCCACTTCCGTTTTGCACGATCCGCGTCCGTATCTTCACTATTATGCACGCGCCGTCACGTAAACGCTGCAGCAGTTTAAGCCTTCGGGTTTGTGATGCTGCGCTCTTGGTGAAGCGCCATCACTTTTCAACATCTAGAACAGTTGCGGACGCAGCATACGCTTTTGTGCTCTTCGCGCTCTCTCTGTCGTTCCCCCTCTCATCGGGCTGCTGATCTATATGACGCAAGCTTTGTGCCAAGCGCGTGCACTTTTATACCCTTAAATCTGGCAGCGACTGCTGAAAAATTAGCGCCTCTGGGGGCTTGAAATCGAAGAAAGAAGTAACTAGAAAGAAGCTCTGCTATGGTTTGCACAAGNAGAAGATTAGCAGAGCGCGGCNCTACGACCTCCCGCTGTCCTGTTTAAATCGGAGTCTTTATCGTAGCTGCTGGCACGTGCTCGTGTGTCAAGGAATTTTTTACGAAGTAATCATACAATTCTTCAAATTATTCTCTTTTATCGCTTTTGCATTACTCGTCGCCGTGCGCTTCGCTGGCTCCGTGCGATAAAAATCACAAGCTTTTGATCGTATGCGCGCGTATAGCGCGATAACTTAAACTAGCATAACTGCACAAGCTAAACGGCTTTAAGNCGAATCGTAAAGCAGGTGACTAAATTGAAGTTCAATGTAGATATTGCGACCTTAGTAACGCAANNTGATGACTTGTCCACTTTTTTAAAGGCAGCGATTTCAGCTGGTCTGGTAGAAACGCTCAAAGGGCAAAGCCCCTTGACGATCTTTGCTCCTGATAACGAGGCATTCAGTAACGTTCCCGCTGGCAAACTCGACAGCGTGCTCAATGACAAGGAACAGCTGACTAGCGTTCTTACGTATCACGTGGTGGCCGGGAAGCACTTGGCGGCTGATTTGGCCAAGCAGAAGACTCTTCTTACTGTCCAAGGTGGTATGCTCGAGGTTCAGGAACATCATTGGCTGCGGCACGGGATCAAGATAAACGATGCTATAGTAAAAGATGCCGACATTGAGTGCACTAACGGTGTCATTCACATCATTGACGCCGTGTTAATGCCGGAGTAGCCCTCGACGTGCGAATGGTGGTAAGCTGGATATAAACGATCTCATCGTAAACCGCCCCACACAGGCGACGGTCTATTCGGAAGTGAACGACATTATTCAAGAGCTACGGGCGTTGTAGGCCTCGTGAAGGGCGTTACAAAAATTAAAAACCAGGAAGCACTATTTTTGCCTTGCGAGGCATTTTTTGCCAACTCATCGGTAGGATTGCGCTTGATTCTTATGAAAGGTATAAATCGAAGCGGCGTGTATAATTGACGTACGCTCTATAGGATGTGTGGTGGAAAAGGTAGCTGCCAATGGCTTTTGGAGTAGGGCTTTCGGAGTAGTGACAAACCTCTGCTCTGAAGTATCGGGCGAATTCGCCTTGGCTCTCAAACAAACCATTGGTGGGGATCACTTTCAGGATCTACATATCCTATAGAGTTTAAACTCACTTTTTGTTATGATTCGTTTAATTGTGCTTTTTGTCTCGTTTTGAGCCTCACACTCATAGCTCAGTTCATCATATGTTCGATTCGCTCTTTTTAGGTGAAACAAATGTGCGATTCATAACACGGTGATAAAAGAAGCGCCTTTTTGCTAACTCCACATTCGTACCAAGCTCCGAAACTACACGCTAAGAAACAAGTGGAAATGCGTATAAATCATTTACAGTCCTGGTGAAAAACAGGGACAGCACGACGAATTACTATTTTGGCAATTATGTTTGCTGCGTCGGCGGTACTTGTCGTCGTGGGTGTGGTATTCGTTATTAGAAGGCCGAAACCAAAAGGGAAAAACCGCTACACTATTTTAGGCTTTTTACTTGTTCTTATGTGGGGCCTTTTCTCCTTTCACTTTTTGGTAAGTTTTTTGCCTTTCGGGTGATTTGGTTGTTACTAATGGTTGGCAATTGGCAGAATTATCGGCATACTCGCAGAGAAGGTCTAATTACCAACTTTTGCCAAATTTATCAAATAGTTGCCACTTCTTAAATGCAAGGATATGCTGTCAAAATTATCGTAAACCAGCGCTGTCCCGTTCCATTTGGTTAAAAAGAGTTTTTACCTCGGCTTTAATACCTTCGAGACGCTGCTCTAGCTTTGCTAAACGGTCCTTTAAGTCATCTATTTCGCTTTCGTAGTCCATTTTTCTCCCTCGATTCTCAGCTTTCGTTTTGCATATACGCAGTCACGAGCTGTATTTACGAACGTTCATACGCCCGTCATATTGGCGGCACTGAGCAAAACGCCAGCACCTGACAATACTCACCGTTGTCGCCGGCGCTGTCTTGAATCCACACACCGCCCTCTTAATGCCCTCAGCGCGCCAGCCTACCCGGCCTAACACAGGGACGCTGATGTCGGGTAACAACAGCGCTGTAACGAACAGGCTGGTCTATTTTATCGGTACCTTAACGCCTTCAACTCGCTCGGCTAACGGTATGACCGCCTTAAAAAGTCCATTCGAGAACGTCGCCTTTGCTTTTTTCGGATCGGTCTTGATCATGAGTACCCAGCAGCCCCTATACGTTATATCGTCTCGGGGTGCCGTCAGACAAAACCCATTTTCCATCGCTTCAAATTCGATATCCTTCTTATGTACGCCAGGGAGCTCCACTACTATGGTGTAGGTTTCCCCATCGTGATAGACTACTGCATCTGGTGCGACCGGGATTCGTTCTTTTTCAGCCACTGATGATCACCATCGGAAGTTACATTTCAAACGCTTAAATAGCTTAGCCGCGTTAAAGCCGCAAAACCAGCTTCTTTTAACGTACGGTGACTTCATCAAGCAAAGAAGCGCTAAGACACTCATAAGTGACCGTCATATAACTTTAGGCACGCCGTTAGCGCACCTTTTAAATTGTACTAGCAGCGCTTAACGTCATGCGCGCCCGTAAGGTGTTTGGATGCGAGGGCCGAGCCAAATTCGTAGGTAATAACTCTTTCCTGGCCCGAACTTGAAGCGTCTCTTTTTGACAGCTGCACCTCGAGCATCCACGCCACTACCGTGCCAGTGAGCCTGTCCTTGAACTCTCCCTTAAGTGTGAGGCGTTGCTTGGCGACGAAATACTCGTCGACTTTGTGGATTAGCTCCTCGTTTCGTTGACTATCAAGGCTAATTACCCCGTAGGCGTCTTCTAATCCGGAAACCATCGCCCATGGTTCGTCAAAGTTTGACGCCGAGAGCTCATCTTGCGCGACCGTAAAATTGACCGTACCTCGACCGGCGTGAGGCACCTCATTAAGACAAAAGGTCACATCGCCAACGCTCTCAAAAACACGTTCTTGCATCTCAATCACCAGAACAAACTGCGTTGAATTCCTTAAGGCTATCGTAGTCCCATATAAGAACTGGGTTTTTGTAACACGCGATCGGACCATGTAATCGAATATGGTGAAGCTCCGAAACCGAAACGTTATAAGCGCGAGTCACTCCTGCGGTGTGCGTGGAATCAATTCTGCAACTTGGGCCACAAGAAGGAAGGGGCCGCGCCGTTCTGTTCCGCCCTCTCGGGCCCTCAGCCACCCACAGCATGATAAACACGCGCGGTCCTACGAACTAGCTCAACTATTTTATGGGCACCTTGACGCCCTCAAGCCGTTCAGCGAGCGGTATAGTCACTTTAAGAAGGCCATTTGTGAACGTGCCCGTGGCCCCTTCCGGATTGATGGTATGAGAGAGTGCCCAGCAGCCGGCATATTCGATATCGCCTCGAGGTGCCGTTAGACAAAACCCGTTCTCGCCAGCTTCAACTTTGATGTCCTTCTTATCCACGCCTGAAAGTTCCACCATAATGGTGTAGGTTTCTGCATCGTGATAAAAAAATGCATTCGGTGCGACAAAGATGCGTTCTTTTTCGGTCAATAATATCACCGCTTAGCATTCTGTTTGAATGATTAAGTAGCTTTGCCGGGCTTAACTCCATAGCATCTCATAGTGCAGCAGCTGAACTGCATAGGTTGCCTCGGGAGCGGTGACTTCGTGGAAGGGGCGAAATATATATTTGGTTCAAAGCCTTTTCGTTCATAACTGTGAACAAGACCAAAAGAACACCATAAGGAGGAGGCACTGACCTTGTCCGTAGAGCACGCAGCACGCCTCATCGGCGTGAGCCGAGCGACCGCTTACCGGATGGTGCGGGACGGCGAACTGCAGGCTCTAAGAGTTGGAAGGCGGGTGCTCGTCCTAAAGAAGCCCTTGATGGAAATGCTCGGGGCTGAAGAGGATACGAGCCGCTTGTAAAAACTAAGTAGCGGGCCACGCGCTGCTAGCTCTCAATTGCCGAATCGCCTGAACGCAAACTCGGCAATCACGACCCCGCCACCACCCACCGCGCCAAGTATCCCAGCCAAACCTTGAGGGCATGAGAGGCGGGATAGTGGGGGCGCCTGCCACCTCTGATCTTGCAATCGCGGTGCTGGTTAACGAAACAGACAGACTTTTCATAACGTCCCGCCTACCCTCCGCTAGGCGAGATCTACACAAACTGCAGCCCCCACCGACGAGACACAGATTCACTCTTCAAGGGGCGTGACGTAGCAGGATGCCAGCTTGGTGCTAATGAGCTTCTGTTCGTGAAAAAGGCGCGCTGTGAGGTGGTACATACCTTCTTCACTCGCGTAGAGCTCGCTTGCAAATCGTTTCGTGCCGCCTTCTGTGATGAAGTCGATGTCGATCACGTCCATGAGCGTATGGGATCTCGACGGGGGAGTTGCGGCGATTTCGAGCCGTAGATTCGGCACGTCGCGGCGGGCGTGCACTACCGTTTCCGTCTCGATTGTTTCTTCATACGCCCAGTAGGGCCGATTAACGAAAAAGGTCCGGATCTCGGCGGGATCTTCGATGAGTTGAATCTCATACAAGGGAGAGTACCAGCTCACATAAGCACCGTCGCGGTATGCCTTGACATGCAGATAGACCCATCCGGTGTGGTTCGCAAAAACGTGAAAGTTGAGCGCTGCCGTGTCTCGAGGGTGCAACTCTTTCACGAAATGAAAAGAGCCGCCTGGCAACATGTCGATATCGTGCGTGTTAAAGGTATACAGCGTCGCGCTTACGTCGACGAGGCGCTCCATTGATAGGTTCCTCAGCCGGACGGTGATCCAGTGGCGCCCCCGTTCAAGCACCTCGGGCGTAACAGTTGCCTCGAAGGAATACTCGCGTCGTTCTTCCATGGCGATTCTCTTCTCTTTTTTCTTTTCGTCGGTCATAGTATCATCAAATTAGGTAGCGCACGGAAGGTAATAAGGTATAGGCAAGGAAAAAACAGATCGCGAAGGAGAAACACGCTGCGCTATCAGAGCTCGGGCCGACCTGTTTACCTACGACCAATGCAAGACAGAACGCAAGGACTGCCTCCGCCCATCAAAACGTTGTTTTTTGGCTGGTGTTTCTAAAACAATGGATGCTGTGATAGATCTTACAGACTGCAATACGTTGCTGCCGTTCTAGACGCTGCAGCGCCCTTATCGATTTTTGATAAGTTAGCGTATTTTCTTTCAAAAACCGATCGTTTTCAAAGCATTAAAATAGTATCAGCGAAAGAATATGGTGTTTGGTCAAAGCCCCAAGGCAAATCACAGTGCTTTTGTTGATTCAGCCGGTCGCGTCCCGGGTTTATTTCTTTGCGAT
>JGI24135J36437_1000332_pt1 | contig 15517 bp, 10 predicted proteins | sample BarGraNGADG00211_3_FD_36437 | JGI IMG/M metagenome (IMG submission 36437)
AAAGAAACCAGCTGAAGTAAAGAAACCAGCTGAAGTAAAGAAACCAGCTGAAGTAAAGAAACCAGTAAAAGTTGTGAAAGCCAGTAAGGAAGTAGCAAAACCGGCAAAAGCGAAAAAGACTGTTAAGGAAGCAAAACCTGCAAAGACAGCCAAGCCTAAAAAATAGGCAAACAATACATAATGGAAATACCTTTTGAAGGGGGATTACTCAGACCCTGGGAAATCAGCGATGCCGAAGAACTGGCTTTAGTCGCTGATAATAAAAACATTGCGGATAATCTTCGCGATTTGTTCCCGCATCCATATTCCAAGGATAATGCAGTACAATGGCTCTCAACAGTTCTTGACCAGGAGGGACCAAAAAGGTATTTTGCTATAATAGTCGAAGGGAAGCTTGCTGGAAGCATCGGGCTTACTCCGAAGACAGATATCTACAGAAAAAATGCTGAGGTGGGCTATTTCATTGCCCAGGAATTCTGGGGAAGAGGCATTGCTTCAAAAGCCCTAATAGCAATTACGACTTATGCCTTCAGAACATTCGAGATTCTACGGGTTTATGCAGAACCTTTTGCCGATAACTTTGGCTCCCGTCTTGTTCTGGAGAAAGCCGGATATACTCTTGAAGCCACCTTCAAAAACTATGTGATCAAGAATGGGGTAATAAAAGACAGCTGTATTTATTCGGTGCTGAAGGAAGATTTCAAATTTTGATCTGACGCCTGATGCCTATCGTTTCACAATCATCCACTTATAATCTTCAGGGTCGATAACCGCATTAATTATCACCGGTTCGTTCATGGAAAGAGCTGAATTCACTGATTTACGCAATCCATCTGAAGTTCTGGCTGTGAGAACCCTGATACCGAGAAAAACATCTGAACCAAACAGGTCATCCCGGTACAATATGGTTCCATAGGGTGATATATCCTTCCATGATTGCTTCAGCTTGATAAGATTAAGTTCACCATCTGAAAAAACAATCACAATGACCGGCAGGTTATATCTTCTTGCGGTCATCATTTCACCTGCAGTCATCAGGAATCCGCCATCGCCTGTTATGCAGACGACCGTCGATCCCGGGCAGTTAATGGCGGCGGCAATTGCAGCAGGTATTCCGAACCCCATTCCCGACCAGCCATTTGTAATGATGAATCTGCCTTTTTCACGTGTCTCCCAAAACTGGCCGAGAAGATGAAGATGTGATCCGACGTCAGCTGTTAATATAGAATCATCAGGCAGCTCTTCGCGCAGAATTTTAATTGCTGCGGCAGGGCCAAAGTGGCCGGTGAATCCATTGAATACGGAAAACATCTCATCGCGTATCCCCTTTATGACATTTCTTTGTGAAATGATGGCAGATGAGTTAAGGTTTTCCATCAGTCTGAACCATTCTCCAGTCTCTCCTGCGTACTGAAAAACAGATTTTCCTGCCGGCATGTCAACCTTCCGGGTATCAAAATGAATGAGAGGCACATCAGGCATCCATGTTTCATAGTTATATTCGACAGGATCATAACCTAATCCGATCACAAGGTCGCATTTCTCAAAAAGCTCATCCAGGTAATCGCTCATCGCATGAAAGAGCACACCTGCAAATAAGGGATGATTGTCCGGGATGATCCCTTTCGCCATGGGAGTTATTACGACGGGAATGTCATATTTATCGAGGAACAACATCAGTTCCCGGCTGATGTTGAGTCTTTTTGAAGAAAGACCAACTGCCAGCAGCGGTTTGCGGGCTTGCCGGAGCAACTCAATTATTCTTTCTGTTTCATTGCGGGATTTTTCAATGCTCCTGCCAGGAATGCTCACCGGAAGCTCAGATGTTTCATATCCCTCAATTCCTGAGGGTAATCCGATATGAACGGGTCCGGGATACTCTTCCATACAGATACTTAAGGATTCTTCGAGTACCTCACTTGCATTTGAGGCACTTAGCCTGAAGGTTGCTTTTGTGACAGGACCTAAAAGCCTCTGATGATCAATGTTCATCTGGGTTGTTCTCCCGGCCATTTCATTACTCATTTCGCTTGTGAGCACAATCACTGGAGACCTGTCAAGAAGGGCACCGCCGACGCCTGTGGAAATATTTGTAGCTCCCGGGCCGAATGTTGCATGGCAAACACCGGGTATGCCTGTCAGTCTTGCAGTGACATCAGCCATTACACCCGCAGCAGCTTCGTGGGAAGTGAGAATAAATTCTACACCGGCATCCCTGAATGCCTCCATCCAGGGTATTGAAGGTCCCCCGGGAATGCCAAATACATGACGAACTCCCGCTTTAAAGAATTGATTTGCAACGTAATCAGCTACTTTCATTATTCTTTTCTCCTTCACCATAAAACTATGAAATTAAATAAGTTCTGGCAATGTTATTTATGCTTTATAATAAAGTTTACTAGTGCAGTTATTTTTTCAAATAACCCCCTTTCCCGTTTCCCCCAAGGGGAGGCTGGAGCGTCTGAAAATAGCCCTGTGGGCTATTTTAGCGAACGGGCCTGTTTGCCGCGATGGCCACCCTGCAGGCAGGCTCCTTCGCTAAACCAGCCCACCGGGCTGGTTCTTAACGCTCGGCCCTCCCCCTGGGGGAAGGCTGGGTAGGGGGTAATATTTTTAAATAATTAGTACAATATTAAACTATGGGTAATTTACAGAGCATTGTTAAAAAGAGTGAAAAGTGCCATTTGTGACTGACTTTAATATGGTAGATAAATAATATTTTTTCTGATATTTGACGCCAAATCTGAAGGGTGGACAAAAGAGACGATACCATTTTCTGGGCAATTATTGCCTGTCTGTTATGGTCAACGGCTTATGCCGGCATAAAGATCGGTCTGCAATATGACACTCCTTTTCATTTTGCCGGGATACGGTTTATCATCTCGGGATTAATGATTTTACCATTTACTGTCAAGCCGGCGATCTATATTAAGATGATAAAAGAACACTGGAAAATCGTCTTTTGGGTTACGCTGCTTCAGACTCTCGTCAACTATTCTCTCTTTTACCATGGACTTAAAATTGTCCCCGGAGCGCTTGTGGCAGTGATTGTAGGTTCCCAGCCCCTTGTAACTGCAGTTGTTGCAGCCTTGATGAATGAAGGTGAACGTCTTACAAAGAGGAAGATAATAACAATTGTCCTTGGTCTTTCAGGAGTAATCCTGATAAGTGCCGGGAGGCAGGCCTTCAAGGTCGCCAGTACACTTGAGATACTTGGTGTATTGATGGTGCTTGGTGCAAATATTGCCACTGCCACGAGCAATGTCATGGTTTCGCTCAGAAGCAGGGGGATTAATCCATTCGTACTAAGCTCTGCTTCTCTTTTTATCGGAGGAATAATTCTTTATCTTTTCTCATTGCTGGTCGAATCAGGTCCGTCAGGGCCGAAGCCCGGTGAATACTGGATCGATCTTATATGGTTAAGCTTCATGTCGGCCTATGCCTTTTCCTTATGGTTTAAGCTTTTGCAGCGGCCGAATGTGAAAGTTTCAGAACTCAATCTGTGGAAATTCATTATCCCTGTCGTGGGCGCAATATTAAGCTGGATACTAGTTCCTGGAGAAAAGCCGGAATGGCTCACTATAACAGGTATGGTTATCATTACATCATCACTTATCGGATTCTTTAATAACGGTCGGAAACTTCAACTGGGTTGAGATGAAAAAAAGACTTACAGCACTCATTGCATATTCGCTTTTCTGGTTGATTTTCTTCATTGCAGCCAGGCTGATTTTTATTTTCACTCATTATCCGGAAGCATCACAGTTCGGAATAGGTGCTATGGCTGCAACATTCCCTCACGGCTTAAAACTCGATATTTCGGCAATAGGTTATATCCTCCTTATACCGGTTTTGTTTATGATTCCCGGCGTATATTTCAATGGGAGCTGGTATAGAGTCTTCATGAAATGGTACACTTATGTACTAATTATAATTTCGGCATGCATTGTTGTACCTGATACTCTTTTATACAAATACTGGGGTTTTCGGATGGATTATACGGTTCTGCTTTATCTGAAAACACCTAAAGAGGCGGCTGCATCTGTCACACTGCTGCAGATGTCGGCGGTCATTGCAGGGACACTGCTTTTGTCTGCTCTGTTTATCATACTGTATAAAAAGTATATTTACAGGTTATTCGGCGGGTTCAACAGGGTTAAGCTATGGTATCTGGCAATTCCGCTCTTTATGCTTCTCTGTGGATCACTAATTATACCGATAAGAGGAGGAACAGGTCTGGCTCCGATAAATGCAGGGACAGTTTATTTCAGCGAAGATCTCTTTGTTAACCATACGGCAGTAAACGTGGTATGGAATGCCGGCAGTTCAGTCATCAACAGGAAACCGACAAAAAACCCTTATGAATTTGGTGATCTGGAAACGGCTGATGAAATGGTAAGATCTCTTACAAAGGATACTGGTAAACCGGAGAAATTGTTGAATAATGATCGGCCGAATCTCCTGATTATTGTAATGGAAAGCTTCGGTAGTGCATTGATAGGACCCCTCGGAGGTGATTCGCTTACTTCNCCGAACCTGAACAGGTATATTAAGGAAGGCGTCGTGTTTACTCATTTTTATTCTTCCGGCAACAGAACTGACAAAGCCATGCCTGCAATACTGGACGGTTATCCTGCACAACCCGCCAATTCAATAATGAAATCGCCGGAAAAGACCCAGTCGCTGCCTAGTTTAGTTAAAAAAATGAGCGGACTGGGATATAACAGCTCATTCTGGTACGGAGGCGAAATTAATTTTGCAAACTTCAATTCATTTGTGATCAACAATGACTTTACCAGGATAATTACAATGAAGGATTTTGATCCGAAATTTTATAATTCCAAGTGGGGAGTTCATGACCATATCCTTCTCGGAGCTTTGAGGGACTCAATGAAAAGCGTGCAGGCTCCCTTCCTTAAAGTTGTCCTTACACTTTCAAGCCATGAACCATTCGAGGTGCCCATGGAACCTGTTTTTAAAGGGAATAGCGAACTGACAAAATTTAAAAACTCCATATACTATACAGACAAATCACTCGGAGAATTTCTGGATTGGGCAAAAGGAACTGATTGGTGGAAAAATACGCTTGTTGTTCTTGTTGCTGATCATTGTCGCAGAAACTCAAATGAGGAACTTGTTTATTCGGAAGATATCTTTAAGATTCCAATGATCTGGCTGGGAGGCGCGCTTGCTGTAAATGGCATTCAGATAGCTAAAACCGGCGACCAGGTGGATATACCTATAACTCTGTTGCATCAGATGGGCCTCGACGGTAATTATCCTTTCAGCAAGGACCTGCTGTCGGATGGAACAAATTCATTTGCATTTTATACCTTCAATGAAGGGTTCGGATTCATTACCGACAGTTCAAAGTATATTTATGATCATAAACCCGGGAAAGCCGTTGTTGAAGAAGGCAAGGACCCTGAAATAGCTGGAAAACTTGGCAAGGCTTACCTGCAAGTACTTTATGATGATTTCCTGAAGAGATAAATCAATTAACCGCAGAGAGCGCAAAGTTTTACGCAAAGATCACTAAGGGCAATATTGTGTTATTTACCACTTATTCTTCTTGTGGGTTTTTTTATCCTTCTTGAATCCATCTGATCTTTTGCCATGGCCATAATCCTTCTTCCTGTCTGATTTCCTTTCAGGCCGTCTGTCGGACCATTTTGCCTTTCTTTTGTCTGATCCTCTTTCGGATTCGTCTTTTTCTTTTCTTTCCTGTGCAATTTCGACTGCCACGCGGCGGTCGTTGAACTTTGCATTATTCAATGCACCGATATTTCATCGGTATATTGCTCTTCAACTTCAAAGAAGGAAAAAGTCTTCATCAGGTCAATCTGGCCGATGGGCACTTTCCTTCCTTTTGTATTTTTGTTGACCAGTTCAATCAGCTGTTCCGGATAGAAACCATCAGTTTTTCCAAGATTGATAAAAAGACGCTTGTATTTTGCATCAGGCGATCCCTTTGGACCTCTCTTGCCTTTGCTCCAGTTCTCTTCACGGCCACCTTCCGGTGAAACAAGGTCATCACCACCATACCTGTAATCATCCAGAAACTTATCAAATTGAAGAGATACGACCCTCCTCAGAAGCTCTTCCCTGTCAAGCTGGAATAGTTTTTCTTCAATCTCGGGAAGAAATTTATCGATCTCCTGGTGTTCAGTAACAACTGTTTCGAGCTTCTTTACCCAGTGAAGTAGTTGTCTGCTGCAGATCTCGCTGCCTGTTGGTATTGACAGAGATTTAAAAGATTTCTTCACTTGTTTCTCCAGTTGGCGAATGACGCTTCTTTCCCTTGGAGTGATCAGGGAAACTGATATTCCTTTTTTCCCTGCTCTGCCTGTCCTTCCGCTTCTGTGCGTATATACTTCCAAATCGTCTGGCAGAGAATAGTTAATTACATGAGTCAGATCATCCACATCGAGTCCGCGGGCAGCAACATCTGTTGCCACAAGAAGCTGGAGATTCCTTACCCTGAATTTCTGCATAACCGTATCGCGCTGAGCCTGAGAAAGATCGCCATGCAGTGCATCAGCGCTATATCCGTCTTCAATCAGCATGGATGCAACCTCCTGGGTTTCTCTCCGCGTACGGCAGAAGGTTATCCCGTAAATGTCTGGTTCCGAATCTGCAAGCCTTTTCAAAGCCTTGTATTTATCTTTGGAATGGACCAGGTAATACTGGTGACTGACATTTTCCGCAGTAGCATTTTTAGTCCCGATCGTTATCTCCACCGGATCAGTCATATATTTCCGTGCAATTGAAGCGATCTCATTTGACATAGTTGCCGAGAAGAGAAGGGTTCTTCTTCCTGCCGGTACCTCATCAAGGATCTCGTTTATGCTGTCGAGAAATCCCATATTCAGCATTTCGTCTGCCTCATCCAGAATTACTGTGGTTACTGACGACAATTTAGCGGCGCGCCGACCGATCAGGTCTATAAGCCTGCCAGGAGTGGCAACAATTATATGGACGCCTTTCCTCAGGGCGCTGATCTGGTTATCTATGCTGGCACCGCCATATACTGCAAGGATCTTCAGTTTACCGGTAAATCTTGAGTAATCAGCAAGGTCGCTGGTGATCTGCATGCATAATTCTCTTGTAGGGCAGAGGATCAATGCCTGTGTCTCATTCGTTTCAGTATCTGTAGCCTGGACAAGCGGAAGTCCGAATGCTGCTGTTTTTCCGGTTCCGGTCTGAGCAAGCGCTATTATATCACAATCATCTCCAAGCATCAGCGGAATGACATTTTCCTGAACAGGCATCGGCTGCTCAAAACCGAGCGCACTTATAGCTTTCAGGATACCGGGAGTAAATCCCAACTCTTCAAAATTCTTCATAATAAAAGTTTAGTGTGAGGTTCCGGGAGCGATGAAAATTAGTTCCGGCTGAATGAGCTCAATATATGAGTTGGCATAATACCAGGTATACGCTGCGTGGAAATCACTTCATTAATAATGGCGCAAATGTAATCAATTAATTATTAAATTTGTAGATATGGATCCCCGCCCGNTAAAAATATATACTCACGGAGATGTTCCGCGACTGCGATATATCGCCGGGATAATTCTGAGCGATATACTAGGGCTCTCGTGGGAGATCGTCACCGACAGGCGGAAGCTCGGGAAACATGCAGTAATAAATTATTCTGCGGAAGCCATATCGGGAGCATTCAAAATTTCACCATGCAATATGCTTTTTGAAACTGGCGTCAGATCCCAGGAAATTGTAATGGGCGAATGGAAAGGGTTACCGGTATTTTTCCAGGAACCACCCGCGGCTGATATACCATTCGATATTTTTGCTGCATCATTTTACATGGTAAGCCGATACGAGGAATATCTTGAATTTCAGCCTGATGAACATGGAAGATTCAAAGCTTCCTCCTCACTTGCCTTCAGGAACAACTTCCTTACAATTCCGGTTGTCGACCTGTGGGCCAGGGAGTTTGCAAAAGCTTTGCTGAAGAGTTACCCGACGATTGCTTTCAGGAGAAACGAATTCAGCGCTCTCCTTACAATCGATTCAGACCAGCCTTTTGCATATCTTGGCAAGAGCCTGCTGAAAAGCTTTGGAGGACTGATCCGTGACTTTACAGCCGGGGATGGTCATGCCGATGATCGCTTTAAAGTGGTTACCCATGAGAAAAAAGATCCCTTTGAGGTTTATGATTATATCTCAGAATCAATAGAAAAACAGAAGGCAGAGGTCATATTCTTCTTCCCGACAGGAGATCATTCAAAATATGATATAAACCCGTCATGGAAGAATGAAGAATACAGATTACTGGTAAACAGGATCTTAAAGAAGTTCAGAACAGGTTTGCACCCATCATACCAGTCGCACGGCAGCTATAATCTGCTTGAACGGGAACTGGCGCGTTTAAAAAGTATTACTGGGAAAGAAATTAACTCTTCCCGGTTTCATTACATCAGATTATCCTTTCCTTCCTCGTACAGGCACCTTATAAACGCTGGCATCCTTGAAGATTATTCAATGGGCTTTCCTGATGAGCCTGGTTTCAGGGCCGGGATTGCAAGGTCCTTTTGCTTTTATGATGTGACTGAAGACCGGCAGACGGACCTGAAGATAGTGCCATTTCAGGTTATGGATGCAACTCTTTACCAGTACAAAAACCTTGACGCTGTAGCTTCGAAAGGAGTAATAACCAGTCTGATAGATCAGACCAGAATTGCAGGCGGTCAGTTTGTGAGTTTATGGCACAACACCTCTCTTCTCGAGACACCAGAATGGAAGGGGTGGAGGGAGCTTTTTGAATCAATGTTACAGATGCAGCAGTCATGATAAACTACCTTAGGCATAATGAAATAGACCGTGAACAGTGGGACGATTGCATTAAGTATTCACCCAGGGTGAAGCCATATGGCTTTTCCTGGTATCTCGACATAATGGCGCCGGGGTGGGATGCTCTCACCGACGACGAATACGATGCCGTATTTCCGATACCAGGATTTAAAAAGTACGGGATTCAATATATAGCAACGCCTGTTTTCCTGCAGCAGCTCGGGGCATTTTCACCGGATACTCCCCTTCAGAGAGCATTAAACGAGTTCTTCGATTATATGCCTGATTTCTACAGGCTTATTGACTTGTGTGTGGGGCAGAGGATAGACAATGACCGTTATAAGGTAACATTAAAAGCCAATTATGAACTTGACCTGTCGAAGCCTTATGAGAAACTATGGAGCGGCTTTTCAAAACATTGCATGAGGAATATCGAAAAGGCGTCCAGGAAGAAGCCTGAACTTACCGGGGAAATCACTCCAGATGAACTTATAGATTTATTTATCAACAATAAAGGATTGGAAGTGAANGGTATAAAGGCCCGTGATTATCAGAGGCTAAACAGCCTGATGAATTTCTGCCTTAAGAACAGAAAAGGAAGGATAATAGGAGTCAGGTCGTTGAAAAAGAAACTCATTTACGGGATTTTCCTTGTCGAGATAAAGGGAAACAAGACGATGCTTTTCGTAGTCAATACACAAGCCAGCCGTGAAAAGAGTACCGGATATTATGTAGTCAATGAAATAATAAAGGAATCGGCAGCTACGAAAACAATTCTTGATTTCGCGGGATCGTCTATTCCATCTATAGCCTCCTTTATGGAATCATTCGGAAGTACGAATGTGCCTTTCTACAGGGTTTATCGAAACCGGCTGCCATGGCCGGTGAGTATGTTCAAGTAGGGTTACCGGCAACCGGTGACCGGTAACCGGTTGCCGCAACTATAGCCTTTCTAATTCGATTTCCTCATCATTCTTCACCTCGATTAGCTTACTGTCGTCGCACCTGACTGTCCGGGCAGGGAATCTTTTAAGAATCGTATAATTATGAGTGGCAACAATTACTGCTCTTCCGGTTGAACTTATATCCTTAAGAAGCTTAATGATCCCCTCAGATGTCTCCGGATCAAGGTTCCCGGTAGGCTCATCGGCAAGAATAATGTCAGGGTCATTAAGAAGTGCTCTTCCAATAACTACTCGCTGCTGTTCGCCTCCCGAAAGCTGGTGAGGCATCTTGTATCCCTTCAGTCCAAGTCCGACTTTTTCAAGAACTTCAGCTATGCGGGCATCGATTTCGCCCTTGTTCTTCCAGCCGGTCGCTTTCAGAACAAACTCCAGGTTCGCATGCACTGATCTGTCGATCAGAAGCTGAAAATCCTGGAACACTATTCCAAGTTTGCGCCGGAGCATCGGTATATCTTTCTTTTTAAGCTTTGAAAGATTGAAACCGGCAACTATTCCTGTACCATCTTTCAGCGGTAATTGAGCATTAAGTGTCTTTATTACACTTGTTTTTCCGCTACCGACTTTCCCGACAAGATAAAGGAATTCTCCCTTCCCAACGCTAAGGCTGACGTTGGAGAGAACAAGATGATCCTGCTGCCAGATGTGGCATTCTTTAAGCTCTATAATCACGTCAAGGGGAAGTGTTTCAGACATTTCTGTGGTATTTAATGTGCAAAATAAAGAAAGAATTGATAATTAACCCGCCGATGTTGATAAAATCAGTAATAAAGGCCGATGGCAGGCGTTTAATAATTGTATTTTTGCTGATGGTTTAAAGTATTGGAATATAACATATATGGCTTACAGTTAAACTGTTATAGACCTGAGCCAATCTTAGGTAAAAAAATTGTTTAATCTGAAAAGAGCCAAAATAAATAAGTTATGAACAGAAAAAGATTCATTTTAATTTCAGCTTTACTGTTTGTTTTTATTATCCGGGCAGGGTCGCAGGTGCCATTTAGTAAAAGCTCTGATTTTACCCGGGCCATGGAACTGTTCAGCAAGGAAAAGTACCCTTCTGCCATCAGGCTTTTTGATTCGTATATAAGGAATAATGACGGGACAAGCGTTCTGACAGTTGCTGACGCTGAATATTACAGGTCGCTGGCAGCTCTGAACCTGTTCAACCCTGATGCCGAATACAGGATGGTTACATTTGTCAGGACACATCCTGAGAGCCCGCGCATTAATGAGGCAAATCTGGCTCTTGGTGATTATTTCTANCAGAATAAGAACTACAGAAAGGCTGTCACATACTATGAACTTGTCAACCGGCAGGAGCTTACATCCGCAAAGCTGCCGGAATACTTTTTCAGGCTTGGATACTCACTTTATATCCGCGGAGATAAGCCCAGGGCACTCCTGATGTTTTCTGAAATAAAGGATATAGATACAGAATATACACCGCCGGCTCTATATTATTTTTCGCAGATAGCATATGAAGAGCAGATGTACCAGACTGCAATAGAGGGATTTAACAGGCTGAAAAACGATGAGACATTCGGAAGCATCGTTCCTTTCTATATTGTCCAGATACTATATCTGCAGAAGGATTATGACCAGATACTTCAGATTGCTCCGGATCTTCTGAAATCAGCCCCAAAGGAGAGAACTGTTGAGCTTTACCGTTTCATCGGTGATGCTTATTACAACAAGGGGAATTATGCAGAGGCTCTTCCTTATCTTGAAAAATTTGCATCAGGAACGAAAATCAGCGGCAGGGAAGATAAATATGAGCTTGGTTACTGCTATTATAAAACCGGTAATATCGATAAGGCAATAACCCTTTTCCGCGAAATAGGAGCGAAGGAGGATCTTCTGAGTCAGAATATCTGGTACCTTCTCGGTTCCAGTTATCTTCAGAAAGGCGACAAGAAGCGTGCGCAGCTGGGATTCTCGGAAGCATCAAAGCTGAATTTCGACAAAAAAATAAAAGAGGATGCTCTCTTCAACTATGCTATGCTTACTTATGAAACCTCTTATTCGCCTTTCGGAGAGGTAATTGCAGCTTTCCAGAATTATATTGATCAATACCCTGGATCGGACAGGATAAGTGAGGCTTACAGCTACCTGGTTTCAACTTTTCTGCAGGTTAAAAACTATAAGTCTGCCCTGGCATCGCTCGATAAGATAAGGAACAAGGACAGCAAGCTTGAGGAAGCTTATCAGAAAGTTGCATTTTTCAGAGGACTGGAGCTTTTCAAGAACCTGGAACTTGAGCCGGCAACCGATATGTTTGACAAATCCCTTAAATACGGAAGCTATAATACCGGGCTTCGGGCAAGAGCTGTCTACTGGAAAAGCGAGGCACTCTACCGGCTGGGCCGCTATGAGGATGCAAAAGCAGGCTATACTGAATTTATGGGGATTCCCGGCTCATCTAAGCTGAGCGAATATTCGCTTGTAAGGTATAACCTGGGGTACACTTTCTTCAACCTGAAGGATTACACTAACGCCCTTACGCATCTGAAAACCTTTGAAGGCGACGTTGCGAACATCAAGACTGAGGTGATGGTTGATGCGAGAGACAGGATTGCCGATTGCTATTACATCACTACTAATTATAATGAGGCAATAGCCTATTATGACAAGGTTATAGATTATGGAAAGATAGACGCAGATTATGCGATGTACCAGAAAGGATTCTCCCTCGGCCTGATGAACAATCAGAAGGGGAAAGCAGATATCCTTTCGTCTCTTATGCTGAGGTATCCTTCATCGTCCTACCTGCCTGATGCTTATTTCGAGAGGGGAAGGGCATACCTCGTCCAGGAAGATTATAAAAAAGGTGAAGCAGATTTCAATACTGTCATCTCTTCTTACCCCTCAAGCCCGTTTGTCCCGAGAGCAATATTGCAGCTGGGATTGCTCTATAATAACATCGGTGAGAATGAAAAAGCGGTTTCACAGTACAAGAAGGTCATTGAAAACTATAAGTCTACACCCGAGGCCAGGTATGCCCTGACCGGACTAAAGAATGCATATGTCGACCTTAATGATGTTGATGCTTATTTTGCCTTTGTGAAGACACTCGAAGGATATGGTGATGTGAACATGACAGAGAAAGACTCCTTGCTGTATAATTCAGGAGAAAATCTCTATATGTCAGGCAAATACGACAAGGCGACAGAAGTATTCAGGAATTATATCGGTCAGTTTCCAAACGGCAGCTTCCTGCAGAATGCTCAGTTCTATCTGGCTGAATGCCTCATGAAGGCAGGAAACAGTGAAGAGGCCCTTAAAATGTACTCGTCGGTTGCGGGAGCTCCCAATAACCAGTTTACTGAGCAATCACTGATTGCTGCAGCGACAATTTTCTTTAATAAGGAAGATTATAATTCTTCCCTCGATTATTATAGCCGGCTTGAGAAGGCTGCTGTTAATACTGAAAATAAAATAATATCTCTTAAGGGCCAGCTAAGGTCGGCTTACCAGCTTGGCGATGCCCGGAAAACTATAGATGCTGCCGATAAAGTGATAAGCAGTTCCGGTATTCCAGAGGAATTTTCAAGGGAGGCTATCTACATGAGGGCTAAAGCAAATTATAGCCTGAATAACTTCGATGAAGCACTTATAGATTTCCGCAAGGTGTCAGGTGAAGTGACCAGCGCGGAAGGAGCAGAGTCGAAGTATATGGTTGCCGACCTGCTGTACAGGAAGAATCAGTATGACGATTCAGAAAAGATAATCACAGAATTCATCGACCAGAACTCACCTCATCAATACTGGATGGCAAGAATGTTCCTGCTTCTTTCCGACATCAGCCTAAAGAAAGGCGATAAGCTGCAGGCAAAAGCCACGCTTGAAAGCCTCCGCGACAATTATTCAGCGGATAACGACGGGATACTTGATGAAGTGAAGGCAAAGCTCGATTCACTGAACCAGGGAAACTGAATTCCGGATAACTGAAGTATTTAGAACGTTATAGAGAAATTAAGTTAAATAAGGAAATTACACTTTAAAGATGAAACGAACCTTAATCATAAATATCCTTTTTCTCCTGTTTCTTCTTCCGGCGGCAGCCCAGACAAACCAGCAGGGACTCAAACGGGAGGTTACCCTTTATAACCCGTACAAACCGTCTCTCACTGATATAAGGAAGAGAAGCTTCCTGCCCGATATTATGGATACTTCAAAGGTGAGACCCGACTTCAAGTACAATATTGAGACTGTGCCTTATTCACCTGAATATACTATCAGCCCCATAAAAGCAGCATCGCTTATACCTGACCCTCTTGCCAAGCTTTATAAAAGTTACCTGAAGCTTGGTTTTGGTAATTATATAACTCCTCTTGCAGAATTGAGTATTACAAATGAAAGATCAAAAAAAGGTGCAATCGGGATTATTGCGAGACATTATTCGACAAATGGGAAGCTGAAACTGGATAATGATAAGCGGGTATTTGCCGGGTACATGGATAATGATGTATCGCTTTTCGGGAAGAGATTTCTCAAGGGAAATTATCTCGAAGGCTCGGTGGATTTCATGCAGAAGGTAAGATATGCATATGGTTATGATACCAGCATTGCAGGTTATGATCCCACAAACAAGGAGATAAGGTTTCCCTACCAGGATGCAGGAGCCCGGGTTTCATTCGGATCACTGACACTCGACTCGGCCTCTTTCTCTTATAATTTCGGCCTCAGCTATGATCTGTTTTTTACATCAGGCAACCGTTACCAGCATAATGTAGGCCTTACCGGTACTATGGCTACAATGTACAAGGGATTTTATGCCGGAGCAGACCTTGAGTTCCAATATTATAAGCCTTCAACAATAATATATTCTGAAGGAAAATATATTGCTTCAATCAGCCCATTCCTTAAGAAGAGCACACAGCAGTGGAGTTTCAAGGCCGGTGTGCAGCTATTACTAGACAGGAATATGACTTCAGCAGTGTTCCATTTATATCCCGATGCAAGGTTCAGCTTCGCCATTGTTCCTTCGTATGTTAGCTTCTTTGCCGGACTTAACGGCAGGCTGGAAAGAAACGATCCGAAACATATCATCGATATTAATCCATACCTGGTTTCCGATACTCTCTTCAAACTTGTTAATACCAGCAATGCCCTGGCAGTTTCGGCCGGGCTGAAAGGAAATACCGGGATTGGCGGCAATTATCTTATATCTGCTTCTTACTCCATTGTCAATGATATGCTCTTCTATACGAGTGCCGTTTATCCGCTCAATGTTCCGACAGCGCTGATGGGTAACACATTCATTCCGCTGACTGACGATGGAGAGATTTTTACGCTGCATGGCGAAATCAACGGCCTTATTAACGATAAAATTTCCTACTCGGGGAAAGCGAATTTGTATAAATATACCCTTTCCCATTATGGTCAGCCATGGAATATGCCACTTTGGGATATTAAGGCAGGTGTAGTATACAATCTGCGCGATAAAATTATTGGGAATGCCGATCTGACTATAGTCGGAAAGCGGCCGCTTGCAGCTACTTCATCAGGAATTTTTGAACCGAATATCCCTCTTGCTGATTCCCCCGCGCATGTGAACCTTAATCTCGGGGCAGAATACAGGTATACCAAAATTCTTTCCTTCTGGGTTAAACTGAATAATATCTCTTATAACCGATATTATGAATGGGCTTGGTATCCTTCGCAGCGGTTCCTGTTTATGGCAGGGTTTACATATAGCTTGTAGAAAGCCCCCCGTCCCCCCTAGAGGGGGGCTAAATCGG